>JAEEGL013064795.1_pt1 | contig 10084 bp, 8 predicted proteins | sample 9134231 | NCBI WGS metagenome assembly JAEEGL01 (sample SAMN16246548, study PRJNA631951) | gut metagenome | biome: gut microbiome; feature: rumen; material: fiber-attached | host: Bos | place: Iran: Karaj | collected 2018-10 | reverse complement strand
TGCCAACAAGGTGCCCGGAGCCTATGCGGCGCTGGTCAACAACATCTATCAGGCGCAGCGCGCGCAGCTTTCCAATAACGCGAACATCATCACGATGGGCGCCCAGGTCACCGGGATCGAGGTTGCGAAGATGATGGTCGACGAATACCTGCGCTGCACGTTTGATCCGGCTTCGCGCTCGATGCCGAAGGTACAGCGGATCTGCGACTACGAGAAGGAGGGCAAATAAAGCGTGAACGAACGGGAACTGACTCAGCTTCGTCTGACGGCGGAGCGATGCCGCAGAAACGTTCTGCGGATGGTCGAGGCAAGTCACCACGGCCACCTCGGCGGCGCGTTTTCCGCAATGGAGATCGTGACGGCGCTCTATTTCTACAAGATGAACGTCCGCCCCGGCGAGCCGAAATGGGAAGGGCGCGACCGCTTCCTGCTTTCCGCGGGGCACAAGAGCATGGTGCAGTACGCCGTGCTCGCCGAAAAAGGCTATTTCGACAAATCCGTTCTCGATACCTACGGCGGATTCAAAACGAAGATCCCCGGCCATCCGGATATGTACAAGCTCCCGGGGATTGAGGCGAATACCGGCGCGCTCGGCCACGGGCTCTCGATCGCGGCGGGCATGGCGCTCGGCCTGCGCTCGCAGAAGAACGACGCGAAGGTCTACGCGCTGATGGGCGACGGAGAGCTTGCGGAGGGCTCCAACTGGGAAGCCGCCGCGGCCGCCGCGCACTATCGCCTTGACAATCTGACCGCGTTCGTCGATTTCAACGGACTGCAGATCAGCGGACGCGTTCAGGACGTGATGAACTATACCCCGATCGCGGAGCATTTTGCGGCGTTCGGCTGGGCGGTGCGCGACATCGACGGCAACGATATGAAGCAAGTGGTCGAAACGCTCGACGCGCTCCCGTTCGAAAAGGGAAAACCGAGCCTGGTCGTTGCGCATACCGTCAAGGCGAAGGGACTTTCCTTCGGCGAAAACATCGCCTCTTTCCATTACTGGGAACCGGACGACGCGGCGCTCAAAAAAGGGATCGACGAGGTGGAAGCGCGGATCGAAGCGCTCGAAAAGGAACTTGAGGAGGTGCAGGCATGATCGGCGAATTGAAGGATCCGAGAAAAACGTTCGGAAAAGCGGTTTCCGATCTCGCAGAGCAGGATGAGCGGATCGTCGTCCTTTCGGCCGACAGCGGCTTTTCCTCCGGCTTTAAGGAGTTCGCGGCGGCGCATCCCGACCGCTATTTTGAATTCGGCATTATGGAGCAGGGCGTAACCGGAATCGCCGCCGGAATGGCAACGACCGGGAAGATCCCCGTCTTCTGCGCGATCGCTCCGTTCGTCACCTGCCGGAACTACGAAATGTTCCGCAACGACCTCGGCTATATGCGCCAGAACGCAAAGCTTGTCGGCCGCAACTGCGGATTCACCTATTCCGACCTCGGCGCAACGCACCATTCGCTCGAGGATTTCGCGGTTATGCGGATGATCCCGGGCGTCGTCGTGCTCGCGCCGCAGTCGCCGGACGAGATCCGCGCGGCCAGCCGCGCGATGCTCGAGCACGAAGGACCGGTCTATATGCGTATCGGCAATCCGAAGATCCCGGAGCTTTACGATGGTGAGCGGGAATTCACGATCGGCAAAGGTCAGCTTCTGCGCGACGGGAGCGATCTTGCGATCATTTCGACCGGAAGCACGACCGTCTACGCGCTCGAAGCGGTTCAGAAGCTCGCCGAAAAAGGCGTTTCCGCAATGATCATCGGCATGCCGACGGTCAGCCCGATCGACGAAGAGATGGTCCTGACGGCCGCGAAGAGGTGCGGCAGGATCATGACCGTTGAGGAGCATTACTGCCGCGGCGGCCTCGGAACGCTCGTTGCCGAGGTCTGCGCCGAAAAGGCGCCGGTGCCGGTCAAAATGCACGGCGTGCCTCAGGAATACGCGACCTCCGGGCCTTATGAGGAGCTGCTCCGGTATTATAAGCTCGACGCCGAAGGGATCACCGAGGTGGCGCTGGAATTTATTTCGCAAGGTTCTTTTGTGCTGTGAGCAGACCTTAATGCCCGGCAAGGGGCTGCTGATGTTGGAGCAACCTTTCTGTCCTTGGGTCCTGCGGACGGCGGTACGCAAGGCTCTCCGGTGCTGTGAGTAAGTAGTGCGCCGCACGGCAAAAAATGCCGTGCGGCGCATCTGCTTCTATCTGCGCAGGACCACGCGAGGTAAAAAACGGATTGCCACGGCTTCTTACGAAGCCTCGCAATGACAAAAAGAAGGAAGCTTTCCGAAAAAGCAGAAAGCTTCCTTTTCTGTCATTCCGAGGAGCGCAGCGACGTGGGAATCCGTACTTTTGTTACGCAGGGTTCTTTTGTGAGAAAAGCGGGCTTATATTCCCGGCAAGGAGCTGCTGTCCTCCGCCGCCTGACTTACGCTGTCCGCAGAACCGAGGGAAGAACGCGGGCGCAAGGCACAGCATTTTTTGCCGTGCAGTGCACTTGCTCCTATCACTGGAGAACCCTGCGTACCGCCGTCCGCAGGACTCACCAGCGGGTGGTTTCGTTGGGACGCTGACGGGGACGGCCGGGGATGATGCCGTTCTTCGCGTCCTCGAGCTCCTGCGTGAAATCGAGATGGCGGTATTCCTCGGCTTCGGGCGCCACTTTGAACCATTCGCCGAAATCCTCCCACATGATCGGCTCCCAGGCGGTGTCGATCTGGGCGGCGGTGTATTTGCCCTCGTGCAGACGCATAAATCCGAAAATATCGCGGACGTGGGTCTTTTCGGCGTCGATTACGCAGGTTTCGGCCAGATGCGCCGGAACGAAGATCACGCCGCTTTCGGTACCGAGAACGACGTCTCCGGGCATGCAGACGGCGTTGTCGATCATGATCGGAACGTTGATGCCGACGAGCATCGCTTCGCGGAACGGGGTGGGATCGTAGCCCTTGAAATAGAACTGCGAGCCTTCGATGCCGACGATCTGATCGAGATCGCGCACGCCGCCGGAGGTCAGGCCGCCGACGCCGGTTTTCGTATAGATGAGCGTTGTGAGGTTGCCGCCCCAGGCGCAGCCGTTGCGGACTTTTCCGAACATGTCGATGACCATGAAATCTCCGGGAACGAGATCTTCAAGAGGCCACTGATTGAAGAAGCCTTTTCTGCCTTCTTCTTCATGACCGTACTGGAGCAGATAATCGGCGACGTCCGGGCGGGTCGGCAGATAATGGGCAGTCACGGCGCGGCCGACAACGGTCGGGACGTTCTTATTGGACCGCTGAAGGCTTGTAACGTGCTGATAGTTATAGCCGAGGCGAACCAGCGGCGCCCACATCTCTTCGATGGTCGTTTTTTTGATGCGTTCGAGGATCTCGTCCGGAACCTTCGGGCGCCCGTCTTCAAAGCGCTCGCCCTTCCAGAGCGGCGTCAGCTGGATAATGTCTTCCTTGCAGTTGAATTTCATGGGGGAAACCTCCTCTTTTTCGCTGCAGCGCAGTAGTTTCTGTCTGTATTTTATTCCGATCAAGCAAAAAAGTCAAGCCGATCGGCGCCGGAAACGGAAAAAACGTTATGCAACATCCACAAAAAATCCCTTTGCATCAAAAAGTCGGTAGAAAGAAATTCACGAAAGCTATTGACTATTTGCGAATCGAGCATTAAACTGATAGTAGGTCGCTCTGCGCTATACGCAGCGGCGCCGAAACTATCAAACGAGGTGAAAAGAATGGGTAAAGAAACCTTTGAAGAGCTGCTCGCTCACGTAAGAACATCTTCCAATCCGTCGGATCTGAAGATTACGGATATCAAAATCTGCGACGTCGGCCGTCCTTACGGCACGGCAGTTTTCAAGATTTTAACGAACCAGGGCCTGGAGGGCTACGGCCAGGTCCGCGAGGGCTGCAGCCGCATCTGGGCGGTTATGCTCAAGCGCCTTCTGATCGGCGAAAACCCCTGCAATATCGATAAGCTGTTCCGCCGGATCAAGCAGTTCGGCTGGCATTCTCATCAGGGCGGCGGCGTCTCCGGAATCGAGGTCGCGCTCTGGGATCTCGCCGGCAAAGCCTACGGTATCCCGGTTTGGCAGATGCTCGGCGGCAAATTCCGCGATCAGATCCGCATCTACGCCGATACGGATATCCACGGCAAACACGACGGCACGACGATGGGCAACGTCCTCAAGGAGCGCATCGAAACCGGCGGCTACAATATCGTAAAGATGGACCTTTCGGCAGACGAGCTCTGCTTCGAGGTTCCGGGCGCGGTCACCGTGCCGACCGATTACCTGAAAAAAGCGGAAGAAGACGCGAGAAACCGCTTTACCCGCATGCGCGCGCTGAACTCCGGCGAGGAACTCTCAAAGGAAGAACGCGCCGAACTGATCAAGATGCGCAACGATATCATCTTCCGTGAGTGCGTACCGGGCAACCAGCGCGGCATCGATCTGACCGATCTCGGCCTCGATCTGATGGAAGAATACGTCAAGCAGGTCCGCGAGGTCGTCGGCATGCAGGTCCCGATTGCCACAGATCACTACGGTCCGCTTTCCGTCGGCTCCTGCATCCGCTTAGCGCGCCGCCTTGAAAAATACAATCTCGCCTGGCTCGAGGACATGGTCCCGTGGATGCAGGCGGAAGATATGGCGGAGATCCAGCGCAACACGACCGCGCCGCTGTGCACCGGCGAGGATATCTATCTCAAGGAGAATTTCAAGCCGCTCTTTGAGAACCGCGCGGTCCGCTATATCCATCCGGACGTCATCAGCGTCGGCGGCATCCTCGAATGCAAGAAGGTCGGCGATATGGCGCAGGATTACGGCATCAACATGGTTATCCATATGAACGAAACCCCGATCGCCGGCATGGCCGCCGTTCAGGTTGCCGCGGCGACGGAGAACTTCTTCGCCCAGGAATTCCATCATCACGATTATAAGGATTGGTCCGATATGGTCGTCACGCGCGATAATCCGATCGTTCACGACGGCATCATCAACGTTCCGGACGAACCCGGTCTCGGCATCCTCGCGCTCAACGAGGACTGGCTTGCCGAACACCTCGCGCCGTCGGCACACGGGAAAATCTGGCAGGATACCGACGAATGGGACTTCTGGCAGAGCCGCGACCGCATCTGGCTTTAAGATCGGAGCGTCACAGGAAAGACGGGAGGAATCCTTATGAAACCGATTACGAAAGAAAAGATCGGCTGGGGCTTTATCGGCACCGGCGTGATCGCGAAACAGTTTGCGGCCTGCCTGCAGCTTCTGGAGGACGAGTGCTATATCGCCGCGGTCGGCTCGCGCTCGATGGAAACGGCGAAGAAATTCACGGACGTCTTCGGCGGCAAGCCTTACGGCAGCTATGAAGAGATGCTTCAGGATCCGGACGTCGACGTCGTTTACGTCGCCACGCCTCACATGGTCCACGAGGAAAACGTCGTAATGGCGGCGAAATACGGCAAGAATATCCTCTGCGAAAAGCCGTTCGCCGTCAACAAAAAGCAGGCGCAGCATATGTTCGACGCGGCGAAGGAAGCCGGCGTCTTCTGCATGGAAGGCCTCTGGTCGCGCTTCTTCCCGGCCTGGCGCGAAGCAAGAAGAATTCTTGATACCGGAGAGCTCGGGCAGCTCGTTTCGATCGACGCCGCAACCTGCTGGGGCGCGCGCAGAAGCTTTGAACCCGGTAATTTCCCGCGCGGAGACCGCCGGGTCGAACCGGACCTCGCGGGCGGCGCGCTGCTCGACGCGGGCATCTACGTTCTGGCGGCAACTTCGGTTGCGGTCAATCATTTAACGAAGCTGCCGAACAAGATCTTCAGCACGATGCGCTTTGAGCCGACGGGCGTTGATTCCGATACCGATATGCTCCTCGAGCTCGACGACGGCGTGACGGCGCACCTTTGCTGCAGCCTGCACCGTCGCAACCACGAGGTTACGATCTACTGCGAAAACGGCAGCATTCATATGGAAAATCATCGCTGCCCCACAACGATCACAGTTACGCGCCGCAAGCCGATCCCCGGCATGCCGCATTACCGCGACGGCAGCGAAACGGTCACGACGACGATCCCCTACGCGAAGGTCGGCTTCCAGTTTGAGGCGCAGGTGGTTCACGACTGTCTGCGCAAAGGCCTGACGACCTGCCCGGACGTACCGCCCGAGGAGACGCTCACGCTGATCGAAATCGCGGACATCGTACGCCGCGAACACAATTTCAAATATCCTTTCGAGGATTAAGATTCAATCAAAAAGGGACCTCAAAGAACGATGGGCTTTGAGGTCCTGTTTCCGAAAAAGTATACGACGAAACACGGGAGGCAGAATATGAGAAACGGAAAAGTTGCGCTCGTTACCGGTTCCTCAACGGGGATCGGCGCGGCGGTTGTGAAGGCGCTCGCGAAAGAGGGCTACGACGTTGCCGTCCACTACAACCGTTCGCCGGAGCGCGCGCAGGAAGTGCTGGAAGAAGTAAGATCCTACGGCGTCAACGCCGTGCTCCTTCAGGGCGATACCTCCGATCCTGAGGTGCCGGCGCGGCTCGTTCGCGAGACGGTCGAAAAACTCGGCCGGCTCGACGTCGACGTCAACAACGCCGGGATCACCCGCATGTCCCGCACCCGCGAGATCCAGGTGGAAGTGATGGATCAGCTCTACGCGCTCAATTTCCGCGGGATGATCCTCGGCGCGCAGGAAGCGGCGAAGTATATGGTCGAAAACGAAGTTAAGGGCTCGATCATTTTCAATACGTCGATCCGCGCGTTCAATCCGCATTCCTCCGATGCGATCTACGGCGGGCTCAAGGCGGGTCTCAACCGCGTGATCGAATCGTTCGCGATCGATCTCGGACGCTACGGGATCCGCGTCAACGGCTTTTCGCCGGGCATCATCAACGTTCGCTCTCCGAAGCCGGAGGATGAAGCGCTCAATCCGTTCTACGGAAATTCCGCGCGCTTCGTTCCGCTTCGGCGCAACGGCTACGCGGAGGACCTCGGCGGGACGGTCGTATTCCTTGCGTCGGACGCGGCCTCCTATATCACCGGGCAGGTGATCCGCGTTGACGGCGGCCTTTCGGTCGTCGGCGGCTCGGAGAATATCGGCGATCTGTTCGATATTTACGACGTCCGCGAGCTTGCCAAAAATTACGAGCCGCAGGATTACCGGCAGAAGCACCGCGAATTCGAAGAATACCTGCGGGAAAAATACGGGAACTATCAGCACTGAGAAAAGGAGAATCCCGATGAAACGGATCAATCTGAGTTTTGCACACACTCCGTCCCGAGGGAACCCGAGGATCGAAGGAAGCCTGAACCGCAAGGCGCTCCTGCGTATGCTCGAGCGCGCAAGGGAGCTTTCGGTGGATCTGCACGCCTTTGAAGTCTGGAAGGACAACGAGCTGAGGGTGCGGATCTCACTGCCGCCTTACGACTGCAGGGACAAGCGGCTTTACTATTCGCTTTCGAAGAGCTTCGTTTCAACGGCGATCGGTCTTGCCTGCGACGAAGGGCTGCTGACCACCGACACGCTTGTAACCGAGCTTTTCCCGGACCGGCTGCCCGAAACAATCAGCGAAAACCTTAAAAAACTGCGCGTGTCCCACGTTCTCTCAATGAATTCCGGCGTTGAAAAGGAGACGACGCGCGACTGCTTCAACGCGCCGGACGTTGCGGCGGCGTTCTTATCCGCCGATTTTAAGTACGAACCGGGAACGCATTATCTTTACGATACCGGCGCCACGGCGATGCTCGCGGCGATCGTCCGAAAAGTCACGGGCGAAAGCGCGCTCGATTATCTCGACCGCAAGCTGTTTCGCGAGATGGAGATCACCGACGTCTACTGGGACCGGACGGCCGACGGCACGATCCAGGGCGGAACGGGCCTGCACGCCTCCTGCGACGACGCGGCGAAGCTCGGCCTGCTCTACTTGAACCGCGGCCTTTGGAACGGAAAGCGCCTGCTCTCCGAAGCGTGGATCGACGAGGCCTCGTCGGTCCATTCCGACAATTCCCCGAGCGACTGGCCGGATTGGCGCAGCGGCTACTGCTATCAGTTCTGGCACAATTCGCGCGGCGGCTACCGCGGCGACGGCGCCTTCGGCCAGTACAGCTTCATCCTCCCGGATCTCGGGATCGTTGCCGCGGCGCTCTGCGAAGCGGAGAACCTCCAGCACGCGGTCGACATTGTCCACGAAACGGCGCTTGCGCTCTTCGAGGAGGAGAGCGAAGGCGATATCGAAACCGCGGCCGCGGCGTTCTATGCGCCGGAGAAGACGGCGCCCGTACCGTTTGCCGTGCCGCGCTATTTCAAGGCGGAGGAGAACGCCCTCGGGATCAGCACTGTGAAGCTCTCGCGCGAAGGGGACGCTTTTGTATTTGCCGTTTCGAACGGCCTGAGTCTGACCTCGGTTCGCTGCGGGAACGGCGAATGGATCGACAACCGCACCTCGATGGAAGCGCTCTTCGCCCCGGCGATGCAGGCGCAGACGAGCGAGCGGACGGCGGGGCTTTCCGCGGCGTATTCCTTCCGGTCCGGAAGGCTGACCGTGGAGCTGCGCAGCCGCTGCACCCCGCATCATTATACAGTGCAGATGAGCCTCCACGCCAAAACCCTGCGCGTTGCGCTCTCCGGACTGACTGCCGGCAGACTGCCGCAGAAGGAACTGGTGCTGGAAGAGATCTGAAAAGGCCGAAAAAGAAAACGAAAACCGGCTGTCTCCCAAAGGAGGCAGCCGGTTTCTTGTTTCAGATCCCTTCGTTGTCAAAGGCGGGAATAAAGCTTTCTTTCGCGGCCTCGCCGCTTTGGAGGAAGGCGCGGCGGATGCCGAGCGATTCGGCGAACGAAACGACGCTTTCGTATTCCTCGTCCGAAACAAAGCGAGCAAGCGCGGCGGGCAGATCGGGAAACAGCGGCGTATACTGGCGCATGATGCTCAGAAAGATCGCGTCGCCGTAGGTTTTGTAAAGATAGCGCAGAATGCGCTTTGCGCTCGCGGTCTCGCCGGGCAGGAGAAGATGACGGACGCACAGGCCGCTGAGCATTTTTCCGTCTTCGCGCAGAACGGCCGCCCCGCGCTGGCGGAACATCTCCGCGATCGCCGCCTTTGCGATCCGGGGGTAATCGGGTGCCGAGGAATAGGCGGCGGCCGCCTCGGAACCGTAATATTTGAAATCGGGGAGATAGATCTCGATCAGACCGTCGAGCCGGCGGAGCGATTCAACCGTTTCGTAGCCGCTCGAATTGTAGACGAACGGCAGGGAAAAGCCCCGCCGCTTCGCCGCTTCGATCGCCGCCGCAACCTGCGGGAGAAAATGCGCGGCGGTCACGAGGTTGATATTTTCGGCGCCTTTTGCGGCGAGCTCGAAAAAGATCTCGCAGAGGCGGTTTTCGTCGATGATTTTCCCGGCGTTCCCGCGGGAGATCTCGCGGTTCTGGCAGTAGACGCACCGAAGCGAGCAGCCGGAGAAAAAGACGGCGCCGCTGCCGCCGTGAAAGGAAATCGGCGGCTCCTCCCAGAAATGAAGCGCCGCCCGCGCGGCGCGGATCTCGCTTTTTTCGCCGCAGCGCCCGGGGTATTTCGTCCGGTCGATCCCGCAGGCACGCGGGCAGAGGCGGCAGGAGAGATAGTCGTTATTCATCTTCGCCTCCGCTGAGGTTCTCAAGGAATTTTCCGATGAGCTCCAGATTGTCCGGATCGAGGCTGCGGTCGAGGAAGGTCCGGTCCCGAAAACTCGTAAGGGTGCCGAACAGGCCGCGGGAATAGGAGGAGATGCAGACGAATTTTTCGGAAACGCGCGCCGCACCCGGAAGAACGCACCGCTCGGCAACGGATACGGTGTTGCTCTTGTGCGGGTGGTTTTCGATCGCGCCGATCACCGCTTCGCAGAGCTCGGCGTCTTCGCGCAGGGCCCTCGAGCAGGCGAACAGGAAATGATCGCCCCGGCCCATCGAATCGAGATGGATCACGAGCGCGTCGTCGCATTCCGGATGGCGGCGCGAAAAGGCGCGTGCGCCGCGCGGGAGCAGCGGCGGATCGTCGAAGAAAACGAAGGCGATCCCGCGCGATTTCAGCTCCTGCGGCGAAAGGGTGCGCAGCGTTTCGATCG
>JAEEGL012470062.1_pt1 | contig 10084 bp, 9 predicted proteins | sample 9134231 | NCBI WGS metagenome assembly JAEEGL01 (sample SAMN16246548, study PRJNA631951) | gut metagenome | biome: gut microbiome; feature: rumen; material: fiber-attached | host: Bos | place: Iran: Karaj | collected 2018-10 | reverse complement strand
TTAGCGGCGAGAGTCAAGCTGTTTATCAACGAACACCTTATAAAAAATGCACTTTCAAGGATGAATTATTATCTCGTCGGTTTGCAGGACAATTTGAAGCCTGAAAACGCTGAAAAAGTGCGTTTTCAGCAGTCCAAAATCCGGGTAAGAGCCCCCAAAACCGAAATGCGATCCATTTGCGGAGTACAAACCACGATTTTTGAAAAAGCGCGAAAAAAGGCGAAAAACGAAGAAAACCAGCGAAAATCGCCGGTTTTCCCGTGCCGATCTTTTTAGACCGCACACCTTGGTTGCGGGGGAAGGGTTTGACAATACGGTATTTTTTCAACTTTTTTATTGCAAAGATCGCGAGGGCTATTGAGAAGACGATGCCGACGACGGCGATGAGCGGCATACCGTTTGAAAGCACGGGTCTGAAATCCGTGGTACATAGTATGCACGATCCGATGAAAAGCACGCACGCGATAACGGCGAGCACGGCGTATCGCACGAAGTGGCCCATTCTGTCAAGCGGCTCCTGATACCCCTTTATCTCCATATTCATCTTCATCTTGCCCTTGACCATATTATCGAGGGCTTCCGACGCGAGCACGGGTATCTTCGCGGTTTTTTTGCCCGCGTCAATAAATTCGCGCCCTTTCTCCATAAACGCGCGCCTGAAGCTGAAACTGTTCAGCATACGCTCTTTCATCTTGGCGTAGAGAAGCTCGAATATATTGAGCTCGGGGCATAAGAGCTCTATAACTCCCTCTATCGTCGTGATCGACCGCGCCAGCACGGTGAATCTTCCGGGCATTGAGACGTGATTTTTTGCGGCGAGACCCATGACCTCTTCAAACACCTCGGTCATGTTTATATCGCTAACGCTCTTGACGTCCGTGTATTTTTCGATGAACGATTCCGCGTCACCGGTCAGCTTTGTCCTGTCCGTCAGCTCGGACGCGGCGCCCATATTCATCACTGCGGAAACGAGCGCGTCCGCGTTATGCGTTACCATTGCTTTTACCGCGTCCTGAATAAGATCGATATCCTTTTCTTTGATATGACCTATCATTCCGAAGTCTATCCAGTACGGTTTTCCGTGGCTGACCATTATATTTCCCTGATGCGGGTCTGCGTGGAACGTTCCAACGTCAAGCACCTGATGTATATAGTTTTCAACTATGATCCTGCCTATCGCGTCGGGATCACAACCGTCCGCTTCAAGCTTTTCCGTGTTTGCGATAGAATATCCGTCGACGTACGTCATTGTAAAAATACGCTCCGTCGTGTACTCGTCTATCACCGTCGGGCATCCGATCGCGCCGTCGTCTCCAAGGCAGTTTTCTTTAAAGAAACGCGTATTTTCCGCTTCAACGCTGAAGTCAAGCTCGTCCTCCGTGACCTTTTCAAGCTCGTTCACTACGGATTTCAGGTCTATAACCTGCCCGCTCGAATCCTCGCCGACTATGTTGACAAGCTCTGCAAGCCTCTTCAAAAGCACGAAATCCTTACGCATCATATCGGCGATAAGAGGTCTCTGCACCTTTGTGACGACCTTCGTTCCGTCCTTCAAAACGCCGTAATGCGCCTGCCCGATCGACGCGGAGCCGAGCGGCTCGTCGCGAAATTCGGAATATATTTCCTCTATCTTTTTGCCCGTCTCCTGCTCAATAACGGCTCTGACGACAGCGGCGTCGAGCGGTTTTACGTTCTGACGGAGCTTTTCAAGCTCGGCGCAGTAGCTTTTCGGCAGAATATCGACGCGGCTCGACATTATCTGACCGATTTTTACGTAAGTTGGACCGAGGTCCTCAAGCGTCGTCCGCAGCTCCGTCGGCGTGAATCCGTTTGCGTAAAAATTATGCTTTGCGAATATCGCGAGCATTTCCGCGGAGCGATGCTTTTCGCGCTTCTTTATAGTTTCAATTTCATCCTTTAAAAGCTGTTTAAGCTCGGCGCTGAGTTCGATAGCGCCGTGCTTCAGTTTTTCTTTTTTATTTTCTATCTTCTTTTTGATTTTTTCGGTCATATCACTCATTTTCGTTTTCCTCCCCGGATTTGAAAGGCCATATCCATATAAGTCTCAGAGCAGATACAAGAGAAGAGAACAGAAGCGCACCGCCTATGACTTTCATAAGAAGGCTCGGTGAATCCCACCACGGATTGATGAAAACGAGAACTCCGAGCGCCGTCAGTATAACTGACAGGATTATAAGCACCCACCAGCCGCGCCTGTTTGAGCGGCGTGCAAATATCAGAGCGTTGAAAAGCGTGAATATTCCGTCCTGTACTAGCACGAACCCGAACAGCCAGCCGAGAGCGCGTATAAGGTCCTCGTTATAAATCAGTATGAAGATACCGAAAATCGCGATAACGAGAGAACCCGTGAATATCATGTAATGGATAAGCGCTTTTTTGCTTGCGATGAATTCAAGAATCCTGACTATCGAAAAAATGATCATCGCAAAGCCGACGGTAACGACGAGGGCGTTTACGTATTTTTCGGGACAGATCAGCATAAATACGCCGAAAGCCATCATAAGTACGGCGGCGAGTATCGACTGCCGTTTTAGTTTGTCAAGAGTTTGAAAAAGCATAACAGCCTCCTTTGATTTCTATCCTCAAATTGATCTTATAAATGCATATCGCTTGAATAACCAGTATATAAAACCGAAATATTAATCGGTATAGCCTTTTGAACGTTTTTGGCGTTCATTGTCATCTTCCGTGTAAAAGAACAAATCGATGCCATTATTTCATCAGATATAAGTGGTGAGTTGATCTGCAAAAGTTGCTCAACCAACGCCTGTATATTAAAAGAGTCGTGGTCGCCACAGAAATCGTTGCTCAAAAGAAGTTTGAAACAGTCTTCTGCGATTTTATATCCAAGTTCTTTCTGACTATCGGTGCCATAACGAATCATTGCTGAAGCTACTACTGCACACGGATTAGGATTAAATACTGTGCAGGGTGCGTAATTCCACCAAGGCGCATGGGGATAATCCATTGCTTCTTTAGGGATATCCTCCCAATACTTCGGTATATCCTGCACAGAGTTTTCAAAAAATGCAAGGATAGTCTTGAACCAACCTGCGGTGCAATCAAGATCATATTCGTATGCTTGAAAGATAGCTTCTGCTGTTGGGATAGCAGCAGACAATGGACAAAGCACGTCTGCTTCAAAACCACTACCCATTCCTCCATCAGCATTCTGATATTTCAGCATTTCTTCAACGATAGCATCCTTACTGCAGTTGTTAAAGAGATAATTCCATTTTGCACGATCATACGGACGTGCATTTACCTGCATCCAATCATTCATTTTGTCTAATTGTTCTTTTGTCAGCATTCTCATAACATTTTCCTTGACCTTTCTGAATAAAGCTATACTATCTGAAAGAATGATATCACAAAACGAATGAAAAAACAATAAAAATACGAGTGGTCATAACTCAAATCCGTTATGAACTCTCTAAATGGTCCGAGTGGAGATAACGGATTTGACTATACCCCAAAAAAATCAAGTATTTACGGCACCTGCGCGCATTTTTCCTCCAAGAATCAAAAGAAAAACAAGAGGGGCTGTCATTGATAACGTTGACACCGACGAAGAGGCTCTCTCTTGAGATAGGGATCACAAAAAAGCGGGTGGGTACATAGCGGCACATAAGTGAAAGAATTTTAAATGGGAACGGAAAATTTGTCCGTTCCCATTCAATTTTGATCTCACTTTCTTTTGATCCCGTTCGTATCGAGCCACGCCGAAACGTCGTCTGAAAGCGACGAGCCGCCGGAGTAGTGTACGGAAAGCCCTTCGCCGATAACGGCGTCCGGCGCGAGCTTTGCGATCGCCGTAAGACTCTGCCCGAACCTGCCGCCTCCGTGCGAACAGAACGGGATTATTGTCTTGCCGGAGAAGTCGTAGCTTTCAAGGAACGTTGCGATCGGCATCGGTATCGATGCCCACCAGTTGGGGTAGCCCAGCAGGATGGTATCGTATCCGTCGATGCTCGCGGGCGGGTCTTTGATCTCAGGCCGCGCTTGTTTGTGTTGATCCTCCTGCGCCTCCATGAGCACGGTGTTGTAGTTTGACGAATAGGGGTGAACGAGCGTTATCTCAAACATGTCCGCGCCGGTCTGCTTTTGTATCTCTCGCGCAACTCCGCGTGTGTTGCCGCTCCACGAGAAGAAGACGATCATCGTTTTGCCGCCTGTCGGGACGGTTTTAAATTTCTCCGCCACCGTGACGGTCTGCGCGAGAGAAACAGCATTGCGCACAAGTCTTATACCGAGATTTGCCGCTTTCATATCCGATTGTCCCGCCGCACGGTATGCCGAGCGCATATTTTTTCCGAAATCGTTCCATCCGCCGCCGCGAAAAACGTGTCGCGTGCCTGATGAGGCTCCTGTCGGATCGACGGTATCGCTCTCGTCGTATGTGCCGTAGTAATCCCAGCACCACTCGTTGACGTTGCCGTGCATATCGTACAAGCCCCAGGCACTCTTATAAAAACTTCCGACGGAGACTGTCGTCTGCCGGTAAACGCCGGGGCGGGCTTCCAGCACGGAATCGTTGAAGTAGTTTTCTTCTATTTCATACGGGTAATGGCCGTAAAAATTCGCGTCGTCCGCATCGAGTGACTTCTCCGTATTGAAGGGCGTTTCGGTGCCGCTGCGGCAGGCGTATTCCCATTCCGCTTCGGTCGGAAGCCGGTATCCGTTCGCCGAGCGGTCCCATACCACGCCGTCATCGCCGACGGTGTAGCAGGGCGTCAGCCCGGCATCTGCGCTTTTGGCGTTGGCGTAAAGGATCGCATCGAGCCACGAAACGCCCTCGACCGGCAGATCGTCGCCGGAAAACGAACTCGGGTTTGCTTCCGTGATACGGACGTATTCCTTTTGAGTCGTTTCATATGGGTCGATATAGAACGCTGAAACGGTGACTTCGCGCTGCGTTTCGTCGTCGACGCGCCAGTTTTCGGTTTCCGGGCTGCCCATCATAAATGTTCCTCCGTCAAGAAGGATAAATCCGTCGTTCACTTTTTCCGGATCGGTCTGCGGTTTAACGTCCGCAGAAGTTGACGAAGTATCATTTGGCGCAGCGCTCTCGTTCATTTGCGTCTGCGGAGTCGGATTGCCCCAAGGCGGCAAAGTCTCAGTTTTGCCGTCGGTATAAATTATCAGCGTTGCGCCGATCAGCAGCGATAGCGCAACAAGAACGGCGGAAATAAACCGATTCTTCTTTTGATTTTCACTTTTGGAGTGCACCGCTTTGATAAACGATGCCGTTTCTGCACCGAGGAACGCAAAAGCTATCAGGATCGCGATGTTTTCGAGGAAGACGAGCGCCGCCGCTTTTTCGTAATCTAGGAACGCGAACGGAGTGCGGAAGAAGATGTAGTCGGGTATACTGTTTCTAACGAACAACCAGAAGCCGATGCCGGAAATAACCGCAAACGCCGCCGCAACGGCGGTTTTAATCTTGCCGTTCCATTTGAATCCCGCCTTCATCGCAGGGATATGGAGCCCGAGGTGCAGTCCCATCAGGATAAACGACCAGAACGACATTGCAAGATGAAACCGCCGCGCTAACGAGACCGGGAACATACCGTACAGAAACGGCACAGCGTGCGCGCTCATCGCCATACCACAGAGCGCGGTAAGCGCGATGGAGGCGAGCAACAGCGTGTTCACGGCGACCGTTACGATCCGGTAGAAGTTGTATTTTCCTTTGAAAACCGATTTATACCATTTGAAATTAAGAATATGGTGAGCGATCAGCAGGACCGTCATCGAGATCCCTCCGAATTCGTGCAGCGTTTCGCCCGTCACCTGATACGCCATAAGGCAAAGCAGGAGGACGGTCATCAGTATGTCGACAACTTTTTTTATTACTTTTTTTCTGTTTGTCTGCATTCCGCCGCCCTCCGAACGATCATTTCAATCCGTCGATCCACGATCTGAGTTCCGATTCCGAGACGCTTCCGGAAAAGCGTTTGCCTTCGAACCACGTTCCGCTTTTGGCGTTATCCGCAAGGTTTTTCCCGCTTCTTCCGATTCCGCTGCTCGCCGACGTGCAAAATGGGATCATCGTGATCCCGTCAAAATCATAGCTTTCGACAAAGGTATCCATGATTCGCGGTTCCTCGCCCCACCAGATCGGGAAACCGATATAGATTTTTTCGTACCCTTCGAGCGATATTCTTTCGCTTCCGATTCCGGGGCGGGAGGATCTGTCGTTCTGCTCTTTCGTGGAACGGCTGTTGCTGTCGTTCCAGTTGAGGTCGGCCGCAGTGTATTCCTGCGAGGCTTTGATTTCGTAAAGGTCGGCGTTTTCTATCGCCGCGATCTTTTCCGCGACGCCTTTCGTAGTTCCGGTCGCAGAGAAGACGACGACAAGGACTTTTTTATGCTCCGGTTGAATATCCTGCGATCCGTCGGTTTCTGCGGATACGTTTCCGGCGTCCTTTGATGATTCCGCCTCGTTTTTCGCCGTTTCGGGTACGGCGCTTTCGGAATCGGATGCGTTTTTTCCTCTTTCAGACACAGACGTATTTGAGTGGATGCTTTTGCCGCAAGCCGTTGCTCCGATCATCATAAGGACGACGATGAGTAATATAAAGATCCTTTTCATTTTATTATTCCTCCGTTATTTCAGTTTGCCGTATTCATCGTCTGATACCGCCTCGCACCATTCGGTGCTTGTGTTCTCGCCCGCGACTTCGATCGCCAGGTGAGAAAACCATTCGTCAGGCGAGGCGCCGTGCCAGTGCCTGACGTTTGCCGGGATATTGATCACGCTACCCGGCGTCAACTCAACGGCGTCTTTGTCCCATTCCTGATAATATCCTCTGCCGCCTACGCAGATCAGCATCTGACCGCCGCCGCTTTCGGCGCGGTGGATGTGCCAGTTGTTGCAGCAGCCGGGCTCAAACGTGACATTGAATATCGGGAGTTGTTCAGTTGATACCTGAGCCAGATAACTCTGCCCGACAAAATACTTTCCGTAAGGGTTCGGCTCGCCAATGGGGAAAAAGATCGACTGCTGATACCGGTCCTTTTCGATCGCCGCCGGCGATTTGTCGTTCCATACTTCCTTTGCCAGACGGAAGACCGCCCAGCCCTTCGGCCAGCCGACGTACATCGTCGCGTGGGTGACGATCGCGGCGATCTCTTCCTTTGTCACGCCGTGCGCTTTTGCATTCTGCAAGTGATACGTCAGGGATGAATCCGTGATTCCCGAAGCCATCAGCGACACTACGGTCACGATGCATTTTGTCTTGACGTCTATCGCTTCCTCGTTCCACACCTCGCCGAACAGTACGTCGTCGTTCAGATGCGCGAACTCGGGCGCAAAATCCCCGAGTTGATTTCTTCCGGCTGTCTGCACTATTTTTTCCGTTTTTCTTTTCATTTCAGCACCGTTTCCAGCCATCTGCGTATCTCCTTTTCATCCGGGCGGTTGATCTGTACGCCCTTTTCCCACTTGACGCTGCCGCTTACGTTTTTATGAAGCTCCGCGTCGCTTCTCCCGACGCCGCTTCCGCCCGATGTGCAGAAGGGAACGATCGTTTTACCGCTGAGATCATAGCTTTCAAGAAATGTCTCGATGATCCGCGGAGCCACGCCCCACCAGATCGGGAAACCGACGATCACCGTATCGTAGGAGTCCATATCCGCGACGGCTGACGCGATTTTTGGTCTTGCGGTTTTGTCGTTCATTTCGAGCGTACTTCTGCTCTTTTTGTTCATCCAGTCCAGATCCGCGTCGGTATACGGTTTTTCCGGAACGATTTCAAAAAAGTCGCCACCCGCAATACGGGCTGTTTCTTCTCCGACGCGTTTTGTCACACCGCTTGCGGAGAATGCGGCGACAAGGATCTTCTTTGCCATTTTATTTCATCTCCTTTTCCCAGAAACGGATCATATTGAGTCCGAGCGTATCGGCGGTCTTTTCAAGGTGCGCGATCTCGTCTCCGGTCAGCTTAATGGCGGCGGCTTTTGCCGCGTCTTCCACGTGCTTGACCTTGGTCACGCCGATGATCGGCAGTGTCCCCTTTGCGACCGCCCACGCGACGGGGATTTGCGCGGTCCCCACGCCGTATTTGTCGGCGAGCGCTTTCAGTTCGGCGTTCAGCTTTTCGATCTGCGGCATCATCGGGTTATAGGTCGCCGCGCGGTCGGAACCTTCAGGCATCGGATGTTTCGTATCGTATTTGCCGGAAAGCGCGCCTTGCTCAAGTACCATATATGAGAAGAACGTGATACTGTTTTCCTTGCAGTAATCGAGTATTCCGGAGTCTTCCGAAGAGCGGTTGAGCAGACTGTAATGATTCTGTACGGCGGAAAGCCTCAGGCCGTGAGAGTGAAGGATCCCGTCCGCTTCTTTGATCTCGGCAAGATTGTGGTTCGACACGCCCAGCAGCGGCACGTTCTCCTTGCCCTCGAAGTATTTCGCGAGTTCTTCCGTCCAGTGCGGGGCGTTCCATACGTTGTGGATCCAGTAAATATCAAAGCGGTCGAGTTCCATCAGACCGAGCTGCATTCCGATCATATCCGCCATGGCGGTGGGTTTTCCGTTCGCGCACTGCGGCGTGAATTTGTCGGAAATCAGATAATCCTCACGCGGAAGTCCCTTTAAGAATCCGGCGAGCACCTTTTCGGAAGTTCCCATCCCATAGGCGTACGCAGTATCCCAAAGGTGCAGTCCATTTTTCATGGCGCAGTCGAATATCGGGCGAAGCGTTTCAGCGGTAAGTTCTCCTCCGAAGGTGCCGTCGTTGCCCCACGCCCACGCGCCGAGAGCGATTTTCGGTAAGTTTTTCATAATGTTGATCTCCTTTTTTCTGAATATTAAAGCAGCTTTATAAGACAGTTAAGCGTGATTTCGTAAACGGAGCTGTAAACGAAGTCGACGCCCGCTTCGCGCATCGCCTCATGCTGCTTCTCCGTGACCTCGGCGTACGGATAGATGCCGAACATGAAAGGGAAGAAGATATAGATGATATTTTGAATATCCGCAGCGCTCTTTTCGGTACAGAATTTCGTGAGGATCATGCGACAAAGCTCCATGGAACGTCCGAACGCTTTTTTGAAATCAGTCAACAGCTCCGTCCTGCTGTTCGCTTCCATATCGTAGTTGTTCATCGAAAGCAGTTTCAAAAGTTGTACGCGGTCGGTAAGCGACCGGGCGATCTTTTCCGCGATCTCTTCTTTGCCTAGTTTTTCGTTTTCCTCAAGGATCGAGGTGAGCGCCGCGTTCCAACGGTCGTATTCTCTTTCGAACAGTGCGAGGAAGATCTCCTCTTTTGTTTGAAAAGAGTTGTAAATCGTGGGTCGCGAGAACGGGACTTCCTCTCCGATTTCTTTCAGCGTGATCTCCTTAAAACTCATAGTCTGATAGAGCTTTTCGCAGGCGTTCACGATCTCCTCGCGGCGTGACGCGATCTGCTCCGCTGTTTTCTTTACCATTTTTTCTGCCTCCGGAAAATATTCTGACACCGTGTCAGCATTCGTATTATACCACGGTCTTGACACGATGTCAAGATGTTTTTGAAAAAAACTGATTTTTTCTGAATAGCATACCGCAAGAGGGCGGAGAACAGCGGAATACCCCCGGCGCCTTGAAAATGCTCGTTCTCCCGATCCCGGCAATCAGGCTGGGGAAATGAGAAACTCCCTATCCTGAATAACGCGCAACAGATACTAATGAAAATGAAAACGGCTATACATCCGAATTGAGAAGATTTGCTCGCTTTTCATATTCCTAAGTGCGGTGGATGGGTACAAGCGGAAATGATATTCGAAACTGACCGAACGAGATGGACGCGGCAAAAAAAGCGACCCCGGCAGAAACATCGGGGTCACGGAAATTAACAGTTATTCTTTCTCAAAGCTCGGTTTCCATGCCGCGAACTGAACGAGCTGGGCGTCGGTGCGGTGGTAGTAACGTTCGTTTTTGTCGAGCGTTGCGATCCGCGCCATTTCCTCATCCGTCAGAGCAAAATCGAGTATATTGAGATTGTCGCGGATGTGATCGACGTTCTTTGAGCCGGGGATGACGACGAAGCCCATCTGCGTATGCCAGCGCAAGATCACCTGG
>JAEEGL011578510.1_pt1 | contig 10084 bp, 15 predicted proteins | sample 9134231 | NCBI WGS metagenome assembly JAEEGL01 (sample SAMN16246548, study PRJNA631951) | gut metagenome | biome: gut microbiome; feature: rumen; material: fiber-attached | host: Bos | place: Iran: Karaj | collected 2018-10 | reverse complement strand
GTTCAATGCAAACCCATTCGGATATAAAGTCATTGAATCCAATCTGGTATTCAACGCGCATTGTCGGTGGCGTGTCCGCTTCGGCATTGCGCTTGAAATGCTTGTTGTAGCTGATTCGTTTAACTTCATATTCGGTTTCGCTCACCTGGTCCGAAAGAATGCCGTCGCTGGCCGCGTGAATGCCGTGGTGCAAATCGCGTTCCTGGCGTGGCATTTCAAAGCCGCAATCTGGGCATGTGATTCGTCCCGCCGGAAATACCGAATGGCATTGCGGGCATTCGCGCATTGGTGGCGTTCCATTCTTGCCGCCCTTCTTTTCATCGACCTGAATCATGTCCACAGGCCCGTGTCGCATGATGTTTTGGCCATAGTCAAGAATCATGCAATCCTCTTTTCCTTCCGAAAGCCTGAAGCCCCTGCCGACCATCTGGTAGTAAAGCCCCGCGCTGGCGGTTGGCCGCAATAGAACAATTGTGTCGATGGCTGGCGCGTCGAATCCCGTTGTCAATACTCCGACATTGACAAGATATTTAAGATTCGGCATCAGATTGCCAAACAAGCCCGCCTGAACTGGAATGTCCTTGAAGCGGTCCAGCGTCTGGTCGCGTTCGGCTCTGGCCGTGTTGCCGACGACAATGCCGCATTCAACGCGGGAACTGGTTTCGATGGCTTCCTTGATGTGCTGTGCGTGTGCAACTGAACTGGCGAAAATCAAAACCTTCTTCCGGTCCCGCGTCAATTTCAATATCTCCCAAACTGCATTCTGGACCAGGCTGGCGTTGTCCATCCGTTCCGCGACTTCCTCTGCAACAAATTCGCCCGCCTTGATGTGGATGTTTGTCAAATCCGCCTTCGTCTGGCCGTTTTTGGATACCAATTTTGAAAGGAATCCATGATAAATCAGTTCCTTGACGCCGACTTCGTAGCAAATTTCATTCAGAAGATTTTCCGGCTTGCAAATCAGGCCGCCGCGCAGCCTGTATGGCGTGGCCGTCAATCCAATCAGCCTTACATTGTCGTTGATGGCCCTGGCGTCGTTCAAGAATGTCTGATACATTCCATCGCCGTCCGGCGGTATCAAATGCGCTTCGTCCACCAATATCAAATCAAAGCTGCCTAAATCGGCGGCCTTGTTGTAAACGCTCTGGATTCCGGCGACGATGACCTTGTTTGCGGTGTCGCGCCGGTTCAATCCTGCCGAATAAAGGCCAATTGGAAGATTCGGACAAAGCGCCTGGATTTTCGCCGCGTTCTGCTCCAATAGTTCCTTGACATGCGCCAGAATCAGAACGCGCCCGTCCCAAAGCGCGGTTGCATCGCTGACAATCTTTGCAATCACCAGCGATTTTCCCGCGCCCGTCGGCAAAACAACGCATGGATTCAGTTCGGGCTTGCGCTGCAAGAAGTCATATACGGCATTGACCGCCGCTTTCTGATAATACCGCAGTTCAAGCATTGTCCGTGTCCTTCGCCTTTGCCGTCAGCATCGCCATTTCCTGCGCTTCTTCCTTGCGCTCTTCCATCGTCTTCGGCGCCTTGTCGGCAATCTGACGCATCATCCTTTCAACGCTGCCGCGCTTGTTCTTCTTCCTGCGCGTCTGCTCGTTCAATGCTTTCTGGTATTCGTCGATTGCCGCAATGCACTGTTCAAGATTGTAAATCGGCGTGAACTCGCTGTTCTGCGTGCTCTTTGTCCGATACAACGGCGTTATTCCCATTCCGTCAAGAATTTTCGCAATCATGGCCCTGCCGAATTGCCGGTAATGGTATTTGGAAAGCCAGTCAATCGTGCATTGCGTCTTTCCGTCGTGCGGTTTCCTCAAAAGTCTGCTGATTCCCATTATTCATTTCTCCTTTACTTCAAGAAAAATCTGCGTCGCCTCAATCCTGACGAAAAGCAATCCGCCAGGCATCGGCGCCCGTTTCATCGCGTGGAGTTCCTCAATCAATGAATCGTCTTCAATGCAACCGGCTGCGACCAGGCTGTCGAAAAGGCATTTAAAAAGGTTGTCAATGTCGCGCCGCCGTCTGTCCGGCGGGTAAAACTCGACCGTGACTTTTACTCTGCCTTTTATTGGCATCTGCCCGCTTTGCCTGAAGATGGCCTTCACGTTTTCGTGATACTTGCGGCCTTCGCTGGAAATGACCGGGTGGCTGCATCCTTTGACAACTCTTCGATAGTTGTTTTCGGATACAGCCAACGGCAATTCCAATTCTATCTTTGGAATGATGGTATTCATGCTTTCGGCGCTTCCGCTGGCTGCTCCTGTCCCTGCGTCTGTGCCGTCTGCTGCGCGGTCGGCTCTTCCTTCGGCTGCGTGACCGGTTCAACCGGCTTGGCGTCCTGCTTCCGCTGCCACGGCTTGACCATCGGCGCCGTGCCAATCGGCGCGGCCACGGGCTGCTGCGTGGCGGTTGTGCCGCCGCCTGGAACGATGAACTTCTTGACGTTGTTCTGGAGGTCGCCGGTCTGCTTGTTCTCTTCCTGCGTGACCTTGATGACCAATGGAATCATGTGAATTTCGGTGGTGTCGTCGGGTCCGCATGGCTTCTTGACGAAATCCCAATTCAAGGCAAGAAGAAGCTGCTTCAATTCGCCCCTGGCAATCCTGACGGCATCGGGGTTGCTGTTCTTCAGATTGAAGTTCTTGCGGATTTGGCGGCCCTTGTATTCGCCTTCGCAAATCTCAAAGGTCATGGGCAGGAATGCGCCCTTGCCGCTTTTGCTGATGACGTATCCTTCCGCCGTCTGCGGGTCTTCGGGCTTCGCGCCGCTGGCAACAATGATTGCCTGGTATTCCCCTGCGGGCAGAAGTTCATCGTTGGTGTGGACTTCGTTGAAGTCAATTTGTCCCAAAAGTGCCATTTTCGTTTCTCCTTATGCTTGGTTGTAGGTTGCTTGCCATGCCGCCAAAAAAGCGTTCCAGTCAAGCGGTAATTCCTGCGGAATGCGTTCAAAGCGGGATTTGGCAATCTGCGGCCCGTCAATCCCGCCGCCGTCGGTGATGATGATTCTGTCGCCGCCGTCGCGGCCAATGGCTTCCGTCCTTACGTCCTTCTTGCCGAATCCCGCGTTTTCCTCTGTCTTGCGGATTTTGCGCGTTGCGAAAAAAACGCCGTCGGTCGATTCAACCAGAATGTCCATCGCCTTCTTGTAAAGGCGGGGTTGGAACTGGTCATATTGACCGATTCGCGGGCTGAAAACGCGCACCACGTCGCAATGGCCAATCAGGATGATTGACATTTCGCGCTTGTCGCGGATTTCCGCCAACGTGTCAAAAATGGAAAGCCATTCGTCGGTATATTCCTTGTAGCCGCGACCGTAACCTCCGCCCGCGTCCAGGATGTTCGATACTCCGTATTTCTCGCAAACGTGCTTGAAAAGCATCCGTTCCGCCGCTGATATGCTGTCCACGGCCAAAGTCTGAAAATCATGCTCTTCGTCACGAATTGCCAAAAGTTCCTGCTTGAATGCGCTGTAACTCTTGCATACCGGAAACTTCACGCAGTCGATTTCATTCAGGCCGTCTTCCGTCGGAATGAAAACGGTCTTCGGCGCCTTCGCCGCGAATGTGGATTTGCCGACGCCTTCCTGGCCGTAAAGCAGGATAATCGGTGGTTTCGGGGTTTTTCCCCGCTGCAATGTGTCAAGAATTGACATTGTTCTTTCTCCTATTTGTTCAGGGTGAAAATCTGCTTCTGTTCGTATCCTGTCGGCCAAACGCCCGTTTCGCGGCATTCCTTCAATCGCCTGATACTGGCCGCATTGACACGTTCCGCAACTTCCAATTCTGCGCTTGGAATCAACCAGTATCCTGAAACATGGAAATCCGTCTTATCAACGGCAATCATGTAAACTGGAAAGTCGCGGCCTGTGACCTGCCGTAAAACCGCGCGGTAAAACGCCATCTGATAGCAATAGCCAAAGGCCCGCATATCAGATTCAAAAAAGGTGATGTCGCGGCATGTCTTCAAGTCGATGATTCCGACCTGCGGGTCGAAATAGTCAAGCCGAATCTGGCAATCAACGCCGTCAATGGCCGCCCTTGCGACGCATTCCGCTTCGCCGTCGCCTTCAAGCAATTTGGAAATGCCCTTGTGGCTGGCAACGGACTTGCGCATCGCGTCAATGATGTCATAGTCTGCCGCCGTGATGACTTCGCCGGTCTGGCATGAAAGCCAGTCTTGGTAAACCTTGGAATCCTTGCCATACGGCTTGCCGGTTCTTTCGTTAATCGGCCCGTCGGAAACGGTATATGCCGCGTCAAAGGCTTCCTGGCCTTCAAGAATCAGTTTATGCGCCGCCCTGCCAAACGCATATTCGGCCTTGTCGGGTTCCTGGTAAATCCCGCTGATGGTCGCCCAATACTTATAAGGCATGAAAGCAAACCGCTGGAGCATGTGGCTTGAAAGCATTTCGCCGGTCTTGCTCCTGGCGTGGTATTGCTCTTCCGGCTCGTGGATGATTCCATTCATCATTTTACTTTTCCTCCGTCTCTTCGTTTTTCGCGTCGGAATCTTCGGCTTCGTCGTCGTCCTCTTTCTCGGAATCCTGCTTTTCGTCCTTCGGTGCATCGACATTGAAGAAAAGATTTGCCTTTTCGTCGCGCGTCATGTCCTCAATGAATGTTTCGCCCGTGTCCGTGCGCGTGATGGTCTTCTTGCCGCGTTCCGGGGTGTTGTAGTCCACGACGCAATCAACAGACCTGTATTCGTAGCCGTCCTTGATATAGGTCGCATTCCGCTTGATGATGGTTTCACAGGCTTCAATCTTCGCCTTGAACTGCGCCTGTGTCTCCTTCATGGTCTGCTGAATTGTGTCCTTTTCAAGCGTCTTCTGCGCCATTTCCCTTGCCATCTGCGTCTTTTCCTCTTCCGTGAAAAGGCACTTCAACGTCAATTGCTGCTTGTCTTGTTTTTCCTGCATTTTGCTGCTCTCCTGATTTTGCGCCCTGCCGTGCTAGGGCAGGGCATTTGTCCGTTTTTTACTCTTTGGAAATGATTCCTGCTTCTTCCAACTTGGCAATCAACTGCTTCGCGGCTTCGTACCATGTCAAGAATCCCTGCGGATTCATGATGACGCGCAGATTGACCTGCTTTTTCAGATTCCCTTTGCCGTCATTCGTCCCTGGCTGGAGCGTCATGAAGTCAAAGCGGACCTGATTGCCGCAAAAGTGGATGTTCTGAATCCCGTCAGCATAGGATTCGTGAATGTGGGGCTGCACCTGCTGCGGTGCTTCCTGTTCCTGTTCGTTCGCCATCGTCGTTACTCCTGGGTTTGGGTTTCTGGTTTGTCGGGCAATGTCTTTGCCCACTCGTCAAGCGCCAATTCAAGCACCGCAAACAGATAATCATTGCCCTGCATCGGTGCAATGACTTCCTGCTTTTGCTTCTCGCCGTTTTCGTCAAAGCCGTTCCATGTGATGAACTTTTCGCCCTGGCTCGGCTTGTTGAACTCAACAAAGCATTCGGCCTTTGTCAAGTTGGTCGTCGCCGCGTTCATGCTGACGTTGTAGGATGTAATCATCTGGTCGCAAAGCGTCAAAAACTGCCTTGCCCTGTTGATTTCCTCTTCCGGCTTCCGCGTGTAGAACTCGGCTTCAAGTTCCTTCAATCGGTCCTGGACGCTCTTCTGAAGCGCGTCGAAAGCCGCCGTCTTGACGCCGATTCTGATTCCGTTGTCAATCAAGGCCGCAAACCGTGTCGCTTCCTTATGCAACTGCTGAATCTCTTCATTCTGCATTTTCTTGATGTCTTCCTGCATTTTGCTGCTCTCCTGTGTTAGTTGTGTTTGGGTTCAAAGCCAGCCTTGCGGATTTTGTCCGCAATGCTGCAATTCTTACAAGCGGATTCGTTTTCGCGCTGCGGGCAATGGTCGTTGCATGACTGCAAAACCGCATCATGCAGCAAATCAACTCTGATGTCGTCGCCGGTCGCAACTGGCGGCCTGTTGTTCTGGTGCTTTTCCATTTCGGCAATCCTTTTGTTGGCTTCTTCCAACTGCGCCGTCGTGTCCTTCAGCGCCTTTTCCAATTGGTCTTTTTTCATGGGTGGTGTCTCCTATCAGTCTTCAGATTTCAAATGCTGTGCAATCTCTTCTTCTGGATTGTGTTCTTGGGTGTCCTCAACTTTCGGCCTGTCCTTCTTGCGCGGCTGCCAATCTGGGCAGTTTGCAATCCATTGAAACGACTTGATTTTGTGTCCCAACTGGCAAATCTTGACTTTTCCGCCCTTGCAATTGCCGCACATGCTGCATGATTTGTATTCTCCCATAATCAGCCTTCCTTTCCGTCTTCTTCCTTGACCTTTCCATCCTCTATGATGACGGTCGCCGCCGTCTCGCCGACGATGGTTCCGATTCCCTGCATCTGCTGTGATTCAAGGTATTGGCCAAACTCTTCAAGCGTCTGCGGGTCCATCGCTTCAAGGCCGTCAATCAATACGAATCCGCAATTCGGCTTTGCCTTCATGCAAATCGCCGTTGCAACCTTCAGGCGCTCGCTTCCTGACATGCAATCCCATTCCTGGCCGCGATAAAGCAATTTGCCGTCTTCGGTGATACTCAATTCGGGCAATGGCAACTGCGCATCATGGAGCATGGCCGTGCGTTTCGCGCCGATGGCGTTCAGGCTTTCGGTCTTGGTGGCAATGTCGGCATCCAACTTCATGATTTCGCCAAACAAAGCGGTCCTTGCCTGATTCTTGCGGACCTTTTCGTTGGTGTCGTTCGCCGTCTTGACCTGGTTCTGCAATTCTTCAATCCTGCCGGTCTGGCTGGCAATCCGTTCGTCATTCTTGGCCGTGCGCTCTTCGGCTTCCTTGCGCAATTCCGCCGCCTTCGCCCTGTGCTGTTCGGCTTCTTCCTGTGCGTTCGCCTTCGCCTCGACCATTTCCTGCCGCTTGCCTGGCGCCGATTCCTCAAACTCCTTCAATTCCTGCTGCGCCTGTGCGATTTTGTCAAGCAGCTTTTTGCGTTCCGCCGCATACTGGCAATCATAGTCCTGCAAACTGCTTTCCAGCCGCGCCGCTTCGCCTGTGGCCTGTGCGGCCTTGTCGTCTTCGGCCAATGCCTGATTCTCAATGCTGTTGATTTCAACCTTTTCATTGACAATCTGCATACGGTCTGCATTGGCTTCGCCCAATTGGTCCTGAATGACCGCCACATTGATTTCGGCTTCCGGCGCATCGTCGAATTTCGGCATTCCGTCAAACTGCGCCTGAAGACGCTTCTTGTCGCGGTTCATGTCGGCCCGTTCTTCCCTTATTGCGTCGGCTTCCTTCTTCAATGCTTCAAGGTCGCCTTCCAACTGTGGAAACATCTTCAAAAGCAATTTCGCCTTTTCGGTGTCATTGGCCCGCATGAATGTTCCGAGGTCCAAAGCGAATCTGGAAACGATTTCGTTCAAAAGCGTCTGATTGCCTTTCATGCCCCTGCTGTCGGTGATTTTCAAGGCGCCGTTCTTTCCGGCCCTTTCGACAACCAGGCCGTCAATCTCAACCTTGATTTTGGCGTTGCCTTCCGCATCGTGGTTGTTGATGTCTGACGGCCTGAACGCTTCGCCGCCCAATGCGTATGCAATCGCATCAAGGACGCTGCTTTTGCCCTGCGCGTTCCGTCCGCCCAGAATGGTCAGGCCGTTTTCGCTTGGCTGGATTTCAACCAATTTGACCCTTTTGAAGTCCTGAACGCTGAATCCCGTGATTTTCGCTGTCATTGTCTGCTCTCCGTTTGGTTATTGTGTCTAAAAGGAATTTTCCGAATGTCGCGCTGTCGCGCCGCGCCTGGCGTTTCTGGTCTTCCGTCGGCGGCCCGTCGCAACGGTTATGATTCTGATATTCTGCTTCATTTCGCGGCGGCCAATGGGATGATGTATTCAATGACCTTGAACGCCAAAGCGAACATGCCGATAACGCCGAGCATAATCCATGCAATCAGCAAAGCCCGCGTCGCCGGTGCCATTGCATTGATTCTGCGCCGCCCCACCATGTCGTCAAAGGTGAGTTCCGAATGAATGCCCTTGATTTCGTCGCGCGTCGCATCAAGAAGCAGGTCGCGCTGAATGTCGTCTGTCGTGCAATTGTAGAACCTGGCAAGAAGTTCCAGATTCTTGTCAATTTCTTCGTAGGCTTGCTTTTCAAGTTCTTCTGTCATGGCTTGCTCTCCTGACGTTATTACTTAATTAACTTAAAAAACTTAATCGCATGGATAAAAATTTTTAGCCCTGCGGATTCCCTCAATGAGCAATTCGGAAACGATATGCCCCTTCGGCTGCTTCGTCTTGGCGTGAACCGCATCCACATATTCCTTGATTTCATCCTCTCTTTCGGTCGTGATGGCGTATGTAAGCGCCTGTTTCGCCGTTCTGCGCGGCTTCCTTGTCTTGGTCTTTGTGGTTGTCATTGGTTTTTCTCCTGTCTGTCTTTGACCTTGATTCCATGCCTGTCTGTCGAAAACACCGATTAAGATAATTCAGTTTTTTAAGTTTGCCAGTCGATTCTTTGAAAATTTTTAAGATTTTTTAAAATATTTTAGTTTTGAGGTGGAAACAGGCTCTTCCAGGCTTATATTAAACCGCATGGCAAGCATAGGAAAACATTAGAACAACGGGAAATGAGCATGAAAAAGACAATCAGCGACGCGGAAAAGAAAGAACTTCTTGGTTATATCCTGGAATACATGCGGCTTCATAGGCTTAATCAAAAGGAAATGGCCGTCAAGCTGGGCGTAACGCCTGCCGCGCTTACAATGTGGATTCATGACGACGGCGCTGGCATCGCCCTGCGCAATGCTGAAAACATCCGCTTCGTCTGCCGCGAGGTGATTGCCATTTCCGGCAATGGCAACATCGTCAATTCAACTGTCGTCGCTTCCGATGAAATTGAACAATTCCGCGCCGGTCTGATTGGCGCCCTGGTTGATTCTGAAATCCCAGGCGACGCATTGAAAGCCGTGCTGCAAATCGTCAAGAATTTTAACCTTCCGAAAAAGGATGGTGCCAAATGAAACCATCCACCAAAACATTTCTGCTTTACGCCCGCGTTTCCCCGAAGGGCTCCCAATGGGCATGTGAAGAAACGTCAATCGCGGTCCAACTGGCCGACATGCGCGCGCGCGTGTTATCCTTATGTGGAAACGCGCAATTCATTGAAGTCTTCGACGAGTTCAAGTCTGGAAAGGATTTGAACCGGCCCGGCATCCAACGGATTCTTGATGACCTGTCGCAATCGCCTTGCCCGTGGCAATGCCTTGTTGTCTGGAACCTTGACCGGCTTTCCCGTTCCCTTGCCGACGCCATTCCGATTTTCGCCAAACTGCGTGACGCAAACTGCGAATTTATTTCCATCAATCAAGAATATCTGTCCTATACCGGCGCAATGGCAAGATACATGCTGCATCAAACCATTGCCATTGCCGAATTGGAACGCGGAATGACATCTGAACGGGTAACGGCAAAACTGCGCTGGATTGCAAGTCAAGGCAAGGTCCCCTTCGCCGTCGCGCCAATGGGGTATGTCAAGAATCCTGAAGTCAAGAATACTTTGCTGGTCGATGAACAAAAGGCTGAAATCGTCCGCACCGTCTTCGACCTGTTCGTCAATGGAAAATTGGGATATTCGGAAATCAAGGCCCGCTTTCCTGGCGTCTTCAAGAACCGTCAGCAACTTTACCGCATTTTGCGGAATCCGCTTTATATCGGTGAAATCCATTATGGCGACGTGGTGACGCAAGGCGATTTCCCCGCAATCGTTGAAAATCCGTCTTTGACCAGGCGCAAACGCTTTTATCCGGATTCCGCCGAAATTACGTCAAAGTCAATGGCAAGAAATATGATTATCTGCTGTCCGGCCTTGTCCTTTGCCATTGTGGCCGCCACATGACGCCTTATTCCGTGAAGAAAGGCGAAAAGCGTTTCTTCTACTACAAATGCACAGCCCCAGATTGCAAGAACGCCGTAAACGCCGAATCCCTTGACGCAATGGTTGTCGATGAACTTGTCAAGAACTATACGCAGGAATCAACAATCAGAACCGCCGTTCAAACGTATCTGGAAGATTTGGAAACGGCCAATGCCCAAAGGAATTG
>JAEEGL010974385.1_pt1 | contig 10084 bp, 9 predicted proteins | sample 9134231 | NCBI WGS metagenome assembly JAEEGL01 (sample SAMN16246548, study PRJNA631951) | gut metagenome | biome: gut microbiome; feature: rumen; material: fiber-attached | host: Bos | place: Iran: Karaj | collected 2018-10 | reverse complement strand
GACGGCTTCGGGGGAATATGTGCGAATGGCGTAGTCGCGGCCGCTTTCGGCCATCGCGCGGCGCACGTCGGGATGGTCGAGGAGGTAGGTCAGCTCCTCCTCGAAATCGGGGTAGTTGTGGAACCAGAGGCCGCCGCGCGCGCGGCGGCACTGGTCGCGCAGGACCGCCCCGTTGGAATGCACGAGCGCGGGCGTCCGGGCGAGCCACGCCTCGATGAGGACGATGCTGAGGCTTTCGTTGACGGAGGGGTGGCAGAAGACGGCCGCCCCGGCCATCGCCTCGCGCTTTTCCTCCTCGGAGACGAAGCCGAGGTCAAGCACCCCGCCTTCTAGCGTCTTCGGCACGTCAATAGGGCCGGAGCCCGTCAGGACGAGCCGCACGTCGCGTCCGGTGCGACGCCGGTAGAGGTCGATGTAGTCGAGCAGGAGCGGCGTGCCCTTGAGGGGTTCGCGGCGGCCGCTGTACATGACATAGTCGACGCCCTCCAGCCCGTGGCGTTTCCGGAAGGCGTCGCCCGTCGCCTCGAAGGGCGGGATGCCCATGGCGACGACGGCCTCGATGCCGGGCTTGAACCGCGGATAGAGGCGGTGGGCGAGCTCGCGTTCGGGCTCGGTGTTGAAGAGGCAGCCGCGGACGCTCTCGAACATCGCGCCGATGCGCCGGACGCGCGCGAATTCCTCGTCGTGCAGGCACGGGACGAGGAGGCCCTTGTCGCCGGCCGCGCGCATGGCGGCCTCGACGAGCCCGAAGAGGTAGGGGCCGGCGAGGACGAAGTCGTAGCCGCCGAGGTGGGCCGAGAGGTAGTCGGTCAGGGCGTCGCTGTTGACACTCTGCCGCAGCCAGTCGGCCTCCTCGGCGTCGCTGAGGGACTCCCCGCGGCAGATGGCGGCGTTGTAGGAGTTGAAGGCGTCGACGTCGCGCCCGGAGTTGACCGCGAAACGGCGGATGGTCATGCCGTCGCGTTCGAACGCCCCCTCCGGGGCCTCGTTCTCCCAGGTCACATGGCTCTTCGCGCAGGTGGTCAGGAGTTCAACGGAGCATCCCGCCGCCGCGGCGTCGCGCGCCACCGTGTAGAGCAACGTTTCCGCGCCCCCGACGGTGCCGGGTTCGTAGAGACGCGGCGCTACGAAGGCCAGTCTCATGGCTGCTCGGCGGCAGGGGCGGCGGGAGCTTCGGCGGGGGCGGTGGCCTCGGCTGCGTCCTTGACGGCCTCGGAGGCGTTCTCGACCGCCTGCTCCGCGGACGCCTGGGCATCCTCGACCACGTCCTGGACGGTGTCGGCGGTTGCTTCAACCGCGTCTTCCACGACCTCCGCGGTCTCGGGACTGGTCCGGCGAAGCTTGTCGCGGGCCCAGTCATAGGCGCCGAGGTACCAGGCGACGGTGCCGGCGATGGCGAGCAGGACGATGCCGATGAGGATGCGGCGCAGGATGACGATGCGGCGGCGGCCCTTGTGCTCGAAGGGGTTGCTGACGGTCGGGACGGTGCCGGCGGGCAGCGTGGCGAGCGGGGTCAGGTGGCTGGCGAACGGGATGTTGATGCGGGCGCGGGTGTTGATGGCCCAGCCGTTGGCATCGAGGAGCGGCGCCAGGTTGCGGCGCTTGAGCTTGAGCGCGGCCAGCAGCATCGACGGGCCGGAGATGAGCAGCAGGACGCCGAGGACGCCGAGCGGAATCCACCAGCCGAGGCCGAAGAGCGTCTTGAGGAAGCCCGCGATGAGGGCGCTGACGCCGCCGATGGCAGTGCCGATGAGGGCGATGGTGCCGAGGTCGATCTTCTTGGGCTGCTCCGGGGGAGGCGCAGCCGCGGGGGCGGGGGCTCCGGCCGTCGCGTCGACCGCATTGGCGGCGCCTGCCTCGATCTTCGCGTTGGCCGCGGCGTCGGCTGCGGACGCGCGCTTGTTGACCTGGTCCTCGATCAGGCGCACAAGCTTCTTGTACGGGGCCCAGAACGCCTCGCGGATGCTGACCGGCGCGGCGACGATCTTCGCGACCGATGCGTCCCACGTCACGCCCTTGTAGTCGATGAACAGGCCGTTGCGGCCGACCATCAGGTTGTCGCAGTCGCCGTCGGTGATGGCGGCGACGATCTTCTTGGTGGCGCCGTCAGCCTTCTTCAGGTCGCAGTAGGCGAGGTAGAAGCCGGAGAGCGGGGCCATCGTGCCGTGCTTGCCGTCGTCGACCACGTCGATGCAGAGCTCGCAGCAGCGGCCGTCGATGAAGAGCTCGCCGGTCTGGAAGATGGCCTTCTCGCCCGCGTAGAACGGGGCGAAGCTCACGAAGTTCTGGAGGATCGTCGGGAGATCGCGGCGGAAGCGCAGCAGCTTCTCCACGTTGTCGACGATCTCCGCCTGCGGCGCGAAGGAGGCGTCCTCGTCGATCTCCTTCTCGATGGCCTTGGCGTCCTCCTCGGAGAGAAGGCGGCGCAGGGTCTCGGCGTCGTATCCACCGATGGCTCCCGCGGGCTTGGACTTCTCATGCGCCTCGTAGGGGGCGACGGCGGCCTTGACGGCGCGCCACTGCTCCTCGGTGATTTCGACGAGCTCGTCATCGCCCAGCAGCGGGCGGACGGCGTCGGACAGGAACGCCGCGAGCTGTGAGGCCCAGGCGGGGTTGACGTGGCGCGTGAGCGGGAGCGGCTTCTCAGGGGCGATGGCGGCGAGCGGGAACTCGGCCAGCTCGGGGGTGCCCGCCGCGAGGACGTTGCCGGCGAACGTCTGGTAGTCGGCAGCGGAGCGGTTGAGCGGATCGACCGCCTTCGCATCAAAGTCCGCCAGGCGGCAGCGGGTGAAATAGTCCTCGACCTTGCCCTCGACGGCGCGGATTGCAGCGGTGGCCTTGGCCGTCGCAGCCAGATCCAGCGGAGCGGCGGCCGAGGCATCGGCCGCGGCGAGCCAGTCGAGCATCGCCTGCGCCTGCTTGCGGAAATCCGCCAGAGCGGCCTTGTTGACGCCCGGCGCCCCGCAGCGATCCTTCGGCGCGTCCGTAACCGCAATCACGGCTTCTGCCAGGGCCTTGGGACCGGCCGCATCGCCGAAGACGTCGGGGAGAACCACGCCATCGCCGTTGTAGGCGGTCTTGGCGAAGGCTTCGGCGGCGCCACGCGCCTCCTCGAAGGTGATTTCCTTCGCGTCCGCCTTGCCCATGCGGCGGAGGGCGTCCTCGGCGCTCGCGAGAAGCTTCGTGTCCGTGATGTCGGCCAGAGGAATCGAGTCGCCGCTCGCCACCAGGAGCGCCGGGTCGCGGAGGGCGCCGGTTGTCCACTCAAGCGCGTCGAGAATCTCGTCGCGGTGGATGCGGCCGTCCTTGTCCTTGTCGATCGCCGTGCTCGTCACGACGTCGATGGTCGTCCCCTTGACCGGCATGGTGAGCGCCATCCAGAGCTTGAGGTCCAGATTGCGGAGTTCGCGAAGGTCTTCGGCGGACTTCAGGACGACTTGCACGACGCCTTCGTAGCGGAAGAACGTCCAGGTGTGGGGGGCTGTCTTGTCTTTCATGGTTTTTGGCGGGGGTGTTGGAATCGGGAATGGAGAAAAGCCTATCGGGCGGCAGGCTCAGGCGGGGCGGGCTCAGAAACCGGCGGCTTCCGGGGAAGGCGGGGGCCCTTGCGGCGCTGTTCGGCGGGGAGGTCCTTGCGAAGCAGATTCCCGACTTCCATGAGGCGGGCGAGCTTCTCGGTCATGCCGGGCATCTCGGCAAGGTGACGCTCGGTCAGGCGACGGGCCTCCGCGTTCAGATCGAGGATCGCCTTCCGGTCGGGCTGCTCCTTGGCGGAAAGCTCCGCGATCTGCTTGCGGATTTCCTGAACGTCCTCGGACTTTGCGGCTTCCTGACGGGCCGCGCGAATCTCTTTCTGGAGCTCGAACAGCTCGCGGTTCAGCTCTGCGCGCTGTTCGGCGGCAAGGGCTTCGTCTTCCGTGGCTTTGGCGCTTTCCGCGTTTTCGGATGGCGAAGCGGTCTCGGTGTCAGTGTCCGCCGGGGCGGCGGGCTCAGTGGTCTGCGCCGAAATGGACAGCGTGGCCAGAACGGCGAGAAATGCGAACAGTCGTGGGGTTTTCATGGCGAGGCAGGTCTCCTGTTATGGGGTCATTTGCGCAAGGTGTCGCGGTGCGCGTAGAACGCGTCCGCCTTCGTCTGGAAGGTCTTTGCTGCAGGGTAGGCGCGGCGGTTTTCGGCGCTGGCGCGTGCGAACGCCTCCAGTGCGCGTTTCTGGTCCGATGAAAGCGAGTCCGGCACCTCGACGTCGAGCCGCACGAGCAGGTCGCCTGTACCCTGGCCGTGGACGTTGGGAACGCCCCGGCCGCGCAGCCGGAGGAATTTGCCGTTGGGCGTGGCCGACGCGACCTTCACCTTCGCGGGGCCGGTCGGGGTCGGAACCTCGATTTCGCCGCCCATCGCCATGATTTCCAGGGGAACCGGGACAGCGCACACGAGGTCGTCTCCGTCCCGGTCGAAGAGGGGACTCTCGCGCACGGTGTACTCGACGAGCAGATCGCCGGCGGGGCCGCCACGGTAGCCGCCGGCGCCCTTGCCGCGGACCCGCTGCTGGGCGCCGGTGTCGACGCCCGCCGGGACGTGGATGGCGATCTGCTCGCGCGTCTTCGCGCGTCCGCTTCCGGAGCACTTGCGGCACGGCTGGGAGACGGTCGAGCCCGTGCCATGGCATTTCGGGCAGGTCTGCTGCATCTGGATGAAGCCGCCGCCGCGGATGACGACGCCCGAACCGCCGCACATGCGGCAGGTCTCGCGCTTTGCGCCGGGGGCTGCGCCCGTCCCGTGGCATTCCTCGCAGTCGTGTTCCAGCGTGAGGGCGATTGGATGGTCGGCCCCGAACAGGGCCTCCTCGAAATCCACGGTCAGCTTGATGCGCACGTCGTTGCCGCGCTCGGGGGCGTTGGGGTCCATGCTCCGGCCGCCGCCACCGCCGAACATCTGCGAGAAGATGTCGCCGAGACCGCCGCCGCGGCCGCCGCCGAAGATGTCGCCGAAGGCTGAGAAGATGTCGTCCATGGACATTCCCTGGCCGCCGAATCCTCCGCCGGCACCACCCAGTCCGGCGTGGCCGAACTGGTCGTAGCGGGCGCGCTTGTCGTCGTCGCTCAGGACGCTGTACGCCTCCGCGGCCTCCTTGAACTTCTCCTCGGCGGCCTTGTCGCCGGGGTTGCGGTCGGGGTGGTACTGGATGGCCAGCTTGCGGTACGCCTTCTTGATCTCCTCCTTGGAGGCGGTTTTCGGGACGCCCAGTACTTCGTAGTAGTCGCGCTTGGAATCGGGCATTTCCTAGGCCTCCTTCTTCGGATCGGCTGGCTCGGCGGGTGCGCCGGCCCCGGCCATCACTTGCGCCGCGCGCAGGACCTTGCCATGCAGCCGGTAGCCCTTGCGGACCACGAGCGCGATGTGGTTCTCCTCGATGCCGGGGGTGGGCAGCAGCCCAAGCGCCTCTTCGCACTGCGGGTCGAGCTCGGCGCCGATCTTCGTTTCGATCGGCTCCAGCGAGAAGCGAGAAAAGGCGGCAAGAATCTCGTCGCGCACCATGCGGACGCCCTTGAGAAAGGGGTCGTCTTCAGCGGCGGTCTTGGCCATGGTGTCGATGGCCAGCTCAAGGTGGTCCATCGGGGGCAGCATCGCCTCCAGGACATCGGCGTTGGCTTGGGTCACGAACTCCTGGCGGTCGCGCGCCATGCGCTTGCGGTAGTTGTCGAAATCGGCCTGCAGACGAAGCAGCCTGTCGCGGAGGACGGACGTCTCGTCGGGAGAGGTCTCCTCGGCGGGCTCAGCAGGGGTCTCGTCTGGGGTGTCGGTAGCGGAATTCGCGCCGTTGTCGTCGGCGGCAGGTTCGGAAACGGGGTCTGTCGAGGGGGTTTCAGCGGCAGTTTCCTCGGTTGTGCCTTCAGCGGCCGCTTCCGCCTCGGCTTCCGGGTTCTTCATTTTATCTTCGGACATTCCTAATGTCTCCTTAATAAAGAGTGAAACAGTTTACACGCCATGGCCCGACGGGTCAACCTTAGATTGCGGCGCGCGGGTGCTTCTGGTAGACTGCGGCAAACCACTTAATCTCCGCATTCGCCATGGGAAACGCAATCTGGCCACTCTTCCTGATTATCGGGTCCAACATCGCCTACCAGTTGTCATCTCGTGGCGCGGCAAAGGGCGTGAACCCCTTCGCCGCGCTTGTGACAGCCTACTCGCTTGCGACTGTGGCATCTCTGGTTCTCTTTTTCATCACGGGGAAGGGGACGTCGCTTGTGTCGCAGGTTCGCGAATTGAACGGGGCAAACTATCTGCTCGGTCTGGCAATCATCGGGCTCGAGGGCGGATTCCTCTGCCTCTATCGGCACGGATGGAACGCGAGCGTTGGGCCCGTTGTCACCTATGCCGCCGTCGCGGTGCTACTTCTGCTGATTGGAGCGCTTTTCCTTGGCGAGCATGTCGGGTGGCGGCAGATACTTGGCGTCCTCCTCTGCCTAGGCGGCATCGCCCTCGTCACTTCAGGACGGGGCTAGTGTCTCGTCCTCAAACTCCATGACACAATCCTTGCCCAACTTCCGCCATGCGTCGTTGTTGCCAATCACCGTAGGGACACTACGCCATTTGTCAACGCCTTGCCTGACGAAACCTGTCCAGCGGATATTGCCGCGCATTTTTCGGACGAGACACTAGCGCCTGGAGCGAGAGATGGAGAATAATCTCGCTTTCATTTCATTTCGGGACAGGCCGGATGCATTGCAGCGCGCGGCGGAATGGTTCCATGACAAATGTACCTGTGCACGGAGCATACCGGCTTCTACGAGCGGTACGGCTGGACGTTTCTGTGCATGCTTGATGTTGCTTTGTGCGGATTAGCGGCTTTGTTTCGGCTTCCTTGCGAACGGTGCCATGTGGCTTTTCGTGCTGTGTTTTTGCCGTTGTCTCGCGGATGTCGGAAAAACGTGGATGCACAGGCGGGGGGGGTCTGGTAGAATGGCGGCATGCACACTCCAGCGAACATTCTTGTCGTCGATGGGCAGGGCGGGGGGATCGGCCGCCAGATCGTCGCCCTGCTCAGATCCCTCGACGACCCAATCCACATTATGGCCGTCGGTACGAACTCTCTGGCCGCCCAGGCCATGATGAAGGCCGGCGCCGATGCCGCCGCAACCGGCGAGAACGCCGTGGCCGTCGCCTGCCGTTCGGCCGACATCGTGGTCGGGCCCATCGGCATCGTCATCGCCGACTCCCTCTACGGCGAGGTGACCCCCGCCATGGCGCTGTCCATTGCACAGTGCCCCGCGAAACGAGTTCTCCTGCCGTTCAACCACTGCGACAACCGAATCGTCGGAGTGGAGGAGTTTTCCTCCGCGAAACTCGTCCAGAAGGCCGTGGCGATGGTCAAGGCCCTGCTTTCCGGCGAGCGTTGCGAATCCCAGATGCCGAACGGGTCCGCTCCGTGAGCGGCATTTAGGCCCTACTGGCCGCGCAGATACCCGACGAGGGCGAGCAGCCCCGCGCAGGCGGTGTCCGTGCGGAGTATTCGAGCTCCTGCGGAGAATCGCGTGAAGCCTAGCGAGTCGAAGAGGGCGACTTCGGCATCCGTCCATCCGCCTTCCGCCCCAATCGCCAGAAGCAGCGGGTCGGAGTCGCGCGGCAGAAGGGAGGGCGGCGAGAGCGGGCCGGGATGGGCGAGAATCTTGTGGCCAGGCGCATAGGCTGGCGCAAGTTCTTCAATCCAGGCCTTGCGGTAGTGGGCTCGGAGCACCCGGACTTCGGGAATGCGCGGGTCATGCGCCTGCTCCAGCCCCTCGACCAGCAGGGGCAGCAGATTCTCGTCGGCGAGCAGGTGCGTTGCAAAGTAGTACGGTTCCACGCGGTCCGCGTTGGTGAGATAGAGCCGCCTTACGCCGAGGGTCGCAATCTGCGGTAGTATGCGCTGCAGGAAGCGGGGACGCGGCATGGCGAGGAGCAGGTCGACGGCGGGCGGCGCGGGGAGCTCGGCATCGGGGTCGTCGCGAAGCCGCACCAGGCAGTCGTCGCCCTTGTAGGCGAGAACCGTCGCAACGGCGCCGCCTTCGTTGAGGAAGCCCGCACGGATTTCATCGCCCGGAACCGCATGGAGCACGTCGCGGATGTGGAGGGCCCGCCGCCCGGAGAGGAGAATCCTGCCGTCGGAGTCGCAGTCGGTTCGGAATACGAGAAGTCGGTTCATGGGGATGGGATGGTCTTCGGCGGTTCGCCTTTCTCCGCCGATTCTACAATGCCGAGCGGGGAACGTCAACGGACGCGGCTCCCGTGAACCCTGTATATAAAATTGACTCGCAAATTAAAACGGCTTGCGCGCTCTCCCCGGGTCTGCTACAATCCCAATGAAGCAAAGACCCGGAAAGCGAGTTTCCGGGTGCAGGTAGACCACTATGCCAAATCAGCCAAGTATCCACAAGCGCGTCCTTTCCCTCCAGATTCCGAGGCTCCTTTACCACTCCCTGAAGCAGGGAGCCGCCGAGCGGCAGGAGGACATGGCCGTGTTCATTCGAACGATTCTCACCGAGGCGACAAGCCACATCGTGCTTTCCAAGGAGTCCCTTGACACCATCCGCAAGGAAGAGGAGAAAGCCCTCGCCAAGCGCAAGCGCAAGGTGAAGAAGGCCCGTTAGCCTTCGTTCGCAATCGACCCGGGGTCACTCGACTGTTTCGGGGTTGACTCCGGGTATCTTTGACAGAAGCGGCAGAAGGAAGTCCGGCTGCGAGACGGCCGTGGCGGCCTCAATGAGCAGGTGGACGCGTATTCCGTGGTCGTGAGACTCGGAGGAGTACGACGATATGAACGCCTTTGCCGACTTCAGGGCCGCAATCGCGGCGTGGATGGCATCGTCGTCCGGCGCCGTGAAGACGACGCGCACTTCGCGGCGCGCACGGCCGATGTGGCGGTCGGCGAGACGCCCGGCCTCCAGCCCCACCAGCACGAGCGCGGTGGCGACTGCCGGGACGATGAACATGCCGCCGCCCACCGCAAGTCCGATGGCGGCGGTGGTCCAGATGGTCGCCGCCGTGGTGAGGCCCATGATGAAGCGCTTGTGGAGCACGATTACGCCGGCGCCGAGGAACGAGATGCCCGACGCGACGCTCGCCGCGACGCGCGAGACATCCACGCGTATGACGGAGGATGCGACCAGCGACGGATCCTGTCCGCCGGCGATGGCGGCCAGATTGAAGCCGTACTGAGAGACGATCATGAAGAGGCAAGAGGCCATGGCGACGAGGAAATGCGTCCTCAGGCCGGCCTCCTTGGCGCGCCATTCGCGCTCGAAGCCGATGACCGCCCCGAGTGCGGAGGCGAAGACGAGACGAAGGCAGTAGAGCAGAGATGGGGACATGGGACACCCCCTACTTTTCGAACGGGAACTTGTACGGAAGGGCGAACTTGTCGCGGAGGGCGATGAACTCCTTCTGGATCGACTCGCCGACCGGGACGCCCTTGTCCTTGCGCTCCTGCCAGGCGAGCCACTCCTTCTCGCCGGCGGTGTAGATGCGCTCGGCGCCGGGCGCCTTTTCGGAGTCGCGCAGGCCGCGGCAGATGTCGCCGGCCGTCTTCTTGAAGGTGTCGAGCCCCATGAAGAATTCCGGGTTGATCACGAAGAAGAAGTGGCCGAGGCGGTACATCTGGTCCTTGCCGTCGGGGGCCTTGCCGCTGAGCGCCTTCATGAACGGGCCGCCCGCGAGCGCCGCCGAGAGGATCTCGACGATGGTCGTGAAGCCGTAGCCCTTGTAGCCGCCGGTGGCCTCGCCGATGCCGCCGATGGAGAGGAGGGCGCAGCGCCCCGCGCGCATCTCGGAGAGGATCTTGCCGGAGTCGGTCATTGTGCCGCCGTCCTTCGTGACGACGAGGCCCGCGGGCGTCGGCTTGCCGCTCCGCTCGTAGAACTCGATCTTGCCGTTCTGGACGATGGAGGTCGCGCAGTCGAAGTTGAACGGGAAGTCCTCGTCGGTGGGCATCGTGAACGTGAGCGGGTGGGTGCCCATCATCGGCTCGACGCCCCAGGTGGGCTCGACGGACGGGCGCGCGTTGGTGCCGGAGATGCCTATCATGCCAGCCTTCTCAGCCAGCGTGGTC
>JAEEGL010853327.1_pt1 | contig 10084 bp, 9 predicted proteins | sample 9134231 | NCBI WGS metagenome assembly JAEEGL01 (sample SAMN16246548, study PRJNA631951) | gut metagenome | biome: gut microbiome; feature: rumen; material: fiber-attached | host: Bos | place: Iran: Karaj | collected 2018-10 | reverse complement strand
CGAGATTACCAAATATTTTCGCAACTTTTTTCGCTGTCACATTGGGGTCAGGATACTTTGTGACATTACTTATAATATCCGATTCTGACAAAGTGGCGGGGTGGGGTGATTGGGTTCCAGGAAATGTGGAGCCAGCCGGTGCCGGTGAGGAGCTGGTCGGTGTACTCCCATTTCTTGAGGAAATCCACGAGCTCAGAGAACTGAGCAGAGTCCTTGGGATAGACGTCGGCAGCCTGACCGATGAGGTGTTGCGATTTTCTAACACCGCCAACCTTACGATTAACTGTCTCGCATCGAAATCCGGAATTGATGATTATCGGGCCGACGATTAGTCGCGCGGGCTCTAACAGCAGATGGCATCCGAAGGTCAGATTTGCAACGGCCTGCATCGTGGGAATATTCTCCGGATATTTGTGGAGATTAAGAAACTCGCTCAGTTTGAAGTGAGGCGATAATCTGACGGCACCAATCTCGTTCAGCCTTGTGTCATTGAGATTCTCCTTCATGGTATTGTTTGTTTTCACGGAAATGCTTATTTATGATTCTGATATACTGATCAAGTCCGAATATCGAGCCTGCCAGCAAGAACGACTGCGCCACATAGTAGAGCAATCCCGAGGCTACATCATCTATCTTGACCACCTGATAAGTTACCAGCGCGATACTGCTCGCAATAAGCAGCACCGCACAGGCATACTGAGAGATTTTGAAGCCCTTGTTGTCTTTCATGGCCTTCGTTAGTGTCACATTGGGGTCAGGATACTTTGTAACATCACATCAAAGTAGCATTTCCTGCTGCTCCGAGAATCAGAGTGATGATGTAACTGATCGCCTGAAGGATCTTCTTTACTGTCTTGTTCATAATTTTAATGTTTTAAATGGTGAATACTAGGGTTACTTTGTGCTTCCGAGATATCATCTCTTTCACCCTACAAAGTTACAAAAAATATTCGAGACTACCAAATATTTTCCACGTTTTTTTGGGATATGTCGGATATTATTAGTATTTTTGCAGTCTCTAATAACATAAACAAGGAGGTATATGATTTTTGATAATTCTATAGAAAAGAATGAGGAATCACTTTTGATGCTTGAGGAGTCGCTTCCACAGGCCACTGCAGACCGTTTTATTTATGGTCTACAGCAACGCAAATGGAAGGAATTGGATGTTGTTCAGTTCACTATCAGCGTCCGCAACAGCCATAGCTATGCCATGATAGAGAACGTGCGTCTGAAGAAATGGGGAGAGACATTTAACGAAGAGTACGCCACAGACCACAATACCTATTTCTCTACAGCCGAGCGCACCATGAACCGCATCAAATGCACACTCAGTGGTATTAAGAAAGCCGTAACCAAGCTATGCTACACCTCGAAAAAGCAGTTACCCGCTAATACCGATGCGCCAACAGTCTTTGAACGTTCGCCCCTGTTGAAAGGCAACTACTCTCCAGACCTGTTCGGATTGGACTCATACGGGCAGAGCGTAAGAACACTCTATGATGAACTGATATCCTATCTGAAGACCGCAGATAAGAATGTGTCTCTGTGTATTGAGGTCATCGATCGAGAGAACTATATCCGACAACATCCAGAAGAGTGCGTTGAGGTTCATGACAGATGTTACGATATCACGTTCAACCATTCCCAGAAGATTATCAAACGTCTGAAAGAATCCGATGCCGACATAGACAATGATATCCTGAAAGCGATTAAAGATGCCGAGAATACACAACAGGCGATCGTTGAGTTATTCCACATGCTAAATGTCGACCAGTGGACAGACTATGTCATCTGTCGTGCAACGATTGAGGCAAAGAAGGCAGGTCTTGATACTATCGAACTTCAACTGTGGGGTATAGAAAACAGCTCCCAGGTTATGCGCGTGCGAAAGCTCTTAGCCCATTTGGGCGAATTAGAGATGAAAAAGGTCAAGCGCGGAGGTGCTCTGAGCGGTTATTTCCTTATGCGCCTGTTCTTCTGGTGTCAGATCAAGGACAACAGCAAACATGCCTTGCTGCTTGAGTACGTCAAGGCTCATTATAATGGTTTGACTGTCGCTATGGGAGCCGTTAAGGCTGAGAAAAAGAAACTGGCGTTTATCAGCAATAAAGAGAATCAAGATAAACAGTCGGAATTCAATTCGGTGATCGACGAATTCTTATCACGTATTTGACTTTTTCATTGCCGTCAATCCTATCTGCAGGCCATCTCCAAAGTGGGGCTGGCCTTACTTATTGACCTCATTTGAACGACGCGAGGTCAATAACGACGATGATTTTGACCTGGCCGTGCTTTTTCAAGGCAATACCCTACATCCTTTTGACTCCGCTTGTATTATTGTTCTCAAATAGATTCACACGACCCGTAAAAATAGCCATAAAACCAGATAATAAGTCCAGACGGACTTGTTTATTCAAAGTCAATACGATTTTTGGAAGTATCGGATTTTCGCCGTACCTTCGTGCCATCTTCTTAGGTACGAAGCCGCGTGCCGATCACGAAGAGGTGGTTTTAAAGTAAGGTGACACCGACGGCAAAGTAAACCCGAGACCACATTTTCCATAAATAATAAAAACGATTATGGAAACAACCGATTTGAACAGCTCCATGGACTTGGAGCAGGAGCTGATCCAAAAGGCCAGCGAATTGAAGGCTCAGCGCCAGTTACGCGAGTCTCGCATGGTGGACATCACGTTGGAGGCAATAGCCGATAATGTCGTTTCGAAAGAATCGGATATTATCCAACTGATGTCAGGTAAACAATGGCAGCCAGCGCTTCGCGAAGTCGTCATCAATGAGATCAAACGCGCTGCCAACGAGCGACTGTGGTGCCGTGAATACGATGAGAAGGCAAAGAGCAATCAGCGTATGCTCATCTACACCGGCAGCCATTGGGAGATGATTGCGTCACAGCAGTGGATGGACTTCGTAGCCATGTGCGCCAGACGTTGTGGGGTGCCTGATTCTATATTAGTAAACCATGTGTTTATGAAGGCTCTCTACGAGGGCGTAGGCTACAATCTTGCCAGATATCGCCGTTGCATAGTGCCCGATGGCGAGGCATGGGTCAACGTGCAGAATGGCACATTGGTGGTTGTCAGTGATGGTAACGTTACGTTGCGTGACCATTGCAGCGAAGACCTGTTTACCCACACTCTGCCTTACGTTTACAATGCTCAGGCAGAGTGTCCGCTGTGGCAACACTTTCTTGACAGGGGTTTGCCTGAGACAGAAGCTCAGCAGCTGCTTGCCGAGTTTATCGGATATTGTCTGATGAAACACCATCGACTGGAGAAAATGCTCTGGCTCTATGGCTCAGGACAAAACGGAAAGAGTGTGACTCTTGAGGTTGTCGAGGCTCTGTTAGGTTCAATGAACGTCAGTTATCTCTCGCTGTCCGACTTAACCAACGACGATGTCAAGCGAGCCGGTTTTGAAGGTAAGATGCTCAACATCTCCACTGAGAGCGGACGTGATGTCAACCCTAACGTGCTGAAGCAGTTGACCAGTGGTGAACGTGTAACCGTCAAACGTCTGTATGTCGATCCTCGCGAGACCAATGACTACGGTAAGGTGCTGGCGGCTTTCAACGACCTGCCCAGGGCAGAGAATACCTTCGGATACTTCCGCCGACTCCTTATCCTGTCATATCAGGTAACCATCCCGCAGGAAGAGGTAGACCGTCATCTGGCAGAAAAGCTCAAAGGCGAACTGCCGGGAATCCTGAACTGGGTGCTTCAGGCTCTGCCTGGACTTATGAGCCGCGGTGAGTTCACGAAGAGTGAGAATTGTGAACAGGCATTGGAACGCTATCGCCTGCTTTCCGACAATGTCATGCTGTTTGCCGGTGAGATGTGCGAGCAGTGTGGATATACCACCGGTGGACAGGAAATCTATAATGCCTATCGTAACTATTGTATCGGATCTTCGCTTAAGCCAAGCGGCAAGCAGAAGTTCTATGAGCGTCTGTCGAACATCTTTCCTCGGGAGGATTACGGCAACATTGTACGATTCAAACTTAAACTCACGGAACAATGAACGGTCAGCACGAACAATTTGATACCAAGCGCCTGAATGCCATATCCATCACGGAGGTGGCACGACGGCTGGGGTGCCAGTTGCGACGGATGGGATCTGAGCATAAGACCCTCTGTCCATGGCACGATGACTCGAAGCCATCCCTGACACTCTACGAACGCACCGACGAGAACCACTGCCATTGTTTTGCCTGTGGCAAGGGTGGAAGTGTCATCGATTTTGTCATGCAGCACGAAGACTGGAGTTTTCAAGAGGCATGCAGGTGGCTTTCAGGAGAGTTCGGCATCGGCACTTTGGCGGGAAACAATTACATGTTTCGGCCAAAACCCAGACCCATGGCAAGGCCTGCGGAACCCGATTACACTTATATCCCCATGCAGATGGTTGATGAACTGGTGTCGGAGGGGAATTCGCTGTGCCAGTGTCTCATGCGGATGTTCCAGCCTGAAGCTGTCGAATGGATCACCGAGGAATACCGTCTCGGGAGTTACTCGATGAACGGACACGAAGATTGCACCGTCTTCCCAAGCATCGACCGGCAGGGACGCGTTTGTAATCTTAAGGTGCAGCATTACGATACCGATCCGTCATCGCCACGCTTTGCCCATAGCACACCGGGATCGTGTTTCTGGCTGGGCAGCTTATGGGCGCGCGAAGGCCGACTGCAGAAGGATGCACGGTTCAGCACTAAGTGCATGTTTGGAGAGCATCTGATAAGTCGTTATCCTGACAGTATGGTGGTGCTGGTCGAGAGTCCGAAAAATGCTATTTTCGGTGCACTTGCCTTTCCGCGGTGGACCTGGGTAGCCACGGGAAACAAGGGAATGCTGCGTCGTGAGGTGCTTCAGCCTTTGCACGGACGTGATGTAATCGTAATCCCTGACCGTGATGCTGTTGTGGAGTGGAGTTCCGCTATCGGAAAGATGACCGACCTGGCCAACTTCACCGTTTTCGACATCTGCCGACAGAAGGCGCCAGAAGATCAGCCGAAGTTCGACATTGCTGACTACATCCAACAGCAGCATCCTGTGCCGTTCTAAGCAGATATCGATTTTTTGAGTTTTTTAAAAGCCGTCTGATGAGCTGGGATGCCCTGTCAGACGGCTTTTCACATTATTGTTTTGAGTTTTTGTGAGGTTTTTCGCATAAAACCTTTAGATTTCTTTTTTCAAAAAATTTTTTTTGAAGAAAAGGTATCAAAAACTCAAAAGTCTGTATCTAAGATTCTGAGAAACAAAAACTTAATCTCATTTTCCATTCACCCAAAAACTCAAATACCCTAACACTAAACACCCTCTAGTATCACACTAAAGGTGCTCTAGTGTCACACTGGGGTCAGGATACTTATTTCACAATGATCTTCTTTCCGTTGCGGATGTAGATGCCTGGGGATGGGGGAGAAGTGACGCGGTGGCCCTGCAGGTCGAAGAGCTCGGAATTGTCAGAGTCGCTAGAGTCATCTGGGTTGAGCCTCAGGTCATCGATGGCAGTAGTGCTGCCATCACCATTGTTGAAGACTGCCGACAGACGAGGGCGGGCAGCTGAAGGATAACCAGAATTGATGACATAAGCACGCATGGGCAGGATACAAGCATTTGGATGAGTACCTGTTCCTGTGAACTGTTTCCAGATATTACCGCTCTGCATGATATAACACCCTGCAGCTCCATTTGTCATATAGCGCAAACTTCCTACTAATTGATGGCTGCCACCTGTTGTTGCAGTTGTCGCACCAACCTGATAGAAGTTTGAGATTGTCGTTGTTGCAGGTATTGAGATGTTCTCTGTGCTCAAAAGAGACCCGCTCGAAGATGGGATGATGATATAAGGAGTGAATGCCGATAATGACCCGGTTACCTCCTTAAATCCCAAGAGCGTTGATGATGAGGCCTCAAGAGTGTATGCCTTTATGCTCGAAGGCAACTGAAGCGGGTAAGGCAGACAGGTGGTGTAATGCTGCCCAGCTGATAGCACACGCGTATTAACCACCGTATTTGCCGTGAAAGCATAAGGATTCACGTATGCCCAAGAGTAATCCGTGCCATCAAATCCCTTCTGGTTCCCGTTTGTATCATCATAAATCTTAAAGACATCGCATCGATAGTCAGTACCTGCTCCCAGTTTATATACATAGTTCTCACCAGTAATCGTCGATCCATAAAGGAATACCAGCGACTGCTTGGGAACTCCTGCAAATGGCGAAGCGGCTCCAGCTGTACGGTCTAAACCGGAAGGTGTGTAGTTGGTTAGCGCTGTGGCATCAATCCAACTGAGAATGTTGCATCCCGTGAATGCCTTATTATCAATGCCTGTAATGGCTATCGTTGCATCAGAAGTATTGTCTGTATTAATGTCGAAATCTACAGATGCAGGTATAGTAAGTTGCGTTAAATCAGTCGATATTACTACTCCGTTAGACACATTACCCAATACGGCATTAGCTCCTGTAGCCGTTGTCTCTATGAGGTGCAGGTCGAAAACAGCATTATTCGGTGCTGTAGATTTTGTATAGTATTCATTCAGGCCCCAGATTTCAAGAGTACGTGTTCCTGTATATCGGGGAGATTGACCTGTTATAGTGACAGTAGTTTTGCTGTTAGCACTGACCGTTGCTGGAGAGATTGTGAAGTCAGTGCCTTGAAGCAGGGTAGCGCCAGATTTGGTGTCTGTCAGTTCGATAACGGGTGTAACATTTGATGATCCATTGGGCACTATCTGATATTTAGATTTGTCTTTTATCTGTATATCACTATGATTTATATTCTTTTGCACATAGAATGTCAGAGACTTGTTTCCTGCAAAATTGCCCGTGCCTGTAATTGTTATTACATGAGTCCCGACAGTAGTAACTGTAGCCGGTGATACAGTATAGTCAGTTCCCTCTGTAAGCGTCACTACTTCTGAATTACCCTTTGTAAAGGAGACTGTTAAATTAACATTAATAGGGCTGCCTGTATATGTCGCACTTGGAGAATTAGTAGTTATGTCTCCCCCTGATATGTCGTATGGCAAAATTGACCATGTAAAGGTATAATCTCCTTGATGACTTCCGCAGTCATTAGAAAGAGTAAGATGATATGTGCCACAGTTTGTAGCACTTTCTGTTCCAGACTTTTTTGTAATGGTGCCACCACATCCTTCAGAATAATAAGACGCTTCTGTGTGCCAAGTGATTGATTGTTCATTACCATTATAAATAAGTGAACCTAAAAAAGAAATACTTGGATTCCAATCTGCCCATGCAGTACAAACTCCAGAAAGGAGCATTATGAGAAGTAATGTTATATTCTTTTTCATATTCTGTTTCTCCTTTCTTTAGCGTTTACGAATGTATGATGGTTCGGTGGCAGATGTTGAGTCGAGGGTATATACCAGATGAGCCAGGTCGAGGTCTTTTGTGAGAGTCAGGGCGAGGCCTATCTTCTTACCTTGGTAGGTTTCCTGATGGTAGTCGCTCAAGTCGATATCTTTTGATACGCTGCCATCATAGGGTGTGGGTGTTGTTGCATTATTCGTAATAGTGTAGTTTAACGTGACTGTTACGGTGGGCTTGGGCTGACCAGCAATGATAATCGGGATATAGAGCAGGCCGCGATCCTCAGAGATCTTCTTTGCTTCTTCTGTAGCCGTTGTTTTCGTCAAGTCGAAAGACAATGCTGTAGTTGTATTGTCGCCATTGAGATAATTACTACCGTCAGTAGTAGGATATCTGGTGATATCACCCGTTGTGCGTGATACAGTCAGCTCGCCACTGATAATCTCCTTCCAATTGGCATAGGCATTAGTTCCTGATATATCAGGGTTAAGTATCAGTCGTGCCTTGTTTGTCAGGTTATTATAGGTGATGTTGAAGCTGTTTATCGTGATTGTTGCATAGCCATTAAGTTTTGTACGCAATTCATCGTTTAGCTGAAGTGTAATCTCGTGGGCGAAGCAACCTAAAGCATGGTTGAAAGTAAACTTCAACCTGTCATCATAATCAATGTTCGTTCCTGCATTTTTCGTTTGGTCGTACCATTTAGCTGCGCCAGTTCCTGTGTTATTAAATGCGTACATCAGGTCTACCTGTGGTTCGGTTTTAGGATCTGTGTCAGTATTCCAAGGGTCTTTCGACAAACGGTAGTTGACCCACGGGTCACCCATGTCGGTATTCTTGGATATATCGATAATACATCGTCCGTCGTCATCCGGTGATGGCTCATAGGGCGCATAGGCGAAGAAACTGACATAATCGTTGGTCTCGTTGGGCCAGTATTTTACTGGATTATATTCCCAAACATTAGCAGAGCTGTTGTAGGTCACCTGCTGGTTATACATAAAGTCGGCAGAGACGGTGGTGTTCTCGTACTTCAGTTGACCGGTATAGGCTGCGAACACACCGAAGCCACGAGGATTTGAATTTGCAGACGGGTGGTTCGCAAAGGTTAAGCCTCGGAGACTTGCATCATCAACAATCTCACCATTTACGGCACGTGTAAACGCTCCACCTGTAGTGGCCTCAAAGCGGATGGGATCGCCTGATGGCTGATATCCACCACTACCTATTTCTTCATCCGTGCTGCAAGATACCGAAAGCAACACCGCTGCTATGATTGTCAGGAATTTCTTCATTTCTTTATTCTGTAGGTTCTTCTTTCCATGAATGCCCTATGGGGGTGAAGGATTAGGCCACCGCCACCTTGCGGTGGCCTAATAAGTAACAAAATCGTTAGTTCGTTTTAGTTCTCTGGCATAGCAGGACTAATTCCTGTAACTGTCTGCCATGGAACGACTGCTGCATCTACCTTAACGCTTGTCATACCGATATGGATGGCGATGGTGTATGAGTAACCAGGCTTGAAATCCACTCCTGCTCCAAAGATGTTTTCTTTGGTAATGACATTCTCAATGGAGATACCATGTGTGGCATTATCGGAGAGTTTACCAGCAAGATTATCATCGATGGTCTCAACATCGTATGCTAAGGTCAGACTTACACCCTCTCCATTATTTCGAGGAATGACATAGAAATAGCCTTGTGTCCCGCCAAAGAGATTCTGAGGTGCTGTCGTCGTAGAAAATGGCTTCACTCCAGGATTTTTTTCATTTTGGCCTGCAGGAACATCTGCTGTTGCTGCCCAATGAGTTTTAGCTGTTGTTGAAACTGGAACCACATATCCTTCATTCTCAATAATTTCCGGATTCAGACCTATGGGTGTTTCGCTAGTCTGTAGACCATTAGTAGCACCCTCTCTACCATCCTTACGGCCATCGTGGAATGTAATATTATCAAATGTCAAATCACTAGTACCATCAAGAGATTTCCACAAAGGCACACCAACGGTGTAGTCATCACTTATCTTCATTGTCTTTGTGCTATTCAGATTCAGTGCACCTTTCATTGCAAAACCGCCAAATGTAACTGAACGAACAAATATACGGGTATTATTTGCATCGATGACATTTGAGTTTGCTGTAGGAGCCGTGCCATTCGCCAAATCTATGTCAGCAACATAGTCGATGGTGACTTTAATCTGTGCTAAAGCATGCTGAAGCCAGAAATTCAATTTTTCTTTGCCAGCATCGGTGCCTGTGCCATAATTAGGTTTTACCAAGTCGATGAAAGGCTTTCCTTCTTCGATTGTAACAGTATTACCACCTATTGCAGTACCATAAGTAGCTGCTGATGTTTTGGCAGCAACTCCATAAAGCAAGTCAACAGAGGTTTTGGGATCTGTATCAACAACATATTTAATTATTGGATCTCCTGTAGCATTGTTTTTTGACAATTCAATGATGTTCTTGTTTTGAATCTGATCTGCATGTATTGCATCAAGTGCAGCTTTCGCAGCGGTCTTTGCATCGTCATCAGTACCATAATTAGTCGAATTATAGCCGTATTTCGTCATATAAGTCGCAAGAGTTGTTACTCCTGTCACCCCCAAGCTGTTTGCAAAAGCATCGTACTCAGCATCTGTAGAAAGAGGTTTATATATTGGCAAACCTGATGAAGGTGTAACTTCTGTCCATGGGGCATAAGCAAAGAAACTTACTCTATCAATGT
>JAEEGL010322951.1_pt1 | contig 10084 bp, 9 predicted proteins | sample 9134231 | NCBI WGS metagenome assembly JAEEGL01 (sample SAMN16246548, study PRJNA631951) | gut metagenome | biome: gut microbiome; feature: rumen; material: fiber-attached | host: Bos | place: Iran: Karaj | collected 2018-10 | reverse complement strand
TCTTATCAATATTTTTGAGCATAATACGCCTCTTCACGATGGTGCAGTTATCATCCGCGGAGACAGGATAACTTCAGCGACCTGCTACCTTCCACTGTCAGATAACATGGGCATTGGAAAAGAGCTGGGAACCAGACACCGTGCCGGAGTGGGCGTTTCAGAGGCAACAGATTCACTTACCATTATCGTTTCCGAGGAAACAGGTAAGATATCTGTAGCTTATGAGGGCGAGCTTGAGAGAGCTGTAGACAGTGACAGACTCAGAGAGCGCCTGAGATATATCCAGAACAAACATACAACTGAACCTGCGGTGAAGCATTTTGCCAGAAAGGCCAAGGTGAAGAAATGAAGAAATTAACAGCCAATTGGGGACTGAAGCTGGCTTCACTGATCTTCGCCGTCATTGTTTGGTTTCTTATCACTAACATTAATGACCCGGTGACTTCGGTAAGGTACACCAACATTCCGGTTACCCTGAAAAACACCAATTTGATCACAGATCAGGGGCAGGTTTATACCGTTCTTGACGGCAGCGATACTATAAGCTCCGTCACGCTATATGCCCCAAGATCCATAATTGATTCGCTGACTCAGAACAATATCGTAGCAACTGCGGATATTCAGGATCTTTCAAGCTTAAACACAGTAAGCATCAATGTAATGACAAATAAATATAACGATAAGATAGAGAGCATTTCCACCAGCTCTTCTGTGGTTAAGCTCAGTGTCGAGAGGAAGGCGTCAAAGTCACTTGCTATCGCAGCTACAACGTCCGGAACTCTCTCAGATGGCTATGTTATCGGTGATGTGTACACTGACCAAAACATGATCAGAATAAGCGGACCTGAATCAGTCATTAACAGCGTTAAGTATGCAGCGGTTGATGTCGATGTGACAGGATTCACATCTAATATCGGTACTGACGCAGACATCATTCTCTACAATCTTGAGGGAATGCCGATCGATAGTTCTTCGGTGACCATGAATATCAAAACGGTCAGAGTTAACGTAGTTATCTATGAGACCAAGTATGTTCCGCTCACTCCTATAGTAAAGGGTGAACCGGCTGCAGGCTACATGCTTACCGGAGAAGTTGAGAGCAATCCTTCCGAGGTCATGATAGCAGGAAGGAGCAGCACTCTTTCAAGTGTTTCTGAGATCAAGATAGATGACGATGCTCTTGATTGTACGGGTGCAACCGGTAATATCACAGCTTCTATTGATGTGGGCAAATATCTGCCTACGGGAATAAGCTTTGGAGACGAGGATTATAACGGCACAGCAGCAGTTGTGGTGCATGTTGACAGCATTGCGACTAAGACGCTTGATGTCAGCATCAAGAGGATTGACCTGCAGAATCTTGTAGAGGGCTTTGATATCAGCATTGATGATGCTGAGTATGATACAGTTTCGGTAACTGTTCAGGGACTTCAGAGTTCTCTGGACACTGTTAATCCAGCGTCTATGTCAGGAAAGGTTGACGTTTCCGAAATACTTACAGACAACAAGCTTGAGTCACTGCAGGCAGGAACCTATAGCTGCGCTGTAAACTGGGAGCTTCCGGAAGGGGTATCTATTAAGACTCCTGTAGAAGTATATGTAAAAGTAGAAAAGAATGAATAAGTAAGAGGTTTTTAAAATGGGAAGATTATTTGGTACAGACGGTGTAAGAGGAGTAGCTAATGACGAGCTCACCCCACTTTTAGCAATGCAGCTTGGACAGGCCGGTGCTTATGTCCTTTCCAAGGAAGTTAATCACAAACCCACCATTATGGTTGGCTGCGATACAAGACTTTCCGGTGATATGCTTGCAAGTGCTCTTATGGCCGGTGCGTGCTCAGTCGGAGCTGATGTAGTAAATGTAGGAGTGATTCCGACCCCCGGAGTTGCCTTCCTTACACAGAAGTACAGAGTTGATGCGGGAGTAGTAATTTCTGCTTCACACAATCCAATGGAGTTTAACGGAATCAAGTTTTTTGACGGAAATGGTTACAAGCTCCCTGACGAGCTTGAGGACGAGATCGAAGCCCTTATAAAGAACAACATGGAGGGCGTAAAGATGCCTACAGGAGCAGGCGTTGGTAAGATCAAGGTTCGTACAGATGCAAGAGAGGAGTACATCAATCACAACCTGAATGCTGTAGACATTAACCTTCGTGGAATGAAGATCGTAATGGACTGCGCTGAAGGCGCTTCCTTCTACACTTCTGTAGAGGCAATCAGACAGCTTGGCGCAGAGGTTGTTGTAATCCATAACAACCCGGATGGCACAAATATCAATGCAGGCTGTGGTTCAACCCATATGGAAGAGCTTATGGGAAGAGTAGTTACTGAGAAGGCAAATGTTGGTCTTGCTTTTGACGGTGATGCGGACAGATTTCTTGCAGTAGATGAAAATGGTAAAATGGTTGATGGTGATGAGATCATGGCCATCATTGGCAAGTTCATGAAGGACAAAGGAAAGCTTGCCAAGAACACAATCGTGGCAACAGTCATGAGTAATCTGGGCTTCTTCCAGATGGCAGAAAGAGAAGGAATTCAGATTGATAAGACCAAGGTAGGAGACAGATACGTTCTGGAGCACATGAAGGAAATCGGTGCTAACCTTGGAGGAGAGCAGTCAGGACACATTATTTTCCTTGATGAGAACACTACAGGAGATGGACTTTTATCTGCTCTTCATCTTCTTGAAGTAATGGTAGAGACAGGTAAGCCTCTTTCAGAGCTTGCATCCATTATGGAAGTTATGCCCCAGGCGCTTGTTAACGCTCACGTACCTACTCACAAGAAGGACGCTTATATGGAGTATCCTGAGATTGTTGATGCAATCAAAAAGCTTGAGGAAAAGTTTGCAGGCGATGGCAGAGTCCTTATAAGACCTTCAGGAACAGAGCCTCTTGTGCGCGTTATGATCGAAGGTAAGGACCAGGCAGTTATTGAAGAGGAAGCAAAGAAATTGGCAAAGCTGATCGAGGAGGTTATGCTTTAATATGGTTAGTCAAAAGGTGGTAATAACCAATCCTACGGGATTGCATCTTCGCCCTGCCGGTAATCTGTGCAAGGTGGCGATGAATTACAAGTCCCATATTACATTTAGTTATGGAGAAAATACTGCTAACGCCAAGAGTGTTTTAAGTGTTCTTGGTGCTTGTATTAAATGCGGAGATGAGCTTGAGTTCAAGTGCGAAGGGCCTGACGAAGAGGAGGCCTTAAGTGCGCTTGTTGAAGCTGTAGAGATGGGGCTTGGCGAATAATACACTGTGTGTTAAAATCGTTTTGTTTTGTTGTTGAAATCATTTTAGAGAGGAATTTTTTAAAAATGAAAAGAGTTATGGCTTTACTTCTGACAGGCCTTTTAACACTGTCAGTTGTAGGATGCGGAAGTTCAGATGATAATGAGGCTGTAGTAGGTCTTAGCGTAGAAAAGCTTGAGGATATTCAGGATGTTGTAGTTGTTGAATCTCCCGCTGAGGCATCTACTGAGGAAGAGGTAGTTGATCTGGATGCTCCTCCGGCTGAGGGAATGGTTAGAAGCTATTTCACAAACGAGTGGGTTGATGAGTCCACAAATACCAACAGACCACTGGCTGTAATGTATCCTATAAACAAAGAAGCTCAGCCTCAGTACGGCTTGAGCAACGTTGCTGTTTTCTATGAGATCATGGAAGAGGGCAGCATGAGCCGTCAGATGGGAATTGTTGAAAATTGGGAGAACCTTGACAGAATCGGAAATATCAGAAGTATTCGTGACTACTTCATCTATGCGGCTCTTGAGTATGATCCTATCGTTGTTCACTACGGCGGACCTGAGCTTTATGTAAGCGGTGTTCTCACAGGAAGCACAAGACCTGATAAGGTTGATGATGTTGATAACCTTAACGGTGTTGGTGGTAAGGCAATGGGATCTGACTACGGTGCATTCTTCAGAGTTCCTGAAGGAAGTACTTCAGAGCATACAGCTTTCACAGATGGTGCACATGTTTCAGCTGCCATCGACAAAGCAGGCTTTTCAAAGACACACAGAGATAAATTCGAGGGCGAGTCACACTTTAACTTTACAGGAGTGGCAGCACCTAACACACTTGAGGACTACGCTGATGCTGTTGATGCAACAAGCATCGATATGGCAGGAAGCTTCCCTGTAACAAAGTCAGCACTTACCTATGACGCTGACAAGCAGGTATATTTAAAGACACTTTATGGAAACAAGCAGGTAGACGCTCTTACAGGAGAGCAGCTCTCTTTTGCCAATGTAATCATCCAGAGAACTTATCATGAGGTACGTGATGACAACGGTTATCTTGCTTACCAGATGCATGATACAACCAGAGATGGTTTCTTCATCACAAGAGGTAAGATGATTCATGTTACCTGGTCAAAGACCAGCGACTACTCTCCAACAACCTACTATGATGACAACGGAAACGAGATTACTCTAAATACCGGCAGAACAATGATCTTTGTCATCCAGGAGAAGGGTGCGAAGTTCTCCAAGTTTGAGGTAAACGGAGTAACTTACGAGAATTGATAAAAAGGAAGAAAACATACGGACGGTAATTTGCCGTCCGTTTTTTCCCTGATTTAGATAATTAGAAGGTGGAATTATGAAGAAGATAATTGTAACAGGATGCAATGGCCAGCTGGGAAGAGCAATCAACAAGGAAATTGGTGGCAGCACCGAGTACGAGATTGTAAATACTGATGTTTTTGAGGGAGAGGGTATTACACCTCTTGATATAACCAGCGTGGATGCTGTACTTGAGCTTGCAAGAAAGGTACAGCCTTATGCCATTATCAACTGTGCTGCGTATACAGCTGTTGACAAGCAGGAGAGCGATGTTGACCTTTCCTACAGGATCAATGCCATTGGACCAAGAAACCTCGCAATAGCTTCTACAGAAGTTGGAGCTAAGCTGGTCCATGTTTCAACTGATTATGTTTTTGACGGCCAGGGTACAAGACCTTACATTGAGTTTGATAAGACCGGTCCTGTGAGCGTTTATGGAAAAACAAAGCTTGCCGGAGAGGAAATGGTTAAGCAGTTTGCTAAGGACTTTTTCATTGTAAGAACAGCATGGCTCTATGGCGATGGAAAGAACTTTGTTAAGACTATGCTAAGCCTTTCAGAGAATCATGATGAGATCAGCGTTGTTAAGGATCAGTTTGGTACTCCTACAAGCGCTAAGGAACTTGCAAAGGCTATCTGCTATCTTGTTCCTACAGACAATTACGGAATTTTCCATGGAACCTGCGAGGGTGACACAAACTGGGCAGATTTCACTGAGGAAATATTCAGAATTGCAGGTAAAAAGACAAAGGTTAATCACGTGACAACAGCTGAGTACCTTGCTAAGAACACTCAGTCCGCACCACGTCCTGCCTACAGCATTCTTGAGAATTACATGTTTAAGCTCACCTCAGACTATATGTTTGCTGACTGGCATGATGCTATAAGAGATTATTTGTCAGAGCTTCTTTGATCTGAGATCTGAGTTTGAAATGAGGTTTTTATGCAGTTTTTTAGTGATCTTCTGAGCAACAAGATACTGGTTGCTGCCTTTTTTGGGTGGCTGGTGGCTCAGTTTTTAAAGACTATCATATATGTGGTAGTTAACAAAAACTTTAATCCCGAAAGGCTCCTGGGAGATGGCGGAATGCCCAGCTCTCACTCATCAACAGTTATGGCGCTGGTTGCCGCAACAGGACTTAACTACGGAGCAAATACCTTTGAATTTGCTATAGCCGCAGTTATGGCGCTCATCGTGATGCACGATGCCATGGGAGTAAGAAGAGAGACAGGCAAACAGGCCGTTGTCATCAACAATATGATGGACTGGTTTGTTGCTACAAATAAGAATCTTCCGCCTGAGGAAAAGCTCAAAGAGTTTGTGGGACATACTCCTCTTCAAGTACTTTTTGGTGCAATTCTTGGTGTTATTGTAGGCTTTGTAGCCTATAGCTTTTAAAGTCAGGAGGCATACAGCAGGCTCCTGATAACAACATATGGATGATTGGAGTTAGAAGGGCATGGTTGCAGTTGCACTTATCTGGGCATATATTCTTATAACCACATACATAGTTGGATATGGTTTTTTACGATTTATGTACTCCTGGGACTGCATGAAAATGGCAAAAACAGGACAAAAAGCTTCCAAGCCCTATATCAATCATTTTAAAGAAAGCAATATCGTCTGCGGAATAGTTATAGTTACTGTTTATGCGCAGTTTTTCAGTCTTTTTGCCGGCGTCGGCCTCGCTGCCAATTTTCTTCTTGTGGCGGTCGCTGTCCTTATTCTTGTCTATTACAGAGATGATTTCTTTGACGAATTCCTTGAACTAAAACATTCATTTACTACCGGAAAAAACGGGATTTATTATGTTCTTATTTTTCTGGTAATGGCGTATGCCACTGCGCACGGGATCATGCACTATGACTCCGATCTTTATCATGCTCAGGCTATTCATTGGATAGAGGACTATGGCATTTTAAAGGGACTGGGCAATCTACATGTAAGATTTGCCTATAACAGTTCGTCCTTTGCTCTGTCTGCACTGTACAGCTTCGCCTTTTTAGGAGGCAAATCCTATCATACCTGCGCGGGCTTTTTTGCCCTGCTTTTAGCGTGGCAGTGTCTTGATCTTAAGCATATATTCAGGCGTGGACATATAATTCTTTCTGATTTCGCAAGGCTTTCTGCCCTTTATTATCTGTTCACGGTTTTTGATGAAATAGTGGCTCCGGCCTCGGATTATTATCTTTCGACGATTGTGTTCTATGTGATAATTCACTGGCTGGATATGAATGTTAAGCATGAAAAATCTTACGTTCCATATATTCAGCTTGCGCTTCTGGGAGTTTATGCAATAACTGTCAAGCTCTCCGCTGCGCCTATGATCATCCTGTCTGTTATCCCTATAGTTAAACTCCTTCGCGGTAAGACAAAGGAAAAGAAAAAGGCATTCTGTCTGTCGGTTTTGCTGGCGTTTATCATTGTCGCACCCTTTATAGCAAGAAATATAATCATATCCGGGTGGCTATTATATCCGGTTACAGCTGTAGATCTTTTCAACGTGGACTTTAAGATTCCAAAGGGACTGGCGCAGTTTGATGCTATGGAGATAAAAACCTTCGGACGAGGCTATAATGATGTGGCAACCTATGGGAATGCGCCTTTTAGTCAGTGGTTCCCACACTGGTTTTCACAGATCAACGGCCTGAATAAGGTGATGCTCATTCTTGACGCTATCTCTATAGTTATCTACATGGGAATCCTTGTGTATTTCCTTATAGTTGTTGTTGGGAAAAAGACAAAACTTGCGGATCGATTAGGAAATAACAAGATTTTTGAGCTAAGGCATAGAAGCGTGGTAAATATCGCGGACTTTATCACACTTGGCGGAACTCTAATCGGATGTCTTTTGTTCTGGCTCTTTAGCGCTCCGCTTATAAGATACGGTGTTGTTTACGTGTGGATGACTGCAGCTATTGTTCTGGGACGAGTATTTATCCATTTGTATAATATGCTTGGTAAACGCGTTTCTGCATGGATCTTCAGGGTATTTGCTGCTTTGATGTGTCTGTGGCTTGTATATAAAGCAGCCAATCTCGTTATTGAGGATATCGGAAGATTCGATGTTAAGTATCTTGTGGACCAGCAGGACTACGGAACCTATGAGGTATCTTCCTTTGAGCTGGGAAATGAGACCATTTACTACCCTACAGAGGGCGACCGGATAGGCTATGATTACTTCCCGGCAGCTACCCATAATTTGACAGGAGAAGTGTCATTAATTGGTGAAAATATACAAAGCGGATTCAAAACTATAAGTGACTGATAAAATATTTCTTAAAATTTTTTTTCAAATCTAAACAATTCGTTAAAGGCTCTTAAAAGGCAGTAAAATCACGGTTTTTTTGCTTGAAATAAAGTATCATGTACTCACAAGTGAAGCTTTTTTAAAGTGAGAGGGGTGATACTTTATGAAAAAAGTTTTCACAGCGATTTTAGCAATTTTAGTAATGGGTATGTTTATTCAGCCCATTCAGGTTAAGGCATCGAATCCCGATGATATCCTTGCCTACATGAATGAGCAAAGAGATGCAGCCGGCCTTTCGGCTTTAACTGTAGATGATGAGCTCAGCGATGTTGCAGTAGCCAGAGCCAAAGAATGTTCCACAAGATTTTCCCATACAAGACCAAACGGAAAGTCCTGGAGCACGATCTCAAATCTGACAAACGGGGAAAACCTGGCACACGCAGTAAATGAAAACCAGCAAAGGCCTGAGAATGTAGTTCTGGCGTGGATGCTCAGTCCCACCCACAAGGCCAATGTGCTTAGATCGTCCTTCTCGGTAGTAGGAATTGCGTATTACTACGACGATGACGGCGAGACCTATATAGTATGTGAATTCAGATGATAGTTTTAACGAGCAACGAAGGAAGACCGTATTCTCTGAGTTTACTTCCAGCGCTGGCGGTATTCCATGGGGCTGATACCTTCTATTTGTTTGAATATACGGGAAAAGTAGTATAGGGGCGAGATTCCACATCTCGCTCCTATTTCTTCGACTGTTTCGTCGGAGAAGCGAAGGAGCTGCTTGGCGTGGGTTATTCTGGTGATCAGGAGATAGTTTATTATGGAGGTTCCGAACTGCTCCTTAAAGTCTCGTGATAAAGTGTATTTGTTTACAAGGAAGGTCTCGGCGAGGCTGTCCAAAGATACCTTTTCCTGATAGTGTGTTTCGAGGTAGTCCTTAAGCGCAAAGCAGCGATTGCCGGCACTTCCGGAGGCTTTTGCTTTTTCCGGCTGCCAGCTGAAGGACATAAGAAAAGTCAAAAGACCGGATAAGCATTCGTTTATCCTGATATCCCTTATATAGTCAGTTGAATAGGCAACACCTCGAAGGCCGGTAAAGATCTCTTTGGCTTCAGAGAGACTCTCCGGGTGAAAGACCGGTTGTCCGCCTCTTTCCACATATTTCAGGTAAATCGGAAGAATGTTTTCCCCATAAAAATGTATCCAGTCCAAAGCCCAGAGATCCTCAGAGGTTCTGTGGGAATAAGGATTTTTGCAGTTAATAAACACACAGTCTCCCTTTTTGACGGAGTGTTCTTTTCCGTTATAGTCCAGGATTCCGCTTCCCTCTTTTACATAAAAGAATAAAAACGACTCAAGATTTTGCCTCTTGCTGGTGTGGGGGCTTTTTGCCTGGAGTGAACCAATTTCCTGCAAATATATAAGGCTCGACTTGGCAAATTCAGACGGAGTGTATAATAATCTGTCTGAACTAACGGCTTTTCCTTGAAATAAGTGATTGCTCATGACTCTTCTCCTTGCTAAGGACAGTATAAAACCCACGTCAAGATAATGCAAATTAAAATCAAGAAAGTGAATTTAAAATGTAGATTATTGTATTATAATGAGGACAGTGTAAATGAATGTTTCTGAAATTTCATCCAAGAAACATACAACATATCGAAAGGAAGAATATATGGCAAAATCAGCTTTGATTACTGGAATTACCGGTCAGGACGGATCATACCTTGCAGAGTTCCTTCTTGAAAAGGGATATGAGGTTCATGGCATTATCAGAAGATCTTCAGTAGATTACAGAGAGAGAATCGCTCACCTTGAGGGACATCCTCACTTCCACCTTCACTATGGTGATCTGGGCGACTCAATGAGTATCATCGGCGTTGTTGCAAAGGTAAAACCCGATGAGATATATAACCTTGCAGCTCAGTCACACGTTCAGGTTTCCTTTGACGCGCCTGAGTTTACCGCTGACGTAGACGCTGTAGGCGTAACAAGAATACTTGAGGCTGTCAGACAGTGCGGTCTTGCAGATACCTGCAGAATCTATCAGGCATCAACCTCAGAGCTTTACGGAAAGGTTGAGGAGGTTCCTCAGAATGAAAAGACTCCTTTCCACCCTTACAGCCCTTATGCTGTTGCAAAGCTCTACGGCTACTGGATCATCAAGGAGTACAGAGAGGCTTACAACATGTTCTGCTGCTCCGGAATTCTTTTTAACCACGAGTCAGAGAGAAGGGGAGAGACCTTCGTTACACGTAAGATCACT
>JAEEGL016904622.1_pt1 | contig 10085 bp, 8 predicted proteins | sample 9134231 | NCBI WGS metagenome assembly JAEEGL01 (sample SAMN16246548, study PRJNA631951) | gut metagenome | biome: gut microbiome; feature: rumen; material: fiber-attached | host: Bos | place: Iran: Karaj | collected 2018-10 | reverse complement strand
AGGAAGTCGGTCGCCTTCTTGTCCAGGATCAGCGTCATGTCCTTGGCCGACAGGCGGCTGCGCAGCTGCGCAAGCTCCAGGTCGAGGATGACGCGAACCTCGTCGCGGTCGAGTTTTTTGAACACGACCGTTTCGTCGAAACGGTTGAGGAGTTCCGGCCGGAACGTGCGCTTGGCTTCGTCCAGCAGTTTCGTCTTTAGGGTGTCGTACGATTGCGCGGCATTCTCCTGCGAGAAACCGAAGCTCTTGCCTTCCCTGGCGAAATCGAACCCGAGGTTGGCCGTACAGATGATCACGGTGTTGCGGAAATCCACCTGACGGCCCTGTCCGTCGGTCAGCTTGCCTTCGTCGAGTATCTGGAGAAGCATGTTCATGACATCGGGCGACGCCTTCTCGAATTCGTCGAAAAGGACGACGGAGTACGGGCGGCGGCGGACACGCTCGGTGAGCTGGCCACCTTCATCGTAGCCTACGTACCCCGGCGGCGAGCCGACGAGACGCGAAGAGGTGAACTTGTCGGAGAACTCCGACATGTCTAGCGGGATGAGCGCCTTTGGGTCGCCGTAGACCTTCTCCGCCAGCATTTTGGCGAGAAGCGTCTTGCCGACGCCCGTGGGGCCCAGGAACAGGAAGCTGCCGATTGGGCGCTTCGGGTCGCCAAGCGCGGCGCGTGAGCGGCGCAGGGCGCGGGCGACGGAGGAAATCGCATCCTGCTGTCCCACGACGACGGTGTTGAGCTCTTTCTCTATGGCGAGAAGCTTCTCGGCTGACGCCGCTGTCATGCGCTCGACGGGTACGCCGCTCAGGGCGCCCACCGTCTCGGCGATGTCGTCGGCGGTGACAGCGACCATCTTCTCGGCGTGTTCGGTGCGCCATGCGTCCACCTTCGCGGCCAGGGCATCGCGCGCGGCCAGTTCTGCGTCGCGGCATTTCGCCGCCTCGTCGTAGTTTTCGGCATCGATGGCCCTCTGCTTTTCCGCGTGCAGTACGGCGATCGCCTCTTCGTCGGCCTTGAAATCCGGCGGGCGTACCGCGTTCTTCATGCGGATGCGCGCGCCGGTCTCGTCGATGGCGTCTATGGCCTTGTCGGGTAGGAGCCTTGCCGGCAGGTAGCGGGCGGTCAGCTGCACGGCGGCGCGCAAGGCGTCTTCGTCGAACTTGACGTTATGGTGCTTCTCGTATCGTGGGGCCACCCCGCGCAGTATCTCCACGGCCTCGTCCTGGGTGGGCTCGTTGACGGTGATGGACTGGAAACGCCGCTCCAGGGCGGCATCCTTTTCGATGGACTTGTGGTATTCCTTGAGCGTCGTGGCGCCCACCACCTGCAGTTCGCCGCGCGAAAGCGCGGGTTTCAGGATGTTCGCCGCATCCATCGCGCCCTCGGCGCCGCCCGCGCCGACGAGCGTATGGATCTCGTCGAGAAAGAGCACCACGTTCCCCACGCGCTTCGTCTCCTCGATGAGCTGCTTGAGGCGTTCCTCGAACTGCCCGCGATACATGGTGCCGGCGACGACGCGCGCCATGTCGAGCGCCACCACGCGCTTCTGGCGCATGCGTTCGGGCACTTCGCCCGCTACGATCGCCTCCGCCAGGCCCTCCACGACGGCGGTCTTGCCGACGCCCGCCTCGCCTATCAGCACGGCGTTGTTCTTGGTGCGGCGGGATAGCACCTGTATGACGCGGGATATCTCGGTCTTGCGGCCGATGACGGGGTCGAGATCGCCTTTTCGCGCGAGTTTCGTCAGGTCGCGGCCGAACGTGTTCAAGGCGGGCGTCTTCATCTTCTTGCCGTTCGCCCCGTCGTTCTTCGCTTTGCGCGGATCGAGAGGTTCCTCTTCGTCGCCGTCGTTCTCGTCACCGTCCGTATCGTCTTCGGACGGTTCTGCCTCCGCCGCTTCCTCCATGGCCGGCAGGTCGGGCATGCCATTGGTGGATGCCGCCTTCTGGAAGTTTTCAGGCGTAACGTTGTGCCCGAAAAGCAGCTGGGCGGCGACGGACTCGCCGTCTTTGAGCATGGCCAGGACGATGTGTTCGGTGCCGATGGAGTCGGCCTTCAGCCTGTTGGCCTCGAGCTTGGCCCGTTCCAGTATCCTGCGCGTACGGGCGGTGACGGGCAGTTCGCCCACGGACTTGAGCGCCTCGCCACGGCCTATCAGCTGCTCGAGCTCCATCTTGAGATCGTCCGGATCGAGCTGCAGCCGCTCCAGGCGGCGGCAGGCTTCGCATGCGGGCATCGTGAATATGGCGGAGAGGATGTGCTCCGTGCCTATGTACGCGTGGTTGTAGTGGTGTGCGATCGCGGCGGCGGCGTTCAGCGCCTGCTGCGCGTATGGTGTGTAGCTGCTCATTGGTCTAGAAGTTCCTTTCCGCGGGCGTTGAGGCCCACTTTGGCGAAACGCCTGTTCATGCGGTCGGCGAAATCCGCGTCGCGCCTGTCGCGGGCCCGTTCCTGGTCGCGCGAACCGGGGTCGTCGGGCGGTTCGTCAAGCTGTTTCAGCGTGAAGTCGTCTATCTCCTTCTTGGTTATGCCGTCTATAAAACCCATGGATGCCGCGAGACGGATGGGCGAGAGCATGTCGGCCAGCTCCCAGGGCGAAATCAGCCTGGCCGCGCGCAGCACTGCCAGCGAACGGGCGATCGCGTCCGCCAGTATGCGCGGGTCTTCTTCCACGAGGTGGAGCCTTGCGTTGATCTCCTGTCGTGCAAGGTCCTTGTATATGGTGCCGACGCGGCATACGAGGTCGTCCTCGGAGATGCCTATCGAAGATCTGTTCTCGAGCCGGTATATATGCGCGGTGTCTCGCATGTTCTCGACCGCGAAGGCCCAGTAGCTAATGCGCGCTGCATCCAGGCCGGCGAGCGTGGCCTTGAGGTCGCCCACCATGTTGAGCCCCTCCAGGTGCATCATGCAGGCGATGAAGAGGTTGTTTCCGCAGAACTCCGGTTCCGGGGTGAGGTAGCCGAATTCCGGATCCCATGCGGGCGGATCCTGTTCGGCGCGGGCGCGTTCCTCGGCGCGAACGCGTTCCAGCGCCACAGGAAGTTCGTCGAAATCGGACCATTCCGAATCTATCCTCACCGCATCCTTGCGGCCGAACTTGCGTCCGGCCGGGTTGCGAAGCATGAGCACGTGCCCGTCGCGGATGACGTCCTTGACGCTGAGGTTCGGGTAGAACCCTTCGGTGTTTTTTCTGCCGCGCGGACTCATTTGGACTCCGATCCGTGCCGCGGACCGTTGCGCGGACCGCCGCCGAGGGTATCCAGTTTCCGGCGTATCTCGGCGGCCTTTTCGAATTGCTGGCGCTTGATGGCGATCTTGAGTTCGCGCTCGAGGTAGGCGCGCGAATCCTGCCCGGTGACGCCATGCGGCATTTCGCCCACATGGGTGCGTCCGTATGCCCCCGTGAGGAATTCGTTACGTATGAGTTCGGCGAAGAAACGGTAGCAGCGGGGACATCCCACACGCCGTTCCTCCTTGATCTGTTCCCATGTGTGACCGCATCCGGGGCATGTCTTGCGATCCTTCTCCTGTTCGGCGATACCCTCCACGAGCCCCAGCGCCGCCTTGAAGAAATTCTCCACGAAGGGGGGCGGATCGCCTTCGGTGATGGATACTTTCGCGGATGAAGGCCCTTTTCCCCCGGCATGAGGCTTGGCCTTGCCGCCTTTTGTGGCGGCGGCGCAGGCCTTGCATACGTACAGTTCCTCGTCGGAACCGTCCTTTTTCTTTCTGTGCAGCACGGTGGCCGCATCGGCTTTATGGCAGATTTCGCATTTCATCGTCGGGCGTGTAGTGCCTTCATTTGGCGTGTCGTACTTCCGTTTGGAAGTGTCATGCCTCCATTTGGAAGGGACAAAGTATACCAAATCGCGGCGTCCGCGTAAAGCGTTTGGATTTTCGGGACAAAAGTTTTTCATTATGGTACTTGCGCATGGCGGCTAAAAAGGGTATAATATTGCCTCAATTTTGAAAGGCATACAAGAATGAAAGACGGAATACATCCCAAATACGTCGATGCGACGATCACATGTGCGTGCGGCAACGTAATCCACACCCGCTCCACGAAGCCTGAGATGCAGGTAAACACATGTTCCGCGTGCCATCCCTATTTCACGGGGCAGAAGACCATGGTTGACACGGAAGGCCGTGTCGACATGTTCAAGAAGCGCTACGCGAAGTTCGCCAAGTAACAGGCGCTTCCGCGTCAGACGGAGGTAAGGGCATCCGGGCAGACGTTCCGGGTGCCTTTCTTTGTGGGATGGGCGAGGAACTATGATCGAGAAGGCGCAGATCGCAAATATGCTCGACCGGCTGCGGCTGGTCGAGTCCGATATGGGTGACCCTGCCGTGATGGCGGACGCGAAACGCTATCGCGAGGTCGTCCGCGAGCATACCGCCCTCAAGAAGCTGGAATCCGCCGCCACCCGCTATTTCAAGCTGCTTGACGACATCGAAGGCAACAAGGCGCTGGTTGAAGACCCGGAGCTGGGCGAGATGGCCAAGGAGGAGCTGGCGTCGCTCGAGGCCGAGGTTCCCGCAGCCGAGCGTGCCGTTCTTGCAGGCCTTCTTCCGCCAGATCCGCTGGACGGCCGTGCGGCGGTATTCGAGGTACGCGCCGGCACCGGCGGCGAAGAGGCCGCGCTTTTCGCGGGCGATCTGTTTCGCATGTATTCCAGATATTGCGAGGCGAAGGGCTGGCGGCTCAACGTGATGAGCGAAAACCCGACCACGCTCGGCGGATACAAAGAGATCGTTTTTACCGTCCAGGCGGAAGGCGCGTATGGCGCGTTCAGGTTCGAGTCCGGCGGGCACCGCGTCCAGCGCATCCCCGAGACGGAGGCGCAGGGGCGCATCCACACCTCTGCGGCGACGGTGATCGTGTTCCCCGAGGCCGATGCCGACGACGACGATTTCGAAATCCCCGAGAAGGATCTGCGCATCGACATATTCTGCGCCGGCGGACATGGCGGCCAGGGTGTCAACACGACATATTCGGCCATCCGCATGACGCATCTGCCGACTGGGCTGGTGGCGCAGTGCCAGGACGAACGCAGCCAGCAGCGCAACAAGGAAAAGTGCCTCGCCACGCTCAAGGCGCGCATCCTCGACCAGAAGCGACGCGAAGAGGAGGCGAAGGCCGGGGCGAGCAGACTTTCCCTGCGCGGGTCGGGCGACCGCAGCGAGCGCATCCGCACATACAATTTCCCGCAGAACAGATTGACCGACCACCGCGTCGACCTCACCTTGTATTCGCTCGATCGCATCATAGAGGGCGATCTGGACCAGGTGCTGGACGCCCTTCGCGAGAAGGACGTGTCCGAACGGATCGCCGCCGCCTTGGCGAAATAGAAGGGCGGTCAGTTCAACGCGGCCTTGAGCACTTCGAGGTTGCGCGCCATCGCATCCAGGTAGCGTGCGGTCGATGCCGCCTTGCCGTCTATGGACTGGAGCGAATCCAGCGCAAGGATACGTTGGTTGCGGTTCTTCGTCGTGCGCTTGACGGTCTCGGCGATCTTGTGCCGCGAACCTTCCATCGTGAGGATGACGGGCAGGTTCAGTTCATCGACCTTCCTCGACAGGAACGCGATCGTCTTGAAACTCGCCTCGCTTTCGGCGGAACAGCCCGGAAACGCCGCGAAGCATGTCAGGCCATAGTCGTCGGCAAAGTAGCGGAAAGGGAATCTGTCCGCGACAAGTATCGTCTTGCGCTTGGCGGACGAGACCGTCTTTGCGCAGGCGCCGTCCAGCGCCGCCAGCTTTTCGCTGTAGGCGGCGGCGTTTTTCGCATATGTCGCGGCATTTGCCGGATCAAGCGCCTCGAGTTCGGAGGCGATCGCCTTGACAAGCGTCATGGCATGGCGAAGCGACAGCCACACGTGTTCGTCGATTTCATCCTCATGGCCACGGCCGTGCCTCCTGGCGTCATGGTGATGGAGGATGCCACGATCCATGCCTTCGACGGTTTTCTCCGTCTTGGCCGCCGGACCAAGCGTCTTGATGAGGTTCAGGGCGCGGCGGCGGGGATTGCCGCCCTGTGCGAGCGCGCGCCCGGCCCACTCATCCGATTCGCCGCCGACGAAGATGAAAAGGTCGCATGCGGCGATTTCCCTGAGGTCGGCCGCGGTGGGGTTGTAGCTGTGCAGGTCAACGCCGTTCTGCTGCAGCAGGACGAGGTCCGCCGTGTCTGCGAGGTCGCCCAACACCTGCCGCGTCCAATCGTAGACCGGGAAAGCCGTGGCGACGACTTTCAGGCGGCATCCCGCCGCGGGGGACGTCCTGGCGGAAGGAACTTCCGCCAAGACGCAATACGCCGCCAGGGCGGCGGTCAATAAAGCTGTTTTTTTCATTATTCGTCCTTGAAGCTTCCCCTATTATACCACTTTCCCGCGGCAGATGCATTTGAACTTGTTCGTGCCACGGGGCGCGGCTTTTTGCCGGGAACTTGTTTTACGCTTGCCATCGGCCGCGTTTTGCGATAAAATTTTCTCCATCCGTTAACCTAACAATCAAAGGAAATTCATCATGATGACATGCCGTTCATTCATAACGCTGGGCGCCGTCGCAATCGCCGCCGCAGGTTGTTCCTCCTTATGTTGCCCTTGCGCAAGCGCCGAATCCAAGGCAAATCCCCGCCCCGACGTCTACACCACGGGCAAGACGCAGATCAAGCTCGGTTTCGCGCCGTACACGTACAACAAGTATGATATCGACCAGATCCTCGATTTCGCGCAGAAGCTTGACGTGAAGTACACGGGCATAAAGTATTTCATGGTCAAGAAGGGCGTGGGCGTGGACAAGCCGGAGCAGGTCCGTTCCATCACCGACGCCGAGATCGCCGCGTTCAAGGACAAACTCGCCAAGGCCGGTGTCACGGTGTCGTCGGTAGGCCCCGTTTACATGGAGACCGAGGAGCAGTGCCGCGCCGCGTTCGAGTTCACCAAGCGCATGGGCGTGAAGGTCCTCATAGCGGTTCCCTACGAGTTCACCGACGCCGCGCGCAAGCATCGCGTCGCGAGCCGCAAGCTGTGCGAGTACGCCTCCAAGTGCTGCAAGGAGTTCGACATCAAGTACGCGATCCACAACCATGGACCCGACTCCCCCGACTACTTCCCCACCGGTCGAAGCGCCTACGAGATGGTCAAGGATCTCGATCCTCGCATGGGGCTGTGTCTTGATATCGGCCATGACTTCCGTTTCGGCTACGACCCCGTCGACTCCATCCGCCGCTATGCGGACCGCCTGTTCGACATCCATCTGAAGAACGTCGTCCCCGATGTCGTGGACAAGGCGACCGGCAAGATCGTCAAGCGCAACCAGGCCCGCGAGTTCCCGCGCGGCAAGATCGACCTCGTCGAGATCGTAAAGGCCCTTGACGACATCGGCTACACGGGCGCATGCGAGATCGAATACGAGCGCGATTTCACCGACAACTATCCCGCCATGCGCGAGAACGTCGGCTACTTCCGCGGCGTAATGGATTCGCAGCGTTGAAGCGAATCGTTCTTCTAGGCGCGACCGGCTCGATCGGAAAGAGCGCCTGCGAGGTCGTCCGGGGCCACCCGGACGATTTTCGCATAGTCGCGCTTGCAGCGCGCTCGAGCCGTTCCGCCGCCGAGGCGCTTGCGCGGGAATTCGGCGCGAAGGCGTATGTCGGCGAAGATTCCGCGGTCCGTGCCGTCGCCGAGAACGATGCCGACATCGCGCTAGTCTCCACCGTGGGGCTTTCGGGGCTTGCGCCGACGCTTGCCGCGATCGACAGGGGCATGGACATAGCCCTTGCCACGAAAGAGGTCCTGGTCGCCGCGGGCGAACTCGTGACGGCCCGTGCCCGCGCCAGTGGCGCGAGACTGCTGCCGGTGGATTCCGAGCACAGCGCCATATTCCAGTGCCTGCAGGAGAACGCGCAGCAGGGACTCAAAAGCCGCGGTGCGGCAGGCGGAATCGTGCGCGACGTCGACAGGATCGTCCTGACCGCGAGCGGCGGACCGTTCCTGGACGGGCCTGCTTCGCTGGACGGCGTCACGCCCGCCCAGGCCCTTGCGCATCCAAGCTGGAGCATGGGCCCCAAGGTCACGGTGGATTCCGCTACGATGATGAACAAGGGGTTCGAGATACTGGAGGCCCGCTGGCTTTTCGACATGCCCGTCGAACGCATAGACGTAGTCGTGCATCCGCAGTCCATCGTGCATTCGCTCGTAACTTTCACGGACGGTTCCACGCTGGCGCAGCTGGCGCCGCCAGACATGTGCGTGCCGATCCAATACGCCTTCACCTGGCCGGAACGCCGCCCGTCGCCGGAACGGGCGAGACTCGATCTGGCCGCAATCGGCAGACTTGTGTTCCGCGCGCCGGACGAAACCCGTTTTCCCTGTCTGCGGCTCGTGAAGGAAGCGGCCGCGATGGGGGGCTGCGCCACGGCGGCGCTTTCCGCGGCCGATGAGATAGCCGTCGAGCGTTTCCTTGCGGGAGATATCCGCTTCACGGATATCTCGCGCCTCGTGGCGGACGTGCTGGCGCAAGCTTCAAACGCGCCTTGCGACAGTCTAGAGGCGGTCTTCGCCGCCGATGCGGATGCGCGTTCGGCGGCGCGCGCCTGGTCCAGGACAATGCCATGAGCCGCCGATACAAGATAGTGATCGCCTTTGACGGCACGGCCTATTCGGGCTACCAGCTGCAGTCCAACGGTACGACCGTACAGCAGCGGCTGGAGGAGGTCCTTGAATATCTGGACAAGCAGCCAGTACGCATGTTCGGTTCGAGCCGTACCGACGCCGGGGTGCACGCGAAAGGTTTCTGTTGCCATTTCGATCTCGACAAGCCCATACCACCCAGGAACCTCGTGAGGGCGATGAATTCGCGCCTGCCGGAGAGCATCCGGGTCGTGCGGGCCTCGTACGCCCGCGCCGGTTTCGACGCGCGCAAGGACGCCAAAGGCAAGGAATATCGCTACTTTTTGTATAACGGGGACATCCTACCGCCGCATCTCGTACCGTACTGGGCGTTCCAGCATAGACCGCTCGACGTAAAGGCCATGCAGACCGCCGCCTCGTATTTCGTGGGGAAACACGATTTCGTTTCTTTCGCGGCGAATCCAAGGCGCGATATAACGTCCACGGTGAGGAACATATTCTCCTTCACAGTGAAACGCACCGGTCCGCGCATCGTTTTTTCCGTGAAGGGCGACGGGTTTCTGTACAAACAGGTCCGGTCGATGGTGGGATTCCTCATACGCGTGGGACTGGGCGAGGAACGCCCCGAAGCCGTCGCCGACATGTTGAGGGAGTGCCCCGCGCGGACGGCCCGCGTGCCGACGGCCACAGGACGCGGACTCTTCCTCTGGCAGGTCTACTACCGTTCCCCGCCTGCATGCGGCGCCTAGGCCAGATACCGCGACATGCCGCCCGGTCGCAAAAAGGGATGATGTCCGCAGAAAAGACATGTTAGACGGCCGGAAAAATGCTATACTCTTGCCCATGCGGAAAATAGACTACAGCACAATCGCCGTGTCTCGATAAAAAGGCGGAAGCTTGCAGATGAAGGATTCGCGCTACAAGTGGTTTGCCCTGGCCCTTTTGTGGGTCGCTTATTTCCTGCTTCAGGGCACGCGGCAGATATATGGCGCCACGTTGCCCCAGATAAAGGCGGACTTTGGAGTGGACGACGTGCGCATGGGGGTGGTGGCGAGCGTGTTCTTCATGTGCTACGCCATCACGGTGCCTTTTGCGGGGATCGCGGCGGATTTCCTCCGGCGCAAGTGGATCATCGTAGCTGGAAGCGTGCTGTTCGCCGCCGGTGTCTTTCTTGCATCGTTTGCAAGCACCGTTGGATTGCTGATGGTCACCTATGGCGTGCTCAACGGCGTAGGTCAGAGCATGGTACCGACATCTTCCACCTCAATCATCCAGCAGCTGCACTCCGAATCGCGGGCGACCGCCCTGTCCATATACCAGCTTGGACTGTACGCAGGCATAATGCTGTGCAGCGTGTCGGCCGGCTATCTGGGATCGCTCGGTCCTGGCGGATGGCGCCGGGCATTCATGCTTTTCGGCGGGATCGGGCTTCTGTGGGTCGTGGCGCTTCTGTT
>JAEEGL016362147.1_pt1 | contig 10085 bp, 10 predicted proteins | sample 9134231 | NCBI WGS metagenome assembly JAEEGL01 (sample SAMN16246548, study PRJNA631951) | gut metagenome | biome: gut microbiome; feature: rumen; material: fiber-attached | host: Bos | place: Iran: Karaj | collected 2018-10 | reverse complement strand
TTTCCAAGTTAAATGATCCAACCTTGTTTGTTGCGTGGCTGAATCAGATATCTTTTCATGTGTGCCATGATATGAGCCGCAAGAATTCCAAAGATTACGGCGCCATCATTGACCCCGAGCTTCTCGAGATCGTCCATGACGACAAGGAGGATTCCGATCCTTCCCGCAGATCCGAGCACGTGGAGGAGATATCCGAATTATATGAAGCGATCGACTCGCTCCCTGCCCATGAAAAGCAGTGCATCATATTAAGGTACTATAACGATATGAAGATCGACGAGATCGTTTCAATGACAGGATACAGCAAGAGTTCCGTCAAAAGATACTTAATAAGCGGTAAAGATCATATTGAAGAATTTTTAAATAAGAAAGAAAACTGATTAAAGCTTCGGAGAAGACTTATGATTTTCAAAAAGAAAAAATATACATTAAAAAAAGAACTTGCTTCCGAAACCCTCGCAAGCGTGCTCGATGAAATAGAAAAATCATCCTCAACGCCCATCGATGAAATGCTTACAACAAGGATCGATGCAGCCAAGAGCTACAGCAAATACTCAGCCCTCGTCATAGCGTGTCTGGTATTTACTCTTCTGTGCCCGCTGATCTTTGTATTTACATCCAACTCCAAGCAAATGGAGACCTCTCCCGATATATCCATAGCAGACTATTATGTCCAGGGCGACATGCTCTATATCGACCTTGACGGTCCCTTCATCGATTATACTTCGATCTACGCCGTATCCGCTTCAGGATCAACGGTATTTCCGTCAGAATACAATTCCGGAACCGGTCTTATTTCATTTATATATGATAAAACGGAGTGGAACATCTATGTCAGTGACTTAAATCATCTCACTGCGCATATGCTCCTGACTCCTCCGCAATAAACGGCGTTAACACTATGTTTAAGGAAAAATCAGCATCAAAGACAATTACATTATGTATATTGTGTCTGTCGCTCGTACTCTCCGGCTGTGGAAGCGCCTCTTCCGTTTCGGAGGGCGGCGGCGTCATAGACGCAAGCGGCAAGATCGTGTCTTCGGATTCGGATAAAGATTCAGACAAGGATTCCGGTGACAAGGATTCCAAGAAAAAGAAGAAGAAAAAAGATTCAAAGGAATCCGGAAAAAAATCCGATGACGGTTCATCCTCTGGCGAGGACTCCGGAAACCCCGGATCAGGATCAGCTTCAGACCAGGGCGCTTCAGACTCTTCTGCAGATGGCGGCGAAGCAGCCTCCGCACCCGCAAATGACGGTCCCGGAAGCCGTGATAACACTCCGGTCATCCTTGTTCCCGAAGCACCGGGCATCGAAGTCTATGGCAACGACCTCATTTCCATCGATGCATCCAACTCAGGCGAAGGATATATCTGCGTCACCTACGTGGGATCAAGTCCGAAGGTCAAGCTGCAGATCACCTGTCCCAATACCACGACCTATACCTATAATCTGACAGACAGCAGTACACAGGTATTTCCTCTGACTTCTGAAAGCGGAACCTATACCATAGGAGCGTTCGAAAACATCTCAGGAACCGAGTATTCCACCTGTTTCAGAGGAGATATTCCTGTAACCATCACCAATGAGTTCGGTCCTTATCTGTATCCTAATCAGTATGTTAATTTCAACGCTGATTGCCAGTGTATAGGGGTCGCGCAGGATCTGGCGTACTCCGCCAACACCGATCTTGACGTTGTAACCAATGTATATAACTACATGATCAACAACATAGTATACGATTCGGAGCTTGCCAATACAGTCGAAAGCGGATATCTGCCCGATCCGGACAGAACTCTGACTACAAATAAGGGAATATGCTTAGACTACTCATGCTTAATGAGTTCCATGCTCAGAAGCCAGGGGATCCCCACTCATCTTGAGGTCGGCTATGCAAGCACCGCTTATCATGCATGGATATCCGTATTTCTGTCGGATATCGGCTGGGTAAACGGTATCGTGGAATTTGACGGAAATACCTGGGAACTTATGGATCCCACTTTTGCCGCCAGCGCCAGTTCAGACGAGCTCAAGGAATTTATCGGCGACGGATCTAATTACGAAACAAAGTATATATATTGATCATACATTTATCATAAAATGAAAGGAAACTTGTGATGGCAAACCAAAAGAAACTCAGCAACGCAGAGCTGGCCACCTTTTTCGGTCAGCTGGCCATGCTCCTTGATGGCGGCATCTACTACCGCGAAGGCATCGAGATAATGATCAATGATACCAAGAGCGGTTCTGCCAAGGACATGCTTACGCAGATCCTAAATGAATTAAACGAGCACGGGCAGTTTGATGTAGCGCTTGAAAACACGGGGGCTTTTCCCGACCACGTTATCAGAATGGTCAGACTCGGACTCAGAGCCGGTGATGACAAATCCATCTGCCACTCTCTGTCTGACTATTATACAAGGCAGGAAGCCATAGCAGAGGGTATCAAGAACGCCGTCACCTATCCCATGATCATGATATTCATGATGCTTCTGGTCATCATAGTGCTGATCACCAAGGTGCTCCCGGTGTTCAACCAGGTATTTAACCAGTTAGGCAGCCAGATGAACGCCTTTTCGACTTCCCTTATGAAATTCGGAAACCGCTTAAGCTCATCTTCCATCGTGCTTGTGATCCTGCTGTGCGTTGTGATCGCCCTGTACATCTTCTTTGCCAAGGTTCCTGCAGGGAAAAAAGCTCTCAGTCGCATACTCGACGCCATACCTGCCACACGCAAGTTTAACGACGCCGTTGCCTGCTCAAGATTTGCAAGCGGTATCGCCATGGTGTACGGCAGAATGGATACCTATGAAGGCTTTGATCTGGTGGCAGGTCTTATAGACAACGAGCGCATGAGCGCCAAGATCGCCAAATGTAAGGAACTGCTCCTTGAAGGAAAAGATTATTCAGACGCCCTTAAGGAAGCGGGGATTTTCTCAAACATTCAGTCCCGCATGGCTTCTATCGGATTTAAATCAGGAAATCCCCAGCAGGCCATGAACAGGATCGCAGATGAATACGACCACGAAGTTGATAAGCGCATCCACGATATCATTTCAGTATTGGAGCCTACGCTTGTCATCATCTTAAGTCTTATAGTCGGAATGATCCTCCTTTCGGTAATCCTTCCTCTGATGGGTATCATGAGCTCCATCGGATAAGGAGAATCAGATAAGGACTAATCGGATAAGCAAGAGATTGGATAAGGACTCAGGATCCGGAGACATTATATGAATAACAGATTTGAAACAAAAAAAGGTCTGATCCTCATAAAGAAGCTTACCAAGTTCCTGCCCCTGATACTGGGAGTGGGCATAATAGCCGTGTTCCTTCTGGGAGTGAACTATGTGAGCACCTCTTCTGTAGACGGTCAGTTAGAAAGTCTGCAAAACGCCATTTCAAGAGATGTTGCGCAGTGCTATGCAGTCGAAGGCACCTACCCTCCGAATATTGACTATCTCTATGACCACTACGGACTGACATACAACGAGGATCTGTTCTTTGTGGATTATCAGTACATAGGAAGCAATATTTATCCGGATATAACCATTTTGCAATTGAAGGAATAAGAACATGGATTTTCAAGGCGAAAAGAAACATATGGTAGACATACTCTTCGTGCTGACACTTTTCTTCGTGTTTGCCTTATCTGCTCTCACGCTCATTATCCTGGGAGCAAATATATACCGCACGACAGTTGACCATATGGACGAAAGCTTCACTACCAGAACTTCATACGCATACATCACTCAGAAGATCCGCCAGAACGACGAATCCGATGCTCTTTCCATCGGCAAACTTGGCGATGAAAATGCACTGATCATGACCAGTGAAGTCAACAATACCATATACAAGACCTACGTATATTCGTATGACGGCTATCTGTGTGAGCTTCTTGCCAGGGCTGATATGGAAATGGATCCATCGGCCGGCACCAGGATCATTGAAGTTGATGACTTTTCCATCGACCGGATCAGTCCCAATCTCTTTGATGTGAATATAACTACACCGGACAACAGGGATCTGTCCTTTATACTCAGCACGCATTCATCAAACGAAGGAGCGCAGACAATTGAAGAATAATTCCAAAACCAGTCTCTTCCTTATGGAGCTTATAATCGTAATACTGTTTTTCTCAATTGCTTCCGTAGTATGCGTGCAGCTTTTTGTTAATGCATATAAGACCAATCAGTCAACTAAGGAATCATCCCAGGCTACTCTCATCACCCAGAGTCTGGCCGAAGGCTTCATGGGCTGCGGCGGAGACATCGCCGTAATGGGATCCATGTTTAACTCAGCCGTGATCAAGGGAAACGAGCTCTATCTGTTCTATGACACTGAATGGAATTCCGTATCAGATGATACAAACGCCGCATATGTGGCCAGGCTTACCGCTGATAATGCGTCTGATGCTTCTTTAAGTCACGCAGGCGGCAATATGACAGACGCCGTTATTTCGGTATACAGGAATCAGGACAGCTCTTCCGGCGACGCAGCCTCCGAGATCCTGACCCAGAATGTTACCTGCTACGAGCAGTACAGATTGGAGGACATAAAATGAGTTCCAAATCCCAAACCACAACCGGTGTAAATGTCGGTACATCCTCTCTGCTGCTTGTATTCGTGGTAATGTGCCTTGTATCTTTTGCGACTCTGGCAACAGTCTCAGCCAACGCCGATAAGAAGCTTAATTCCAAGGTCACAGAGCGTCTGTCCCAGTACTACAGTGCGTGCAATGACGCCAATTCACGAATAAGCGATATAGACAATACTTTGAAAGGCCTCTATGAAAGCGGCTTAAGCCGTGATGATTACTTTGCTCAGGCAGGACAGAACATCGACTTTGCCATCCCCGTTTCGGATGTACAGTCATTAAATGTCAGCCTGCGTATCAATTATCCGTCTAAGGATGATGAAGGCTTCTACGAGATCACCCGTTGGAAATTAGAGACCATCGGAACTCTGTCCGATGAAGAAGAAGAACACGAAACCCTTAATCTGCTGTTCTGATACATATATCATTAGCAAGTCGTGCTGGCATATCATAAACGAGCCGTCCGGGCTTCATCTGTAATACCCGGAGTCATCTCATTTCCCTGTTTCATATACATATATCGTATAAGGGCTTTTTTCATGCGTGTAGGTTCCGATAAGCTTAAGATCTATATCATCAGCGTTACTTATCTCTATTCTTGAAAAGATATATCTGCAATCCAGACTCTTCAGTTCATCCATATCCACCACAAGACGTTTATCTTCTATCTCGAGATTTCTTAATGGAGCATAGGTATTCTCATCAGATGCGGAATACAGACTCACTCTCGCGCCCCACCCGTCATAATATGATCTGAGGGAAGGAGACCCTTCAAGAGCAGGCGCGATAACCTTACGCCATTTCTCCTTATAGTCCTGTGAATACATTCCCAGATATCCGTCTACCGAGGCTATGCCGTTATAATTAAGTACCGCCGGATGCATGCCGTAGGCCGCAGACCACTCATCCGTATAGCCGATATCGTCCTTTATATCATCAAAGAGCTCCGTAGAGTAAAATTCATCATAATTGACCGTACTGGTCTCTTTATGCTTTATTATCTTATATGCCTGATTATATACAGTATAGTAAAAATCATTATATACCTGGGGCACGAACATCACTATAATGACCGCACCGGTCACTATCACATTCGCTGCAACCTTCATCCATGCCTTCCCTGACCTGTACATTCTGACACAGATAAGCAACAGGCACGCATACCAGAGGAAGGTATTAAAGTATGCGGTACGGGCAAATTCAAATCCCGTCAACGGCGGAACCAGTGTTTCAAATGCATGTCTGAAAGGTTCATACTGATATAATCCGAAGATAAGAACATTGAAGACGATCCAGCCAAAAACAAGATTTACCGGATCGGTCACTATCTTCCCAAACTCTTTCTTTCTGATGTGAATAACGTTGATCACGATGATCGCTGCAAGAACTACCGGAAGCACCAGATATGTATGGGAATCTTCACTGTGGAACGATGCGTTGATAAGCTCATCCAGCGCGGTCTTAAGCGCCTGCCCAAAAGTCAGCTCTCCATGATCCATGGTAGTCCTTATGGTGACCACATGTCCGAAGAGCATGTCCTTAAACAATCTGTACTCAAAAGTGATATACCCAAGAGAAAGAACTATTATCGCCCCGAAGAGTCTCACCGGGAATCTCCGTTCCTTCACCCACAATATCACAACTGCCGCGCACATATAGCACAATATGAAGAATCCGTGATATGAGAAATATGAAACCAATGGATAGCAAAAGACAGCTATATAGAGTAATACCCTGCGCTTAACCGGCGCATCCTGCTCCATATGAATGCGTCTTAACAGATAAACTATCAGCGGAACAGATGTAAACGCGATCCCATAGGTCGGGAAAACCGGTATGAGTGAGAATGCACACGCACATACCCAAATAAGTGGCTTATACTCTTCATAACGCTCAGAATAAACATCTTTTGCAAGCAGGATGAACGAGATCATCCCGACAGCGATCTTAAGAGCATATCCGATAAGATACGCCCACACTCCCGGGAATATGATATACATGAGATTATACAGAGAAAACTCGGATCCGAACAGATTTCTGGATACGCCATGAAGGATTGGAGCATCTACCCCGTGGGAAAACCACAATCCCCACTTCTTAAGCATCTCATAATGCGCCATGAACAGATCCAGATTATCATGTATCTGAAGATAACTGTTTCCTCTGCATATCAGAAAAACGGCTGCCTGTAGCGCAAGCAAAACACTTATTAATAGGATGTACCAGTTCTTTTTTAACCTGTTGATGCCTCCAGTCACTTATCTTCTCCGGTCACGCCTTTTCCGAATCGTAGTCTTCGCCTACCGTAAAACGGGGAACCCATTTTCCGTCTTTTTTCTCAAACAGATCCCTGTTAACATACCTGTCGACAACCTCCCAGAACTCTTCCTCGGTTATGGACAGGTATCTGCACGCCTGGTCTATGTATTTCTGACCGCACTTTCCGTCGTATTCGTTCACATACCACTTGCCGCTTTCTCTGTCAAAACGACCTTCGCGGATATCATAGCATATCTCATCAGTGGCATATCCGAACCCGAATTTCAGATACTTGATCATCTGATTGGGGATCTGCAGGTCTGAATCCAGCGCAGTATATCTTCTGTATCTTCCAAGATCGTGCAGATCATCCGTTCTTCCTGTAAGGCCTCTTGCAACAGCGAAATCCGCATTGGTGACCTGCGACCATTCCTTCGTATAATACTGCAGGAAAATAGCCCTGATCCCCTTGCTTTTCATCGTCTCCACATCAGGTATCTTATAAAAGAACAGATCCTTTTCCGTTATATTCTCCGACAGATCAATAAAGCTTTCCACCTTCTGCTGGCTTATGGTATCAAGCTGGGTAACCGAAAAAGCATTGCCGGTAGTCTCCTGATTCTTCGCCGCGCCAAGTGTAAGCGCCGCATTCTCGCCCTGTATGATCAGCGGAATATCAAACTTGACGGCCATTATATAAGCCGACGCCCAAAGACAGTATTCAGATGCGGCTATGATATTACCTCTTTCGAAAAAGGACTTCCGGGCAAGCTTCTTGGCAACCACCGGATTAGGTCTGATCGAAACGATATCAAATCCCTGATTATTAAGGTTATTCAGATTCTTATTACCGATTTCGGTGATCTCGTCAGGCATGCAGTTGATAAGCAGCGGATTAAGTCCCAGCCTGTCCCGGGCATATAGCGCCTGAAACGTGGAGTCCTTGCCGCCTGATACGCCTATCACACAGTCATAGATATTCCCGCGCTTCTTCGCTTCTTCCTTTGCTTCCTCCGCGATCTGCTTAAGCTCGTTTTCCCTGGCTTCCCAGTCTATGGTCTGCTTCGACTCCTCATATCTGCAGGCAAAACATATCTGCTCATCATCCATGACAATATTCGGCCGTGTATCCGGCTGCAGGCATCTCTTACAATATCTCATTTTCATAACAGGGGTCTCCCTTCTATCACGGGGCATTCTCGCTTGATAATATGCCCTCAGAATGTGTTGAAAAACCTGATGATCAAACTCTTTTCAGTATACTACCTGAAGTAATGATAAACAAGGGAATTTGCACAGGGCCAAAACATGATATACTTAATATATATGCGAGCATAGAAATACATCCGTGTATGGCAGCCTGCCATTTCTATACATGCTCTTAAATAACAACATCCCCCATCGGAGGAGAACGGTGTCTCAAACGTCAAAAAGCAAAAACCGCATATATATATGCCACACCTATTATCACGTCTATATGTCCGTGATAAAGGAACTTGCTCTGCAAAAAACGATCTCCGACAAGGCCGATATCATCCTGAGTACCATGTCAAATGATTTTGAAACCCTGGATATGCGTCTCAGGGAATCCGGATTGTTCGATCAGGTATTTACATATGACGAGCAGGAAGATGTGACATCTGACACAATAATGGAACACCACAGAAACCGTGGAAATCTACTGGCAAACATGTACCACAGGATCATTTATACGAAAATGCTCGGAGCTTTGCAGGAGCCATATATCCCCACCGACTTAAAGGCGTATAAGGATGTGTATGTTTTCTGTGATTCAGATCCTGTCGGATATTATCTTAATTACAAAAAGATCCCCTATCACTCCATAGAAGACGGTCTTAACTCCGGAAAACTTGACGATCAGGCAAGATTGTCAAACGCCGGCGCCTTCAAACTCAAATGCCTGCTGGCGAAGACCGGCCTGATATTCATTGAATGTGGTTACAGCAGATACTGCATTGATTATGAAGTAAACGATATAAGCGCCAATCATTCCGTCCCCCCTAATGTTATCGAGGTATCACACGAAAGCATTACCGCCGGATTAGACGCCGCGGATCACGAGATCTTAGCCCGCATATTCATCTCCGACTGGGATGAGATCCGTTCCGTGCTGGTCAGGGAGCCGGGATCAAAGCCCACGGCGATGATACTTACCGAGCCTTTATGTGAGTATGATGTCAGAAAAAAACTCTTTGCCGACATCATCGACATGTACAAAGACGACTATGAAGTCATAATCAAGCCCCATCCGAGAGACGAACTGAAATATGATGAGCTCTTTGATGGCGTCACCGTTATCCGTTCAAGATTCCCGATGGAAGTCTTAAACGACATAACGGAGATCCGCATCAATCTGCTGATCTCCGTCATTACTCAAGTTGAAGATATTCGTTTTGCCGACCGTATAGTATATCTCGGTCTGGATTTTATGGATAAATACGAATCACCCGAAGTTCACAGGAAACTGGATTCACTCGTCTGAAGAATCATCAGTATCTGCAACAGCTACAGCTTCCTCTTCGGTATTCTCTGCCTCGAACTCTTCTGTATCTGCAACCTCTGCCTCGTTCTCATTTTCCAAAGCTGCTGTATCATCAGCCTCTTCATCCTGTGAGATCGCATCCTCCGGCATGTTAAGCTTCGCATCGGTGCTGAGCGCAACCTTGCGGTATCTCTTCATACCGGTTCCGGCAGGTATCAGCTTACCGATGATAACGTTCTCTTTAAGTCCGATAAGCGGATCAACCTTACCCTTGATAGCTGCTTCCGTAAGAACCTTGGTAGTCTCCTGGAAGGAAGCCGCCGAAAGGAATGAATTGGTAGCAAGAGCTGCTTTGGTAATACCGAGCATGATCTGGATGCCTTCTGCGGGAGTCTTGCCTTCTGCAGTCAGTTGCTCGTTCATCTCTTCATATTCAAGTACGTCAACAAGTGTTCCGGGCAGATAAGAAGCATCTCCTGACTCTTCTATACGCACTTTCTTCATCATCTGGCGAACGATGACTTCGATATGCTTATCTGCGATATCAACGCCCTGCAGACGATAAACCTTCTGAACCTCACGAAGCATATAATTCTGAACAGCCTCTATACCCTTGATCTTGAGAAGGTCATGAGGATTAACGCTACCTTCGGTAAGCTCATCTCCGGCTTCGATCGTATCGCCGTCATGAACCTTGATCCTGGATCCGTAAGGGATCAGATATGCTTTGG
>JAEEGL016270530.1_pt1 | contig 10085 bp, 7 predicted proteins | sample 9134231 | NCBI WGS metagenome assembly JAEEGL01 (sample SAMN16246548, study PRJNA631951) | gut metagenome | biome: gut microbiome; feature: rumen; material: fiber-attached | host: Bos | place: Iran: Karaj | collected 2018-10 | reverse complement strand
TTCTTTGAAAACTGCCTTTACCCCCTCTATGTTAGTGATAACCGTCTGGATGGATTTCTCATCGAATTCAAGGGCTTTTGCGATATCATCAAATACACCGATAAAATCTACAATCAGGCCAAACGCCTTGCTGTCATTATATACACGATTGGTACGGCAAATCGCCTGCAGGAGCGTATGGTCTTTCATCGGTTTATCAAGGTACATTACCGTGTTGATAGGAGCGTCAAATCCTGTAAGAAGCTTAGCCGTTACAATAACCAGCTTCAACGGGCTTGTCGGGTCTCTGAAATCATCAAGCACATAAGCCTCTTCGTCCCTTGAACGCCTCCATTCTTTATATTTATCGTCTTTGTCATTGTTTGTGTCGATAACTATAGTAGAAGCATCTTTACCAAGAAGTTTATCAAGCTCTGCTTTATAGAGCAGGCAACACTCCCTGTCATACGTAACTACCTGCCCTTTTAAGCCGTTCGGCTCAACCTTCGTTTTGAAATGATTGGCAATATGCTCACAAACCTTACGGATTCTATCAGGAGACTTCATAAGGGCTTCCATGCGAATTCGGTTGCTGATTTCAGCTTTATCTTTCTCGTTTAGGCCGGCCTGTTTCGCAATTCGCTCAAACTCAGCATTAATCGTATCCTGATCAATATGCAGTTCCAAAGGCGTAGATTCAAATTTAAGCGGAAGCGTTGCCCCATCACGGATAGAATCAGCAAAAGAGTATTTACTCATGTAGCCTGTTTCATCTTCCGCTGCACCAAATGTTCTGAAAGTGTTCTTATCAAGCTTGTTAATTGGAGTGCCGGTAAGACCGAAGAAGAATGCATTCGGAAGAGCAAGCCTCATCCTCTCACCAAGGTCGCCTTCCTGCGTTCTATGGGCCTCATCGACCATGACTATGATATTAGAACTCTTATTAAGAGTCTCACTTACTTCTGCGAATTTGAATATTGTCGTGATGAGGATCTTTCTGGTATCAGCCTTGATAAACGCTTCGAGTGTTTCTCTGGACGGAGCTTTATCCAAATTAGGGATATCAGAAGCATTAAAGGTCGCTGTCATCTGGGTTTCAAGGTCAATACGGTCATCGACGATAATGACCATGGGCGACTTAAGTTCCGGAATCATCCTTGCTTTCTGTGCAGCAAATACCATTAATAGAGACTTCCCAGAGCCCTGGAAATGCCAGATTAAGCCTTTCTTAGGATAGCCATTCCGAACACGGTCAACGATAAGATTGGCACCTTCATACTGCTGATAACGACATACAATCTTATATTTACGATATTTCTTATCCGTTGCAAACAGCGTAAAGAACCTGAAGATATCAATCACCTTTTCGGGTGTGAGCATGTCTGTGAGGCTTGCCTTAACATCAGCTAACGTTCCTTCTGAGTGATGGTCTTTTGAATACCAGGGACCCCAGACGGTAGCAGGAGCTCCTATACCCCCGTATCTGAAATTCTTGCCTTCGGAGGAGAAACAAAAAGCGTTTGTGGTAAACATCTGGGGAATGCTCTTTTCATAAGCATGAAGGTCAATCACACCATCTACCCAGGTAATGGCTTCTCTTGTCGGCGTTTTCAGTTCGCCTATAACAAGCGGAAAACCGTTTACCAGAAGAACGACATCCAGCCTCTTTCCGCCGCCTTCTGCTTTTGGGTAAGTCCATTGGTGGGTTACAACATATTCATTTTTTTTCATATCTTCGGGATCAATACCAAAAAACTTGATTGACGTATTTTTACCACCGGCTCCAAACGGGAACGAGTTCTTCTCAAATACCAATTCCTTGAACCGCTCATTCTGGGCAATCAGGTTGTTGGAACGGGTTGATAGTATCAGTGTACGAACCTTAGAAATAACCTCATCAGCACGGGATGGATCCCTTGCAATGACCGGGTTAAGACGGATCAACGCCTGCTTAACCATCGGTTCGACCAATACATCCGAAAACTCTCTGCCTAGGTCATCAGGGTCAATGTATTTCCATCCGTTTTTAGAAAGGACATCGCATACCATTTTCTCAAATACAGCTTCAGTTAATACAGCCATCTACTTAATCCTCCGTTTCTATTGTCTTTTTATTCTGTATTTTTTATGCCATTACAATACGAGTCATAATCACTCTTACGACAGAATAATTTTGATTTATCGCTTTGTTCTACCAATAATTCAAACTCTTTTTGTTTATCAATTGGAGGAACCATTATTTTCATTGATTTTAGTTTATCCGAGGTTAAATGTGGTATCGTAACTTTTACACCGACAATATCTGAAAAACCATTTTCTTGAGCATGATAATAAAGCACATAACCTAAGAAAACCGGTGAAATCACTTCCATGTTACATCGAACGCGATGTACAGCGTTTTGTATATAACAATCAGCAATTTCATTATGCCAGATAGCACATCTGCCTATTTCTCCTCCTTCACAGACTAATAAGTCATTGTCTTGAAGTTCATATTTTATACAATCGTTTTCATCAAAATCCATCTTCCTTAGGTCAGTAAAATCAAATTTGAACCATTGTATATTTCTATTTGCGAGATAATAATACTGATGCTCATTAGTCTGATTCTTTGAATTAAACATTTTACCAAGCTGACTTGATGCAATTTCATTAATTGTCTTAATCGGCCACTCCTTTTCAAATGTAACCGGGCTCCCAAACATCTCGATAAATTGCGATTTGAACCGACAAATTTTGATTTATCGCTCTGTTCCAGCAGTGTTGAAAACTCATGTTGCATCTCCAATGGCGGAACTACGATTCTCGCTTTTTTTATTTCGCCGAGATGAAGGTTTGGAACTCCGATACCTTTCAGACTTGCGTCGAACTGTTTTTTTGTTTCAGGCATATTTATTGCGGCCCATAAATATTTCACATCGTTACCAGGATGTGGCCTTAGCAACGCGAGACTCACATATATGTCAAACACCTCATCCCTATCGACTATTGCTGCAATACCGGTTGTTCCATTCTTAGCCAGTAGGATATCACCTTTCCTAGGTGCTATTCTTTTGTATAATTGTTCGTGTAGTTCTGCCGGTATATACATCGGGTGATCCCAGTCCATATATCGACTAGTTACATCTTTAGATGAATAAAACGGATATCCATTTTCTTTATCATTTGTGTATGTCGGTGTCTGGTGTGTTCCATCTTTTATTGGTTCACATAAATCCTCAAGTGTTCTAATCTCATAATCAGTTTGTTCATATGTACCAAAGCGCTCGATAAATTGCGACTGATTAACCAATATATTTTCTATGTGACTGTTTAACATTCGCCTGGTTCACCATTGCATACTGCAGTGTCGTATCCACACTTTGGTGTCCGAGAAGCTGCTGCACCTGTTCTATAGGCATGCCTTTGTCGATTGCCATAGTGGCGAGTGTTCTGCGAAACTTATGCGGGTGGATCCGGCACAAGCTAAGTTTCTTGCCTAGCTCATGTAATCTAATTTCAATGCCACGTATCTGCAAACGATTATGTGGTTTCTGTAGCGATACAAATAAAGCCGGATTATCATCCGTCCTTCCGCGCAGATAATTCTGCAGGTGGACCTTTGCTCTAGCATCGAAATACACTTTACGCTGCTTATTCCCTTTTCCAAGCACAATGCACTCACGGTTTGTGAAGTCAATATCGTCACGGTTTAGAAGTACCAGTTCTCCAACGCGCATACCTGTTGATGCCAACAGGTCAATCAGAGCCAGATCACGGTTGTTTTCACAGCGGTCACGCATGATCTCCAGCGCCTCATCAGAATAGGTTTCCTTAACAGTTTTGCACGTTTTCACCTTGTGTATTCTTCGTACCGGGCTTTTCAGGATGTAATCCTCATCCTCTAACCATGCAAAGAAAGTCGATAAAATTCGACGGATGTTATCAATAGTCGTTTTTCCCACTGTCCGTTTCGATTGATACGAATCTAAATAAAGGCGTAGATCATCAGTCTTAATCTGAAGAACGTCTTTTCCTATGGTTTTCAATACTTGTCTCAGGGTGGAATCATAGTAGCGTATTGTCTTCTCCGAACATCCCTCAACCCGTTTTGCTGCCAAAAAAAGCTGGATGTGATCAGCGTCGTGTTGCGTACAAGGTTCCTGTATACAGGCAGTCAGTACCTCATGCAATTGTTTCATCTGGCTGTTGTTGAGGTACGCGAGCATTTGCTGTTCAATTCTCATAATCGTATGGCTTGTCATGTTAGGTTTCTCCTTTGTACCAACATCCTTCGCCATGTAGATTATTATTCAAATATTTTCTTCATCAACGCCTTCTGTGCGTTTGTTATTTCTTTCAGCGCCTCCTGGGCTGCAAATTTTGATTTATCGCTCTGTTGAGCAAAAACAACGAAACTTTCTTGCTGCTCTAGAGATGGAACTGGAATCTTCAACTTCTTCAAATCTGAACCTTTTATCCCTGATACAGTTGTAACGCCACGAATTGATTCTATAGTCTTTTGTCCTTTGTCTGTATCAAACCATGATTGGACATAGCGTGGAAGCACTTTTGTCATATCCAGAGTAATTCTAAGAAGAGACGATTCAAAGACAAGCGGTATTTGAATATTACCTACACGTCTACATTTTCCAGCACCTTCCACCACTAATGACCTCCTTCCAAACAGGAGATCGGCCGGTGTAAGAGCAAACCGTTTTTGCTCAGAAGAAGTCATATTAACCATATCGAATGACTTTTCATCCGAAATACACTCATTCGCAAATAGTTCTTTCATCTTCACAATATATGTATTTGGCATACTTCCATCTGCTTTACGATAGAACCCATTTTGTGGTCCATTGACAGATAATGATTCTAACGACTTATAATCAGTTACAGCGCCGAACATCTCGATAAATTGCGATTTCACCAACTCGTCTGTTGCTAAAATTAATTTTTGATATGCTTTCTTTGTAGCATCCATTGCCCATAAAACCTCTGCAAGCTCTTTCTGCTTATCTTTATTAGGCAATTCAAATTCATAATTTTTCAGATGCTCCCATTTTACGCGAGGAGAGAGAGAACCAGCAGATTTTTCTACAGCGAAATCAAAAAAAACATCATTTTGGATGATAAACGGCAATAGTTCTGGCAAAATCAGTTGCGGATTCGCTGCAATTACCGTAATATCACCAGAACAGATACCATCAAAGGGAGCAACGGAAGCTTTTTTAAGGTAAGCTCTTCGACGGCCAAACAGTACATCGCCTTTTCGGAACAGTTTTGTAAAAGTGTTATCGCTTCTTTCCTCCCATGCAGCAAGTGTTACCTCGTTAGGAGCCAGATGTTCAAGGCCAACAACAGGATACCCGATTTTTAAACTTTTGCAGGTTTCTTTGCGTTCACTTGCAATTTCTCCCAATTTAACTTTACCCATCGTCCCTGACCCCCGTTCCAAGCATCGCGTTTAATTTCTCGTAGCTCAACCTCATTATTTCTGAAGAAGCTCTCCAACTGTCATAGTGCTCCTGAATTGTGCGTGTGTCTGTTTCGGTTTCATTTATAGCAGGTTTTACATACAGTGGAATACTAAGTGAATAATTATTGTCTGCGATATCTTGAATGGTAGCTATCTTTGCAAAATCTCCGTCATCACAGTAATTCTTGTAAGCATTAGCAATACGCAAAATATGTCGTTCTTCAAGGTAACTTTGCGCGTTTTTACGTTCTACTTCATTGATTGCGTTTATAAAAAGTACTTGACCACATCGTTCTTGTTTTTTGGTCATTCTGCATATTAGGATGCAAGCCTCCATCGGAGAATTGTAGAATAAATTTGGGCCTAATCCGATGACACATTCAACTCTATCGCTGCAAATTAATTTCTCGCGCATTGCACTTTCCTCATTACGGAAAAGAACACCATGTGGGAACAAAATAGCACATCGTCCAGTATCTTCTTTGAGGCTAGCAATAATGTGTTGAAGAAAAGCATAATCAGCCCTTCCCTGTGGTGGAGTTCCGAGAAAGTTTCTCCCATACTTATCTGAAACAAATGCGTCGCGGTTCCATGTTTTAATGCTATATGGAGGATTGGCAAGGCAAATGTCAAAAGTCTTCAGCTTATTACCCTCAGTAAACGCAGGGTTTAATAAAGTATCATCATTAGCAATATGGAAATCCTGAATACCATGAAGGATCAGATTAATCTTACTGATACACGCAGTAAGCGTTGTTATTTCCTGTCCATAAACCTTAAGGTTTCTCCACTCTCTTCCATGATTCTTAAGATACGCAATGCATGAGATGAGCATACCTGCAGTTCCACATGTCGGGTCATACACAGACTCACCTGGCTGAGGATCAAGGAGTTCAGTCATCAGGTGGACAACGGTACGGTTTGTATAGAACTCTTGTGCAGAATGCCCGCTGTCGTCAGCAAATTTCTTAATTAAATACTCATAACCGTTTCCAAGCTCATCTTCAGGGCAGTTTTCAAGAGACAGCGTATATTTGCTGAAGTGTTCAAGAAGGTCTTTTAAGAGTCTGTCCGGCAGCTTTTGCTTGTTAGTCCAGGAACCATCACCAAATACACCATCAAGGCCTTTTTCCGCATTGGCGGATTCTATAGCTTTGAAAGCTTTAACGATAACCATCCCAACATCTGTCGGTGTTGTGCGAACATCATTCCAATGAGCGCCCTCAGGAATGCGGAAAGAATAAATTGCATCTTCATCAAAGAGGCTTATGTTCTCACCATACTCTTTTACAGCTTTGTCATGTTCCTCATCATGGACATCACAAAGTCTTTTGAAGAACAGCAATGGGAATATATACTGCTTATATTCCCCGGCATCAATACTTGAACGAAGGAAATCAGCTGACCCCCAAAGATATGATTCAAGCTGGTCAAGTGTGATCTTTTCACTCATTGACATATCCTCCTTCAATCAATAATTTTTTCATCTTTTCTTCTGCTTCAACCACAGCTTCATAAGCTGCTTTATAGGCTGTCCTCACTTCTTCCGGGCTCGCAACCTTCACGGGAGTTTTTTCAATATAAGTAGCAACGCTTAATATGTAGTCATGTGCTTTGATTTCATCAAGGGTGACAACCTTGGCAAAGTCTATTACGTCCTTATAGTCTTTAAAATATTTGTAGGTTCTGTCCACTTCTTCATCAGTCATCACGTTCTGGGCTCTGAGATGGGTAAAGATTTTGGAGGCGTCAACCATCATAATTTTATTCTTTCGTTCTTCAAGCTTATTGTTGTTGAGCAGAAGTATGCAGGCGCTGACACCGGCCCCATAGAAGATACCGCCTGCAAGAGTGATAACTGCTTCTATCTTGTCCGTCTCAATGAGTTTTTCTCTCATCTTCCCATCGAGATTGCCATGGAATAAAACGCCCTGTGGCATGATAACTGCACATTTCCCGTTATCTTTATCCATGGAAGCAACCATATGCTGAATCCACGCCCAGTCTGCATTGTTATCTGAAGGTGTTCCCCAAATATTTCGACCGTATTTGTCACTGGCAAATTGCGCAGACCCCCATTTGGACAAGCCAAATGGAGGATTTGCAATTACTTTATTAAAGGTTTTGAGTTTATCTCCCTCAGTAAATGCAGGATCTCTTAACGTATCCCCCTGGGCAATATTAAAATCACTGGCTCCGTGCAGGAACATGTTCATCCTTGCTATAGCCGATGTAGACAGGTTCTTTTCCTGGCCATAAATCTTCCCAAATGTGAATTTCATATCATTGATACGTTTGATTGACTCGATAAGCATGCCTCCTGTCCCGCATGCGGGGTCATAAACGGTATCGCCCGGCTGCGGGTCTAAAAGCATAACGCAAAGACTGACGATTGACCTGGGGGTATAAATCTCACCAGCATTCTTCTTAGACAGATCAGCAAATTTTTTGAGCAGATACTCATAGGCATTTCCCATAACATCCGCGCTGTAGTTCTTGTTGCCAACCTTGATGGTAGAAAAATGTTCTATAAGATTCTTCAGCCGTTCATCACTGAGTTTCTTCTTGTCTGTCCATGAAGCATCGTCAAAACTGCTGAAAAGACCTGCCAGCGTATCAGGATTTGCCCTTTCAATGCCATTCATAGCGTGTACGATAGCTTCCCCTACGTTTTCGCTTACGTTTCTTATGTCATCCCAATGGCATCCGTCCGGAATCTCAAACTTATGGATGATGTCTTCAAACAATCCTACATCATCGCCATATTCCTCAATTGCGCTTTGTTCTTCTTCATCGTAAACATCAGATATTCTTTTGAAAAATAAAAACGGAATCAGGTATGTTTTAAAATCGTCTCTGGTAATCGGTCCACGGAGGATATCACACCCTTTATAAAGCTTATTAAACAGGTCCTGGCTGTTTGTGTGCTCCCATTCGACCGTTCCTTCTAAGGCAGCTTTTTCAGCATTTTCCATAGCCTTTTCCTTACCCTTTCCCTTTTTGGTCTTCTTCTTTTCTTGCGAAACATATGCTACTGGCTTACTGGTACCATTGTTAGTCTGTTTGTCGGAGATGATTCCATACTTGTTTTCGAAGTCATTCAGGATACGAACCTGAAAGTCATCAAGGTATTCTAACGCTTTTTTTCTGAGGTCAACAGGGATTCCATAATAGGCTTCTGCAACAGCCCCGGTGATAGCAGCGATAGTATCGCTGTCGCCGCCTATCGATATGGCGTTTCGGATCGCGTCCTCAAAGTTTTTGGATTCGAAAAACGCTTCCATCGCAACAGGCATCGTACCCATACATGAAACATCAAACGTGTATGTATCGCGGATCTCATCAAGTGTAAATCCTATATTGTAATAGTTTTGTTTGATATGTTCTTCGATTTCCAGCAGGCTGCTGCCATGAAGAGCCATATAAATAGCAACTGTCGTTGCTTCTGCGCCTTTCATCCCTTCCGGATGATTGTGCGTTGTCTCTGTAACTGCATCAGATAAGGCAATTGCTTCTTCAAGGGAGTTTGCTGCATAAGCACAGGGACTTACCCTCATGGCAGAACCGTTTCCGAAGCTGTTGTATGGATGAGGATTGTCGGAAATCAGCCAACCGCTGAAATTACCGCCATAACCGGCATCCGGATATTTTCTACCAAGCTCCTGCATATACTCTATAGCTTTCATGCCAAGGTTCGTCTTTTTCTTATTGGCCCCCAGAATCGCTTTTGCTATTGCAAGGGTCATAATGCTGTCATCAGTGGGAACGCATCTGTCCGTAAACAGTTCAAACTCTTTGCTTTTAATATTGGCCCATTCAAACCTTGAACCCACAATATCACCTATGATTGCACCGAGCATTAAGTTACCTCCTGAATTGAGAAATATCTCACATCGAATGGTCTTGAAAAATCAATATTATTCTATACTTTATTATAGACGGAAAACGTCCTCATTTCAATTTGATTGTAGGATAATTGCAGAGTTTAATTCTATTAATCTGAACAATCTTAGTGTCAAAATTACATTATCCAGTTAGATATTATCCTCTTGATAAGCCTTTGACTTACTCACACGAACAAGTTTAGAAGGAGGATAATGAACAATGAAACGAACCATGAAACAATCCGAAACCGCGTCAAAGCTGAAAGAACTGCAGCAGGAACACATCATTTTAGCAGAACGCAATACACATCTGACTTCCCTGCTCCATCAGCAATGGGAGAACTATCGCAAAACCAGATACCGAGAGGATTTGATGCTTCTTATCACCATCCTGCATGAAGCCAATCTCGTTCAGGAACGTTTGCTTCGGCTTTCCCATAATCAATCTGAGTATGAAGCACAGTTAAAGCAAAAGACTGTTAAACCATCTGCTAAAGCCTCTGCAGAGCGTTTAAAGGCTGTAACGTTGGAATTGCGAGAGCTGAACAAAAAACGTAAGGAAATAGAAAAAGACGAAGCTTCTGCCATAGACAGATGCGCCTCTGTTATCGAGTTTATGGATTTAGACGATATGTATCACATGATACGCAGCAAAATTGAGGTTCTTACCACAGAAAAGAAGATGCTGCAGCAGATGTTGCGGAAAAAGGAATAGCAAATACCGGTACATACTGTACCGGTATTACTTTTTGTCAGTTTTC
>JAEEGL015698399.1_pt1 | contig 10085 bp, 1 predicted proteins | sample 9134231 | NCBI WGS metagenome assembly JAEEGL01 (sample SAMN16246548, study PRJNA631951) | gut metagenome | biome: gut microbiome; feature: rumen; material: fiber-attached | host: Bos | place: Iran: Karaj | collected 2018-10 | reverse complement strand
TGTCTCGCTATTATGCCTCGGATACGCCGTTGGCTCGTCGGTCAGACCAAGAAGGTAATCCGTACTGGTCTGATAAAACACGGCGAGCCGCATCAGGACTTCCGTCGGAAGATCGCGTTTTACGAGTTCATAATACGAATAGCAAACCTGTGAGCACTTCAGATATTTCGCAACGTCCTGCTGTCTCAGGTCGGAGTCCTCTCTTAAATCCCGAATCCGACGGTACATTTCTGTTTGGAAAATGAAGTTCGTTATGCCCATAATTATTCAAATAATTGTACGTTTTTTTGATTTTTTGATTGACTAATCAATAATTTGAAAGTATACTATAATAGAATTGTTTTAAACTTTAGGAATCATCTCATGATTGCGCTCAGTTTGATGATGAAATGTAGAAGACAACAGATTTTATGATGCCTTGTCGGAATAAGATACTTGCAGCAATCACGCGATCAGAATGTAAAGGATGGGAAGAATGAACATGAGGAAATTGGTTTCTGCACTTTTGTGCTTGATTATGATTATCTCGCTATTGCCGGTAAATGCGTATGCAGATTCGGGTGATATGGATCGGATGGGAGAAATAGAGTCCGAAGACTGTTCCGCGGAGAAAACGACAGAAACAGAAGCTCCAACCGCGTTGTTGACAGATGCCACAGAGAAATCGTCAGGGCAACCGACTTCGGACGATCAGGCAGAGGAAAATGATACGGAAACGTCTGCACTGCAAAGTGAAGGCGATGTTTTTGCCGCGCTCGGGGAAGACGAGGAACCGTCAGATCCGGAACAGTCGGAGAGCAAGGAAGAAGAACCGATGACCGAGGAATTAAAGGCGGATTTTGAAATGTCGGTAGGGGAAACGATCAGCGGGACAGTGGATTTACAAGAACCGGAAAAAACTATTCTACTTCAGATCCCCAAAGCCGGAACCTTACAGGCGACGATTAAAGGCGGAGTTTCTGTAAGCGTATCGCAGGAACCGGTCGGAAGCAGATTGCAGCTGATCGGTGAGCAGAATGAGGACGGGCAGTGGGCAGAAACGGTTGGAACAGGATTGTTTGCAGCCGGTAGCTGCTTCGTCTTAATTCGCTTGCAGGATGGACAGGAACAATCCTTCTTTACCTGGAGCATAAAAGAAATCGGATCGGAAGAAAGCCAACCGAAAGAAGATATTATGCCGGTGGAGGAACAGACGACAGAGGAAACCGATGAATCAACCGAAGAATCAGCGCTTGCAGCGGACGGAAGCACAAAAGAGAATGCCGAGTCTGCAGCGTTAGAAGAAGAGAGTCAATCGGATGAGATGAGTATCTCCAGTGAGAAACTGACCGACGCATCTGAAGAATCATTCAACGGCTTTTCCGTCAGCATGGAGGACAATGCGGGAACCGTAACGCTTTCGGAAGCAGACCAGGGCGTTAATCAGGCAATCCGCATGGCAGTTGACGGGAACGAATATGATGCGCTTTTGAAAATTGAGATCAGCGGCATGACGTCAAATTCTGCTGCAGCGAAAGTTCAGTCTGAAGAAATGAAGAAGCAGTCGGCAAGGAAGTACCGCGTCGTATATCTTCAGAGCAGCAACGAAGCTGTTGCTGTTTCCGGCAACAATATTTCGGATAACGGAGAACTGGGATTTTCTGCAAAAGGGAACGGAACCTATGTTTTAGTACGTCTGAAGGGAGTGGAACTGGATCCATCGACGGATCAGGGGAGCCCTGCGTTTTATGTCGAATTTGCAACGGGAGCGGAGCTGATCGGAGAGGACTATGTATGGAAAGCAACGAACCCGGCAAAGGGTCATCGGTACGTATTTCGGATTAACTATCGATTGCTGATCTACACGGATCAAGAAGCCGAAAAGGTAAAAATGGTCATCCCGGAACACATTTTGAGAGATCGTTTCGGCGAAGATGCTGATGGCATTGAGTTCTCAATTCCTTCCAAAACTGAGGCGGATAAAGGCGGCGAAGTCGACGAGACCGTATTTTTTGCGTGGACAAGAGAGCTGGACGACGATGAAGAACCGACCGGTAATATCATCATCTACAATTTCCGCACGATGGAACGAGGAACAAGAAACGGTTTCATTGAGCTGTCTTATTATACAACAAAACAGACCATTGATTACATCGATTATAATCCGGAGAATCCGGAACAATCTCGCTCGAAAGACTTCCACTGCGAGCTTTATCTGCCAAATAAAAATAAGTTGGATTCCCGGTATATTCCGGTGTATATGGATACAACGGCAACGGTTGCATCCGTCGAAAAGAAAAACCTGACCCATTCGGAAACATGGTCGGAATCGTGGGGCGACCCGGCAGACTTCGGGATTACCGACGCGAATGCATATCAATACCTGATTTGGACGGTTACGACGCAAATCAGTCTGACGCAGCCATATGATATTACAATCAAGGATCTTCCGTTGACGGAAGGCATGAAGGTCCTTGCTGTTCGCTGGAGCGGGGATACGAAGTATACACTTCCCGATGCAGACGGCAGTTTTTCAAAGAGCAAACAACAGAGTGACAGAAGATATGACTATATCCTGACGTGCGTGGACAGCTCCGTTTTCTTCGATGAAACAAAAGGGATTCTTCGTGAGAAATGGGAAGTTGACAATCATGTGGATGTCACGATAACGCCGGGCGATCACGTTGATTCAGCCAGCACTGCGTCGGCGGAGGGAAATTATCAATATGAGGTTCCGTACTTCGAAGATCCGGAAGGCCATTTCGATGCGTGGAAGCGCGCAGACGGTGCATGGCGCAGATATGATAAGAACATTTATTATTACACAACCGGCAAGGAAGTATTTAATCCGCTTTCAATTGTGGCGGGAAGCTATACGCGGTACGATTTGGAACGTTTCGGCGTTCATGACGGAGTGCGCGGCCCGCTGCAGAAATATGACAATTTCGATTATGCAGTGTGGATGTGGGGAACACCCTATGTCCTGACAAAGGACTGGAATTTCTCAAACGATATCAATAAGAATTACGGTTACTTCCGGGACTACGTGATTTACGACCAATGGGATTTTGAAGTCAAACTCGGACGTTCGGAATCGGATTTGGTTGATCTCGGCGTGGGCGACTATCGCATCAAATCAATTCAGTACAATGTATTGCTGAAGGACAGTAACGTGAGCCCGACTTCACAGACGTTCGGGAATGATTCCGGGATAACGTATGATACAGTGATCGATGAGAATGATACGCAGGGCGGTATCGGTGATGTTCTGCATATTTACGGTATGAACGGAAACGGCGAATGGGTGGAACTGTTCCGAAAAGATTACCGTGACGGAACAACATGGGTAAACGAAGAATATGCTTCGCTCAGTAATCGCACGATCATTTTCAAAGAAAGTGAAGATCATGGCAAAGATATCCTGCTCTACAGGACGGTGATGAAGACGCGCCATTATTGGGCGAGCATCGGTACGGTGCCCGAATTCGAATTGTATGCTTCGGACACGGTTCTTGGCGTTGCCAATGAGAGCGGAACAATTTGCCTGTATAATAACACGTATGCGGATCTGTACTCGACATGGGAGGGCAAAACCAAACATGTAAGCTTTGGAAGCGACGGTAAGGTCAAAAACACCTATTACACCGGAGAAGATTATCGGGGATATAAATGGACGCTGAATCTCGGAGACGAAGATGCGCGCCCGTATTATCGGTATTTTCATATTGCGGATGAATATCGGAGAGACTTCGATTATGCACGGTCATCGCAGAGTGACTCAAGAATCGTGAAGCGAATTACTGCAACGGGAAATGAAACCAAGATGGCAAGGTTTGTCATATCGTGGCAGGTAGATATGCAGGAAACCCTGAACTCCAGCAGCGGAACGAATGCACAGGCAAATAATGTTCCTCAGAACGGGGGCGTATTTTATGACTTGCTTCCGAAGGGCGCGACCGTAGATCGAAAGACGATAAAGGTGACTTCGGAAGGCGCAGAATTGGAGTATACGCTTAAGTTGACGCCGAACTGGCGCGGATCGAGCCGAACAATGATGCAGGTTACGGTTAAAACACCGGGGATCAACTATTCGGTCAGCTATGAAACAATCCATGCCTGGACGTCAATTAAGGATTACGGCAGTGCGGTATACAATCCGGTGGCATATGAAACGGGAAACGACAGCATTGCAAAGGGAAAAGCGGATGACGGCTCTGGGCTGACCGGATCTGCTGAAGAAAAAGCGTTAATGGCCGGTTTGGACCCAGATTCTGGCGACAGTCAAAGATTCATCTATTCCGATGCCAGAACAGATATTACCGCATTGATTGCAAGTTCGATCGGAACTGCTAAACGTGTGCGTGCTCTTTCGGACAGCACGTATCGGAGCAGCACGTATACACAGCAAAACGGAATCTATATGTACCGGCTGAATTATTCGCCGGACAGTCAGGTTCAGGCGAAAAACCTTCTGATTATGGACAATATAGAAGACTCGAACGAAGCGGGACGGCAATGGCAAGGCACGCTTTATTCTGCAGATCCGACGCATCCAGAATATTCGGTTGACATAAAGCAACTGGAAGCGGCCGGCGCAACGCCAACGATCTATTTTGCCGATCATACGGTCAGCTTCGGAAATTACGGCGATGATCAGACGGTTCAGGATTACCTGGCGGAGCGCGGGCTTGTTGAAGTTGGTGAATTCATGCAGTCGCATTCCTTAGCCGATGTGAAAGCGGTAGCGATATACTGCGGAGACGATTTTGAAATGAAGGGGACTGCGGAAGAACCGAATAAATCGCTGACCGTTATTCTCTATATGAAAGCACCGGAGTATGTTGAGGAGAAAGGCAATCCGTATCCGGCAACATTCAATAACATGGGCCTTGCGCTGCGGGTCGGCGTAAGCGGAGAAAGCGGAGCGCTCGAATACATTCCGCATATCACAATCACACCGGATACAACGGTATTCTTCCGCGTGCAGGCGGATGTGCCGCTTAAGAAAGTAAGCCAGGAGGATCACAGTTGGGTGATTCCGGAAGTACAGTTCAAATTGAGCGGCTCCTCGTTCTATACGGGGAATCAGATTGAACTGTATGAAACGACGGGCAGCAACGGAGCATTAACATTTTTCGAGGTTGAGCGCGGCACCTATTATCTCGAGGAGGTATCCTGCCCGAAGGATTGGGTACTTCATAGGATGCCGTATCAGGTGCTGATTGACAGATACGGTCGTTTGTGGATTGCAGATGTTGATACATTTAAGACGTCGAACGGTGAAATTCAGACAGACCCCGCAACAGGAAGACCTTTATTGATGAACGGCAGTATTGCGTCGGACGAGTATCTGTTCTCAACTGAATTAGGGATAGAAACGGTTTTCTCCGTAGAAAATGAGCCGCGAATTTATACGGATTTTAGTTTCTATAAAGTCGGAAAGCGTGACGGCCGACCGATCCGAGGCGTAGAATTCCGCCTGGAAGGACGCTCGCATTATGACAACCTGATTGAAAAAACTGCAATCTCCGATCAGGACGGCGTAGTCAGCTTTACGGATGTGGAATGGGGAACCTACCGATTGACAGAGTCGGGTGCTGCGGAGGGATATAATTTGATTCCATCGGATGTGATCATTCGAGTGCAAATCGGCAGCAACCGGAACGTGAGGATTTTTGAAATAGATCCTGCAACCGGAAATGAGAAGGAAGAAAGCGAATGGGTCAGCATCAGCCTTCTCGGAGATATTTCGATCAAGAATCCGGATAAGTATACGGACATCGAGTTTTATAAGGCGGAGCGCGTAGGCGAGGGATTGCGATACCTGCCGGGCGCAAAATTCAGCTTAAAGGGCAGCTCGGAAGAAGGAACGTCTGTGAATCTTGAAGCGGAATCCGATCAGGACGGCAGGGTGGAGTTTCTCGGACTGGAACAGGGCATTTATGAATTGAAAGAGGAGAATGCCCCGAAAAACATCCGGATTACGGATGACGGAGAGGCGGAACTCGGCGGATCCATCAACTATCAGGGCGATCCGAAGACGTATAATGTAATCATACACGGAGATGGAACATTTACAATCCGTGAAAAAACATCAGACAACAGTATCGGTCCTGAACTCGGGAAGGATTCCGAAGAACATTATGTGTTCCTGAACACCCCGATTGCAGAGGGCGAGATTGTTATTACCAAAAAATGGGCGGATAATCTGAGCGATCAGGATGCAACCGACCGTCCTTTCCCGAAACTGACACTGATCACGCAGCCGGGCTTTGCCGCGAACTACTATACGGTAACGTTTGACGCATTTGGCGGGTATTTTGCATCCGGCGGGAGTATGTACAGGCTGCGCTACAGGGCGGATGAGTTGCCGACAGCGGCTCAGGAGCAGTCGGTTCCGACACCGTTGCGTACGAATTATGTGTTTGACGGATGGGTTTATCGGCTTGCCGGAAGCGAGGAACTGAATGCATTCAAACTGTCAGAATATACTGCGAAGGCGACAATAGTTGCCTATGCGAAATGGAAACCGACACGTTTTTGGGATTATTCTTACAAGGGTTATGCACAATCGTTTTCCGCACCGATCGATGGAACGTATCTGCTTCAACTCTGGGGCGCTGAAGGAGGAAATGATTCAGCCGCCGGTGGAAAAGGAGGATATTCCTATGGCTATGTCTCGCTATCCAAAGGAACCGAACTGTATATCTATGTAGGGCAGAGAGGATTGTCATCTGTTGCAGGCAAAGGCGGCGGATGGAATGGAGGCGGCGACGCAGGTCCGGTTGGATCTTCCGGCGGAGGCGGCGGAGCAACAGATATTCGCCTGATGAAAGATGTGAAGTCTTCAAATCGCTGGAGCGATATGGACTCTTTGCAATCGCGTATTATCGTTGCCGGCGGTGGCGGCGGCGGCGGAAACGGTCCTATTGGCGCATACGGCGGAGGACTGTCCGGCGGCGATGCAACTACTGTAAGAATCGGCGGAAAAGGCGGAACACAGGATTCCGGATACGCATTCGGGCAGGGCGCAAGCGTCCCGGCAAGCGATGGCGGCGGCGGAGGCGGCGGCTGGTACGGTGGATTCGGAAGCAGTTATAATGGCGCTTCATATGATTCCGGCGGAGGCGGCGGGTCAGGCTATTTGTCAGACCGATACATAAAGAACGGTGAAACAATAGCGGGTAATAACGCGATTCCCATTCACATTCTGAACAATCCGAATGCGACCGGTACGATGATTGGTAATTCAGGCGACGGATTTGTACGAATCACTTACGTAGCAGATTCCGAATTTGAAGATACGGCAAATTATCCGGAACAGATCCTAGTTGCGGTCGGAGACGGTGAAAACGGAAGCGAGGATGAGATCCACTCGATTGACAGTACGGATCAAGTGGATGCGGACGGTAATCCGACGGCAGGATATTGGGAGAAAACGGAAGATGATACGTGGATCTACCACTTCAAAGTAGTGGATCCGAAGCAGGATTACGTTGTATTTGAAGAGGCCGGTTTGGAATATACGCGTTTCGGGTTCGTATATGAATCGGATGCTATGGATCCGGGATACATCTTGCTGCCGGGGGAGAGCACAACGGCAACAATTACGAACAGTTTACCGGCAGGAAGTCTGAACGTAACAAAACACATTACCGGTGGTAATGTTGATCAGAAATTCCGGTTCACTGTAATGCTGACGACCGCTTCCGGACAGCCGGTAAACGGTGTGTTTGGTAATGTCAGTTTCCAGAACGGTACGGGCGTGTTCCTTCTCGGAGACGGCGAAAATATGGTGATTACGGACCTTCCGGCCGGGTATCGGTATTCCGTCAGCGAAGAAGCGGTTACGGATTATTCTCCGGCATTTTTGCCGACGAATCCTTCGGGAACGATCGTTGCGAATACGACGGCGGAAGTTTCCTGCACGAACACTTACAATCCTCCGGTGATTGATCCGGTAAATGTGAAGCTGACAAAGGTGGAAAGCGGACATTTCGAAACGCCCGGCACCTATACGATTCGTGCGGATTTCAAAGGACTGGATCCGAATGTGAGCTATGGATACGTGATCGGCGAAGAACGTGCAAGCTTCACTTCGGATGAAAACGGGATGTTCAGCAACCTGGTTCTTACGATGCGGAACGGCACGACTGTTGTATTCGAACGACTGCCGATCAATTCGCAATATAAGTTCACGGAGGCGGGTGGCGATTATACGGCAACCTACCGGATTACGAATTCGTCGGAACACGGAATGATTACTCAAAGCGCGTCAAATGCTCCTGTTACCGGTTCGGAGCTTGCAACGGCTTGGGAAACGGCGGAAGAAAAGGAAGAGATAACCGTTACCTTTGAAAACCGCGTAGAACGTACGGTGAATCTGTCGATCGGGAAAGTGGTTAACGGTTTGGACAGCAACGCAGATTTCCCGATTACGCTTCTGATTTCAAATCTGACGCCCGGACAAGGGTATAAGGCGAAAAAGGGAACCGATAATCCCTATACCTGGACGGCGGATATGAATGGAGAAATCGTTCGGACCTTGTTGTTCCGAAACGGAGAAACGCTTCTGATCGAAAGTCTTCCTGTCGGAGCGAAGTATCGTGTGGCTGAGAACGTTTTGTCCGGATATACACCGAGCGTGAAGATCAACGGAGAAGCAACGGAATTGACGCAGTCCTTGCCGGACGACGGATTGGAAGGAGGGATGGCAATTCCGCTTCAGACGCTGCATGAGGGCAATGATGTACAGGTTGTCTTCACGAATACCAGCAAAACGGGCGCGCTCCGGATAACAAAGACCGTATCCGGCGAGCTCGGCAATCGGGATAAGAAGTTCAATTTCAAAATCACATTGGTGTATTTATATGGCGGAGAGGAACATGCGCTGGAGGATACGAGCCGCATTACGGCGAAACTGAACGGAGAGCCGATTGAGCTGACATTTGCAGAAGGAGTCTGTACTGTTAAATTGGGAGACAATGACGAATTGTTGTTGGAAAACATCTATGATGGTGTACACTATTCAGTTGCGGAAACCAACAGTGGACCATACCGCGTAACAGTGGAAGGGAATCAAAGCGGAACCATCCAGAGCAACATTTCAAATGGAATCATAGTTGTCGCGTTTACGAATACGCTGAACATCATTGTTCCGACGGGTGTTATGCTGACGATCGTTCCGGGAGTGATTCTGGTTCTGACTGCAGCGATCGGGCTGATCGTGCTTGTCAGGAAGAAAAAAGAAGCATAAATTCATTCGGTACAAAAATATCTTACATACGCAAAAAGGAAAGAACTCATGAAAGCATTGAAAAAAATCCTTAGCGCGCTGCCGGCGCTCGCAATACTTTGTATTTTAGTCGTCCCGGCAGCAGCGCCGGCGGAGGATGGCGTAATCAGCGGGCAGCAAGGGGGCGGTTCGGGATCCGCTTACGGAGAGGGAATAAAAGGCGGAACAACGACGTTCCAAAAGCACCTGATCCTTCCGGCGGAGGCAAACGTTCCGAATGCAACGTTTTCGTTTACAATTGTTTCCGGAAGATCTGCAGAAGCTACGGCAACGACGTTGGAGATTACTGCCGGTCCGGAAGGGGCAGAAGTCGGAACAGCGACCTTCACACCTACTTCAGAGACAAAGACAGGAATCCCGACGGATACATCGATCAGCGGGAAGAAGTATGCATCGGCAACGGTTACGGTATCCTTAACGAAAGTATCATTTCCTGCTCCGGGTGTGTACCGGTATGTGATTTCAGAAAACGTGACAGGTTTGGATGCAGCGTTTTCAACGGATGAAGTTCCTCAGTATCTGGATGTATATGTCGCCAACAGCGCTGCTGCGAGCGCTACCAACCATCTGGAGATCAAGGGATATGTACTGCATTCGGATGAAAGTGCACCGCTGAATACAGGCGGAGAACCGGCAATCAAATCCGATGGTTTTACAAATGAATACGCGGCGCAGAATCTGACCTTCAGCAAGACGGTAACGGGGAATCAGGGATCGCGCGATAAATACTTCAAGTTCACGGTGAGTATTACGGGCGCGGCAGCAGGAGCGAAATACGACGTTGATCTGACGAATGCGGATGCAGCGGTTC
>JAEEGL015393503.1_pt1 | contig 10085 bp, 6 predicted proteins | sample 9134231 | NCBI WGS metagenome assembly JAEEGL01 (sample SAMN16246548, study PRJNA631951) | gut metagenome | biome: gut microbiome; feature: rumen; material: fiber-attached | host: Bos | place: Iran: Karaj | collected 2018-10 | reverse complement strand
TTTCTTCCGCTTCTATCCCCGCCACAGACGATTGGGACGCGGTGTTTCACCTGGCAGAGCAGCATCATGTGCTTCCAGTGATCGTGGACGCAGCCTGGCGATATGCGCCAAATGAAGTCCCGGAAGAGCTTCTTGCAAAGTATAAAGCAAGATCCCGCCGGCTTGTGATGACGCAGACGGTGAAGACCGAGCGGTTTCTCTCGTTGTATTCTTTCCTTGCAGAGAGAGGTCTTTCCCCAATCGTTGTCAAGGGCATCGTGTGCAGGAGCCTTTACCCGCAGCCGGACTACCGGCTCTCCGCTGACGAAGACCTGCTGATCAAGCCGGAGGAAGCAGAGAAATACCATCATGCTTTGCTGGATTTCGGAATGCAGTTGCAGTCTCTTGCAGCGAATCCGATGAACGATACCGAAACAGGTTATCTGTCACCCGACAGAGTTCTGTATATAGAAGTCCACCGGTATCTTTTCCCGCCGGACTCCGAAGCGTACGGAGAATACAACCGCTTTTTCGAGGATATGTATTCCCGTGCGGAAAGTGTTGAGATCAGCGGCGTGGCTATACGGGTGCCGGATGCGACCGACCATCTGTTTTATCTTGTAACCCATGCACTGAAGCATTTCCTGCACGGAGGCTTCGGGATCCGGCAGATCTGCGATATCGGCCTGTTTGCGCAGGCTTATAACAGACAGATCGATTGGGACAGGTTCAGGAGACAGTGTAAAGAGATCAATGCACTTCCTTTTGTTGCAAGTGTTTTTGGAATCGCGGATCAACATCTCGGGATCAGATGTTCACAGACAGATATTTCGGCTGTAGCGCCGGAAGACTGTGAAGCTCTGCTTCAGGATGTGCTGGACAGCGGCGTGTTCGGTGCTTCCAGTCTCAGCCGCAAGCACAGCAGCAGCATCACATTGGGTGCTGTGGAAAGTGCAAAAAAAGGACAGTCGCCCATACAAGGTTCTCTGAATCGGACATTGTTCCCCTCATCTTCTTCGCTTTCAAATCGCTATCCTTATTTAAACAAACATCCTTATCTCCTCCCGGCTGCATGGGTCCAAAGGATAGTTTCCTATGCCCGGAAGCAGAGAACGGAAAACGGATCCGCGGCAGAGGCACTGCGGATCGGAAAAGAGCGATCCGGACTTGTAAAACAGTTGGGGCTCCTGGATCCGGCACCGGTGAAGACGGTGGATACCGGAACCTATATCTCTTCCCTGCTTGCGCTTGTGCAGGAAGGAGAGGAAGTAGCCCTTCCTGTTGCCGGCAGCAGCATGACGCCGTTCCTGGGAGACGGAAGAGATCAGGTGTTTCTCCGAAGACCCGAACGGCCGCTGAAACGCGGAGACATTGTGCTGTATCGGCGGAACAACGGAGACTATGTCCTGCACCGGATCCACAAGGTCCATGGCGCAGAGTACGACATGGTCGGCGATGCTCAGAACAGGATCGAGCGAGGGATAAACAGAGATCAGATCTTCGCCATCGTTACCCGGGCGAGGCGCAAGGGTGAGATCATCGAACCGAACAGTTTCCACTGGTGGTTCTTTCAAAACGTTTGGATCGGCATGGTGCCGCTGCGCAGTCCTTTGTTGAGGCTGTACGCGGCCTGCCGCCAATATATATTCTTTAATCGTGTTAAGTAATATTTTAGAGGAGGATACTACATGAAAAAGAAACTATGGCTCCACCTGCTGGCGGTCTTGCTGATCGTCGTGCTGGCAGCCGGTCTCAGCGTCAACGCCTTCGCGGTCGATGGCGAGGACGAGGAAACCGGCATGAACATCCACAAACAGGTCGATGTGCAGGAGGATGGCACGTACATCGTCGATCTGGAAGCGTTTGCCACAGGATCGGTGAGTTTTTCCAACGTGTCCGTTCCCGTTGACCTTATTCTGGTGCTGGACGTATCCGGCTCCATGGATGAACAATTCTCTGCTGCAACCTATGAGTATGTGGCCAGAGAGAGTCAGTCATATACGTACAACAGTTATGGCAATAATACGTATTATTATAAGATTGGCGATAGATACTATCAGGTATCAAGGGGTACATCTGGAAATCTATGGTCAACGTATTATGATCTTCACTTTAGCGTTCCTTCGGGTTATTATTCTTCGACGACATATTATCTGACCGGCAATGGTGAATACACGCAAACCCAGAGCAATGCTCGCGTAAGCAGCAATACTGCCACGATTTATACCGGTGTTCTCTATGAACGCGTAGAAACTCCCGCTGTTACAAAAATCGATGCTTTGAAAGATGCTGTGAACAGTTTCCTCGGTGTCATAGAAGAAAAGAACCAGGAAATCATTGATCTGAATACTTCAGCTGGAATTACTACGACTCCTGATTCGGAACTCAGCCGCGTTGCCATCGTGAAATTCGCAAGTGAAACTGAAAGCAACACCGTCGGCAATGACAGATATTATGCAGGCTCAGATTATTGGGGCGATTATTATTATAACTATACTCAGACCGTATATAATATGACGGTAGTGCGGGATGCAGATACACAGTTCACACGGGTCGGTCAATTTGTCGCTGGTGGCGCCACTGCGGCAGAAAAAGGTTTAAGCCGTGCTCTGGGTATATATAACACTTCTTCCCAGCAGGAAGGTTTCACTGATCGTGAGACGGTTGTTGTAATGTTTACGGATGGTGCCCCGACACATGGAAGCAGTTTTGATTCGGGTGTTGCCAATTCTGCAATATCCAATGCTAAGTCTTTGAAAGATAAAGGCGTAAAGGTCTATAGTGTTGCTGTTCTTTCCGGTGCCGATCCCTCTGTGGCCCCGGGAGCAGGAACCAACGAAAACACTTATCTCCATGCTGTTTCCAGCAACTATCCGGATGCGACAAGCATGACCAGTTACGGCACACGCTATACACAGATCACACCTGACGGAACTGTTACCCCTGATTTCTATTATTCTGCGACAAGTGCCGGTGAACTGGAAAAGATCTTCACTGCTATTGCTCAGAGTTCCTCCGGCACCTCCTCTCAGGTGGGCAAAGAGTCGGTGATGAAGGATATCGTCTCCAGTTCCTTCACGCTTCCTAACGATGCCAACCCGGATACGATCTCGGTTTCAGTCGTCCCATGGAATTCCACTACGCATGACTGGAGCACAACTACCAGTTACACTATTGAACAGTGGAAGACTGAATGTCTGAATTATGGCGCTAAAGCTGCGGAGAATATAACAGTCCGCCTCGTCGATGATGATGAGGACGGAACGTATGAGACTGTAGATATTCTCGGTTTCGATTACAGCACACACTTCCAGGCAGCGAAGACCGCAGCTGACGACCATGACGGCGCCAACGCGCAGACCGCTAAAATTGTTGTCCATTTCCCGATCGCGGCAAAACCGGCTGCTGTCACAGGCGGCAATGTTGCTACCAACGGCCCGATGTCCGGCATCTATCTCAAAGACGGCGATGAAGAGCCGATCCTTAAGTTCGATGTTCCCGAAGTGGTGTTTACGCCTGTCACCTATGTTGTGGACTATGTAACCTCAGCAAGAAACGGTGATACCAAACCTTCTACTGTTGTCCTGGATTACTCTGGTGTTCTGAAGAATGTTGAAATGCTGGATGATCCGGAAGACGAGATCCTGCAGGGCAAAGATGCCATTGGCGGGACAGGCAGCTTCGAATACAGGATCTATGTCGGCCGCTTTGGCACAATCTCCTTCGGCGATGATTACTACGACGTGCAGAGAAGATACGTCCGTTACGCGCCTACCACGATGAACTGGAGCGACTATGACCGTATCTTCATCAAGGGAGCAAGCGCAAATCCGAATGAAGTCAAGAACGTTTGGGCGATGCTCTGCGTCATTCCGGCAAACAATGTCTATTATGAAGACACCTATCTCACGAGTTCTACGACCGTAGTCTATAACGAGAAACCCGTTACCATCGAATATACTGGTATCAATTATTCCAATTACGACCCGGAGACCGGTGAATCTACAGACTGGGCTAAGGTCGGTGCGGAAGGATCGAACAACACCTATCATGCCGGAGACGATATGGGATGGATCAGCGGCCTGGCTGACGATACCTCTTATGCCAACGGAAGTGCACATGTAGCCGGCGGAGAAGATGCCCCTAAGGCAACTGCCAACTTTACGTTCACCGGTACCGGTGTGGATATCTACAGCCGTACGAACGGTCAGACCGGTGTCGTATCGATCAATGTGAAGAGTGCAAAAGGAGATAATGAAAGCGGCAAAAAGGTTTCCAAGACGCAGATCATCGATACCAAAGCTGCGGCTGGTGACTTCTTCGGGATCCCGGTGTGCTCCTTCATGGATCTGCCTTACGGAAAGTACACTGCAACCATCACTGTAACAAAGAATGGAGCAGCTGAAGGACGCTACATCTTCTATCTCGACGGCGTACGTGTGTACAATCCCATCCAGCCACTTACGGAGGCCATAACAGGTGAAGATGGCAAGGTCACGTATGTAGACGAGAACGTACATCAGATGTATGGCGATAAGAATATGGGCGCGGTATTCACAACGGTTCGCGATCTTCTTGGTACAGGAGCAGAAGCTGCTGCACTGTACATCGATGAGCATACTGTTCCTGATAAACCCGTCCCGAGTGAAGAAGATGTTGCAGATGCAAAACTGGCTCTTGCTGCTGCTCAGGCTGCACGCGAAGAGTACATAAAGACTAATATCGACCCGAAGGCTGATAACCTGCAAAAAGCTAAGGCCGCACTTGAGAATGCTGAGTTTAAGATGCAAAGCGAAAAGTACATTCTCGATTTTGCCGCCGGACAATACGCAGATGCTATTGTTTCCGCGACTGTGGAAAATAGCAACTACACTGAACTTGCGGCTGCAGTTAATGCAGCGAAATCTGCAGTGCCGTATGATGAAGCTGCCTATAACAGTGCTGTTTCCGCTATTATTGCTGAATTTGAAGCTGATGAGGCATATTCAGGATTTAGAACTGACAGCGAAGAAAGAAAAGAATGGGTCAAGAAGACAGGAAATTATGATTCTGCAGTGACAGCGTATAACGAAGCAGCTTCTGCCGACTTTGCTGGGATGCAGGCTGCCCTGGATGCTGCTATTGAAGGCAGAGCAGATGTTGATGCTGGTCTGCAGACAGCAATCGAAGCCTATGAAGCTGCCTGCAATGGAGCCGTAGATGTCCAGTATTCTGCTGAAAGTGACCTGCGCTATACAGAATACAACAAGGAAGGCCCGAAGACCGAAGTCCTCCTTGATGAGGGACAGCAGGTTGCCATTAACGTGGAATCCGGAAAGACCTATTATGTTGGTTTGAGATCTCTGTATGGGCAGGAAATCGATGTTCTTATCAACAACAAACAGGTTAAAAATCCTGTCAGCCACACGATAGATCTCTATTACGAAGCGACTCCGGCGTCCGGACAGACTTCCATCGTTATCAAGAATAACGGCGGCGGTATCCTTTCCGTAACGAAGCTGCGCACCACCAACGGCGTTTCCGGCACAGATAACAAGTCCAGTGGCGTAATGGTCGTTTCCGCTGAAGAGACAATGGCCTTTGTTCGCAGCCTGGCAGCTATGGATGTTATCCCCTATACCGGCGAAGTGATGACTGAAGAAGAAGCAACAGCTGTGGTACCGGTTGAAGAACCCATTGCTGAAGAACCTGAAGTGACAGAAGTGGAACTGACAGCAGACGATATTGTAATAGAGAATAGTGAAGCCGATGTACCTCCTGTTTCCGCTAACACTTCCGGCAGACGGACTGTCAGTTTCAACACGATGTTTGACATGATCAGTAGCTTCAAGGGATTCTTCAAACAATAAGGAGAAATGAATTATGAAAGATAGATATGTTGCACCGAAGATTGTAATTGAGAGTTTTAAGCTTTCCCAATCAATTGCTAGGCCATGCGGTGATAATCATGAGGGTACCTTGGGTGAATCAACTCATTACAACGAAAGCACTTGTCAGTGGATTATGAATGATGAAGTGATCTTTTTCTCAAGTACGCCTTGTGCGGATTGGGCTACATATTTTGACGAAGAAGATAATGCAGAGAATATGGAAGAGAATTATGGAGATAATTTTGACATCAACGGAGTTTGCTATAATAATCCCACCGGTGTCCAAACGATTTTCTCTTCAACCTGATGAATGAACAAAAGGGCAGTCATGTATTCATGGCTGCCCTTACTTAAAGGATTATTGATGCGGTATTATTATAATCTTGCAGATGTAAATTTTTTTCTGGATACACCTTTTCCTTTATTGGATAATGATTCTACGACAGGTTTTTTTTGTGATGCTGTTAAGGATACGGAAAAAGATCTTGAATTCATATATTTACCTGTTAAAAAGCTGCCTCCAATCGATGATATACGTTATGAAGAACCGCGTCGGATCTACACGGGTCAGGGTGAAACCGCTGCAACTTTTTTCAGTTCGATGCCGGATGTTCCTCCCTATGCGTGGGTTCCCAGGAACACGGTCAAAGAAGGAAAACTGTTGTGCAGGTATCTGCCTCAGTGTGAGAAGCTGATGAATTTCAAAAAAAATGTTGTCACTCTGATGGACATTGAAGCTACGCTTCTTCATTTCAGTTCTATCATCCTGCATGCTTCTCTCATTCGATGGAATCGAACAGCTGTTGTTTTCTCAGCGCCGTCCGGCACCGGAAAGTCTACGCAGGCAGAACTGTGGGAAAGATACGAAGGTGCTGACATCCTGAACGGAGACAGGGCAGCGCTGCGTCGGAAAGATGGGATTTGGCATGGATACGGTCTTCCAATTGCCGGGACAAGCGGCATCTATCGGAACGAACATGCCCCCCTGCGGAGCATAGTGGCCTTGAGGCAGGCCCCTGAAAACAGCATAAAGAAACTCTCAGCAGCAGAAGCATTCCGGTTTCTATACCCCGAAACGATGATCCACCGTTGGGATCCGGAGTTTGAACAGCAGGCCACGGCGCTTTTATTGGAAGTGATCGAAGATATACCTGTCTATCTTCTCTCCTGCCGTCCGGATCACGATGCGGTGGAACTTCTGAAAAGTGAACTGGAATCTGTGCAATATCAGGAAATACAAATATGATCCAACTATCAGTCGAATCAAAAATAACAGAATATCTTCATCAAAAAGCATCCTGGAAAAGAATACCGCTCTCCCTCAGTTTTGAACTGACGCCGGTATGCAATATGGCCTGTCGGATGTGTTATGTCCGCATGGATAAGAAGACGCAGGAGAGTATTGCGCCATTGCGGCCGGCGGAAGATTGGCTGAAACTTGCCGGTGAAGTGAAAGAAAAAGGACTGTTATATATCCTTCTCACCGGAGGAGAACCGTTTCTGTATCCTGAGCTTCCATCTCTGATGGCAGGGCTGCAGGAACAGGGATTCGTTGTTTCCATCAACACGAACGGCACTATGATCGATGAGAAAGCAATAGAATGGCTGAAGCGTACGCCGCCAAGCCGGCTTAACATTACGCTCTATGGATGCAGCGACGCTACCTATAAGCGCCTTTGCGGCAAGCCGGACGGATTTACCCGTGTCACTCATGCCATTGACCTTCTGCGGGATGCAGGCATACCGGTGAAGATCAATGTAAGCGTTACGCCATGGAACGCCGGTGACCTGGAAGGGATCTTTGAATACTGCAAGCAGCATCATCTTCTTCTGCAGGCCACCAGTTATATGTTTCCTCCGCTTCGACGTGACCCGGGCAGCCAGGGAAAAAATCAGCGGTTTACTCCGGAAGAAGCGGCATACTGGTCAGCAAAGATCGTTTCTCTTCTTAATGGTGAAGACCGTTTCCTGCAGCGGTTTGATGCGGGAGAACTTACGGTGCTGCCCGATAAGGACATAGAGGAATGCGAGAGAAACTGCGGCGGAGAAGGAGATGGCAGCCGCTGCCGGGCTGGAAGATGCACCGGATGGGTAACATGGGACGGGAAGCTCCTTATGTGCGGTATGATCCCCGATGAGACAGCACCAAGAGTGTTTGAAGAAGGTTTTTCTGCTTCCTGGAATCGGATCATACAACAGACAGATGCGATACGGCTGCCGGCAGCCTGCAAGGATTGTTCTATGAAAGACGAATGCAGAGCCTGCGCTGCCATGGTGTATACAGAGTCGGGAGATTATTCCAAAGTCCCTGATTACCGCTGCCGCATGGCTCATGCGTATCCTGACCAGGCGGCTAAGTTAGCACAGGAAATAAGAAGTAAAAAAGAGTGAGGAACAAAATGAGCAAGGACAAAATGAATAATAAGAATGAAAATAAAAAAAGAAGAAAAGGTTCTGTGACTGCTTTAATTGCCGGAATTCTTGTTTTAGCGTTGGCTCTGGGGCTTGGAGTCACTGCACGCCTGAATCAGAAGACATCTGTGCCGGAAGCGGCAGAGACTCCGGCGCAGGAAACGATAGAGCCGGAGATGAAGCCGCATCTGGACGGAGCGCAGAGTTTTTTACAGGAAAACACGGCTGATAAAGAAGAGAAAGAAACGGATCAGGAAAAGACGCCAGAAACTGCAGAAAGCGTTAGCGAAACGCTGGAACCTGCGGAAGAAGAAACATCTGGCGGATTGGTAAGTTATCTGCCTGGCAGCAATTCTTTTTCCAACGGCAGCGGTAAGATCTCGCAGGGAAACAGTGCACAGGAGTATATCGAACCGGAACCTATTCCCACTATTTCATTCCCCTATGCCATACCTAATACGGAACTTGTTGTAAAGCAGATCAGTCCGTATACCGGATACTATCTGGAAGACGGATCTGATCGCAGCGTAGAAAACATAGCCGCTATTGTAGTGACAAATAATGGGGATGCGCTGGATTTTGCAGGGATCGGCATCGCGCAGGGTGAAAATTCCTATGCTTTTTCCGCATCTCAGATCCCGGCACACTCGACTGTGATCATTCAGGAACAGACAGGCGCTGTTTTGGCTGAAGGCGACTATCATTCCTGCACTGCAACAACAACGCCTTCTGAAGGCTTTCAGATCAACTCAGAACGAGTCAGGATCACAGACAACGGCGACAATACTTTTTCCGTTTCCAATCTGTCGGAAGAGAGCATTCCAACAGTTAAGGTTTATTTTAAAAGCTATCTTCCGGATGAAGATGTTTATGTTGGTGGCATTACCTATCAGGTTACCCTCAACGATATTGAGCCGAATACTGCAGTTGAAATAAACTCGAATCATTATGCTTCCGGTTACAGTGTTGTTGTAAATATCGACATCGCGGAATAAATTCACAGGAGCACAACATGAAAATTAACGGAAGATTCGTCGTGCGGGATATTGCCGGAGATACTGTGATCGTTCCGGTAGGAGAGACTGCACTGCACTATAACGGCATGATCACCGTGAATAAGACCGGAGCCGCTATCTGGAATGCACTGGAAAAAGGCAGTGACGCTGTATCTCTGGTCAACCTGATCACTGACACGTTTGATGTGGATGCAGAAACTGCTACAGCGGATGTAAAAGCTTTTCTGGATCAGATGAGAAAAGCAGATTTGATTGAAGAGTAGTCCCTTGGGAACAGGAAACGGCCGGGCACATGCCCGGCCGTTTCCTGTTCACTATTCATTAATCATTTATTTCACTTCATCGCCTGGATCAAGGCGTTCAGTTGGTCAGAAGTCATGCCCTTCCCTTCCTGACCTGCGTTGTAGAGAATTACCCAATTCAATTCTTCAGCATTAGAATATGCTGCGTTGTTTACGGTTTTCCCGTCTCCCTTGCAGGTGACGATCATTTTCTTGATCGACTGCTCCCAGGTTGTGGAATAGGCGTTATAGTCTCCGGAAAGCTCATCACCGCTGAGCGTAGTGGATTTTCGGATCAGCAGACCGTTCCCCTCTTCATCTGCATAGCAGGCTTCGATTATGCCTGTGCGGCAGCGGTAATATGTAAGTTCCATTTTCTTTCCGGGAAGCGCTGCTTTGACAGGCGGCGTAAACTCAATGCCTGAACCGGCAATAGCAGCATCAATATCATCGGTAGTCAGCCAGTCGTTCACTACGGGTCCGACGGTAGGCTGAGGATCAGTTTCTTCACTCGGTGTCATCGTCTG
>JAEEGL013263789.1_pt1 | contig 10085 bp, 4 predicted proteins | sample 9134231 | NCBI WGS metagenome assembly JAEEGL01 (sample SAMN16246548, study PRJNA631951) | gut metagenome | biome: gut microbiome; feature: rumen; material: fiber-attached | host: Bos | place: Iran: Karaj | collected 2018-10 | reverse complement strand
TGCCGAAGAGACCTCTCTCTTCGTACACTTCTACATCCTGTGCGAAAGCCATGGTGCCCAAGCTCAGGACGATGGCGATGGTCATTATCAGTTTCTTCATTGCTTATGTTGTTGTTTATTTGTTGATCGTTGATTTGTTTATTTGTTGGACTATGGCTTATGGCCTATAGCCAATGGCCTGCGTGTGCCTAAGGCTCGATTGACGGCCTTTTGGCTCTTGGCTTATGGCTGCTTTTTTTTTGTGGTACTTACCACTTGGTAAAAACAGCCATAAGCCATAGGCCATGGGCCATAGTTATCTCACCACCACCTTCTGGACTTTCACGTTGTCGCCATTGACGAGGCGGAGCATGTAGACACCAGGAGCGGCGTCGAAGCTGACGTTGGCGCAGCCGTTGATGCTTTCGCTCTTGACGATGCGGCCGGTGACGTCGATCACTTGGACAGTGGCGTTGCCTTCGTTGTTGATGACCAAGCTGCCGTTGCTGAAGAAGGCGAAGCTTTCTTCATCGTTGCCGGTGGCGAAGACCAGGCGGAAACGGTTGGCGTAGTCGGTCGTGCGGGCCTCGAAGCTGTAGCTCGGGGTGCTGAGCAGGTCGACGTCGTTGCCGGTCATGTTGTCGATGAGGTGGAGATAACCAAACTCAACGTTCTCGGTGTTGAAGCTCAAGGTGTAGGTGCCGTTCTTTTCAGCCTTGAAGCTAACGGGCATCTCGCCTTCGTTCTCGGCATAGACCACTGCGAAGTCGTTTCCTTCGACAGGCATGTAGAGCTTGCTGCTGTTGCGGAAGCTCATGTGCTTGAGGTTGTGGCCTTGGCCGAAGCGGACGCGAACTTGGTCAACAGTGCTGCGACCTTCGCTCACGGTCATGTTGAGCATGCTGCCCTTGCTGTTGGCGGGCTCGGTGGAGTACTGAACCTTACCAGTGGCGCTGTAGTTGATGAGGGCACCAGTGCAAGGAGCCAGAGGCTGGTTGGATGACATCAGGCTGTAGGTGTTGTCAAGATTCAGAGTGTAGAAGTCGGCATCCAACACGTTGCCATTGGCATCGATGTAGTTGATGTAGGCGTTGCAAGTGAAGAAGTTGCCCACAAGTGCCCAGCCATTCCAGTCGTCGGTGGATTCGCTGTCGAAGGTGTAGGACTTGGTTTCGGAGTAGTTGTTGCTCTTACCAGCGGTACCTTCGAATTCAATGGTCGTGCCATCTTGATTTGCATAAAGGTAACCCTCGCCATACAGCAGGCCTGCAAGTCCATTTTCAGCTTGGAAGGCGATGTGGGTGGGTTCATGCTTGTAGTTAATCCATTCTAAGCCGTCAGAAGCAGTGGCATCGAAGGCATAGAGGTCGTATTCACCAGTGAGCATGTTGTCAACATGGCTGAACGAGCCTGAGGTTGAATAGAGGGTGCGGCCATTGAACGGGCTGGCAATGAAGTAGTAGTTGCCATCGCTTTCGCCGTAGCCAGCGATTTCCTTTTCCATGGTGACTCTCAAGGTAGCAGCGTTTTGTTTCAGCTGACCACCATCCTCGATGGTGATGGAACCAGTGCCGATAGTGGCTTTGTTGGCAACAGCAACCACGCCAGCAGGAATGACGGCAGCGGCATCGATGCGGACGTTGTTTTCAGCGGTAGGAAGTTGATGCTCGCCATAGGCATTCGTCCAGTTGGCAGCAACATTCCATGCACCTGCGGTGGTAAAGACGAAGGCATCATCCAAAGTCTTGAAGAAGGATGAAACGTAGCTGGTCTCTTCATCGCCACAAATGCCCTTCACTTGCCATGCGTAAGGCGTGTTGGAAATCAAATCAGTGACATTATAGGTAGTGGCAGTGACAGGAACTTCAACAATGCTGTTCTCCGTAGAAACGTAGATAGCGAAGTTTTCAGCGGCATAGTTCGGGTCTTGGCCACGAGCTTGGAAGGTCATTTGGCCACCCATTTCAAGGCCAGAGAGAATCAGCCAGTTGTCTGGGGTCAATGCACCAGCGTCGTTGTCATAACTTGCGGATACAATACCGTATGTGCCATCGACATTAGAAGCAGGTGAGGAAGCAATTTCCCACATATAACCATCACCGTCCAAGTCCATATTAGAGAATTCTGAAGGCATGTTGCCGCCGCAGTTTTCAAAGTTTTGGGAATAGACAACCGTTCCACCAGCGTTGGTCACTTCAATGTTGTCGACAATCAGTTGGAACATGTCGGAAATGTCGTAGTGGCGGATGGCAACGGAGCCAGTGCCTTCGTATTGGCTCAGGTCAACCGTATAGGTAACCATTTCACCAGTGGTGATGATATCGTCACCAGCAGGATTCCAAGGACGGTATTGCAGCACGTAGCTGTCGTTGTTGCCTTGCCAGCTCAAAGTGGCAGAAGTAAAGGACACGTTGGTTTCTGTGAGGTTGCTGGGCTTGAAGCAGCCAGAGCAGTTCATGGTATAGGTGGCTTGGATGCCGTTGGTATGAGTGCAACCACTGTTGCAGCCTGCTTCCTCGGTGATGACCTCACCACCAGCGTCGTAAATCACCCAACCGTTTTCAGTGCCATAGTTGCCTGCGGTATAGACGAAGTTGACCACAGTGCCGGGGCAAAGGGCAAGTTCGTAGGTAGCGGAGCCGCCACTTGCAATGGTATAGGTGCCATAGACTTCACTGGTATTGGCATCCACCACTTCCATCTTACCGCCATTCCAGCCGTCGGCATAGGAGTCGGTGAGGGCTAGGGTGATGGAGCACATGTCTTGAGGCAAACATTGAACGGTGAAGATGACGGGGTTGCAGTAACCGCTGGTTTCCCCAGTGCAGTTGGCCTCAACCATCACAGTGTAGGTGGTGGAGGTTTCAACTTCGAAGGTATAAGGGCTGGTAACGTTGTTAGTCACGGTGCCGTTGATGCTGATATTATAGTCTGTGGCATCACCTTCCCAAGTGGCAGTGGCAGTTGCACCATCGTTGGTCACTTCGAGGTTGGCGGGTTTGGGGCAGGTGATGACACCATTATCGCTTACAGTAATATCATCGATGTTGAGATAATATCTATCTTTAATAGAAGTGCAGTGAACAACGACCCTCAAGTCTTGGCCAGCAAGTGCGGAACTTGTGTAGGAGCCTGTCACTTCAGCATACGTTGTATTGGTATAGTCTTGTGAAGAGATAGCGTTGTACTGTGTTGCAGAAGTAACACTTGCAGCTGTGGTAACATCGCTTGCCTTTACGAAGAACACCTCAAACGTCTCTTGATAAGACGAACTACGGGCGCGCTCATACAGGCTTACGCTGATTTCGGTCATGTTGGGGCTTGTGGTAAACGGAGCGGATACCAAATAACAGTTTGCAGCATAAGAGGTATTATACTGCACCTGTGCGCTATTTGATCCACTGTGTGCATAGGAAGAAGATGTGTTAATCGTCCAGTTATTACCGTTGCCTGCATTGTAGGCAAACCAACCGGTGGCGGAATAGCTGGTGGCAATGCTCGACATTCCGTCGAAGTTTTCGGTCATCAGCTCGGTTTGTGCCTTAGCCACGCCAAAGAAGGCGAGGCAGAGCATCAAGAAGATAGAAATTTTCTTCATTTCTTTGTAATTAGTTGATTTTTAATGATTTATAAATTTATTGATACGATTTTTTTGCTTTTTAGCGGCTGCAAAAGTAGATAAAAAATCAATTGGTTTACAAAAATAATGTAAAATAAAATATTGGATTTGTGTGGTGTTGGTTGGAGAAAGGGCAGAGATACCTTATTATATTTAAGAATGCTTCATGACACATGAAAAAAGCCAACAGCTTTCGCCGTTGGCTTTTTTCACATCATATAAGGTTTGTCCTTATTTCTCGTCGCGTTTCTTACCCACGAGGTAAGCAGCGCCGAGGCCGAGCAGCATGGCCACGCCGCTGCCGAGAGGAGCATCCGCGTTGCTCGATCCACCGTGGCCGGGGAGCAAGGGGTTGCCATCACGGTTGCCGAAAAGCTCTGTGGTAGCGGGTTCGGAGGCGCCGCGTTGGAACAGGCCGCCGTCGTTAGTGTTAGCAAAGCTCGCCAGGCCGAGGCCGAGGACGACTGCGATTGTCAAAACTAATTTCTTCATTGTTATGATCAATTTTTATAGGTTAGACAATAGACTTATTTGACGACTTTCTGGACCTTCATGTTGTCGCCGTTGATGAGGCGGACCATGTAGACCCCAGGAACGGCATCGAAGCTGACGTTGGCACAGCCGTTGATGCTTTCGCTCTTGATAATGCGGCCGGTGACGTCAATCACTTGGACATTGGCGTTGCCTTCGTTGTTGATGACCAGGCTGCCGTTGCTGAAGAAGGCGAAGCTGTCTTCATTGCTGTTGTTGCCAGTGGTAAACACCAAGCGGAAACGGTTGGCGTAGTCGGTCGTGCGGGCCTCGAAGCTGTAGCTCGGGGTGCTGAGCAGGTCGACATCGGCACCGGTCATGTTGTCGATGAGGTGGAGGTAGTTGAAGCTCACTTCCTCGGCGTTGAAGCTGAGGGTGTAGCTGCCGTTGTTCTCAGCCTTGAAGCTGACGGGCATTTCGCCTTCGTTGTTGGCATTGACGATAGCATAATCCTTACCATCCTGAGGCATATAGACCTTGGTGCTGCTTTCACGGAAGCTGAACTTGCTCATTTGCTGGCCTTCGCCGAAGCGGATGATGGCGTTGTCGACCACACCGCGGCCTTGGCTGACCACCATGTTCAAGCTACCGCTCTTGGCAGGAGCTTCTCTAGTGAAGTAGACACTGCCATTGGCAGGAGCTTCGTAGAAGATACCCGTCACAGGGGCGATGGCATTGCCAGAAACGGCATCATAGCCATTACCGTCATTGTTCATCTTGTAGTAAGGCAGTGCTGCACCAGCGTTGTCGACGAGGTAGGCATTGCAGACGAACGGGTTGCCGATAAGGTTCCAAGCACCAAATTCATTATTGCTGACATAGACAGGAGCGCTTACTCTGTTTTCACTGCTGCGGACAGTGCCGCTGAAGGCCAGTTCCACAGTGTTCATGTTGGCATAGAGGTAAGCAGGAGTGTTATAATAGCTCAAGCTGAACTGAGCATCTTTGTAGTTGCGCCATTCCAATTCATAGCCAGCAGCCCAATCGTAGAGGTCGTAGTTTTCATCCTCAGTGATGAGACCAGCTTCCTCAGGATAGACTGAAGAGGTCAGCGGGTTGGCGATGAAGTAGTAGCCACCGTTGTTATCGGCGTTCCAATTGGCTTCGCCAACACCGTTGATGGTCTTCTTCACAGTGGCAGTAACGCCAGTGTTGTTGTGCACCAATTGACCGCCGTCGGCGATGGTGATGCTACCGCCATTGATGTTGATTTCGCTGGCATAGGCAATGTCGGTGATGGTGGCAGCAGCTTCAATGCTAACCACATCTTCGATGGTAGGAACACCAGCGGGTGTCCAGTTGGAAGCAACGCTCCAGTCGCCTTCGGTGGTGAAGGTCTTCAGGGCGTTGGTGGTGAAGGTGACGTAGTCGCAGTATTCATCACCGCAGTTGGCCTTCACTTGAGCATCGTACTTCGTGCCAAATTCGAGACCTTCGATGGTAGCGGTTGTGCTTGTGACATTGTCGTTATAGGTAATCCATTCGCCAGGTTCGTTGTACTCGCCGCCGAGGATGGTGATGTCATCAAGACCGACACCATGGCCATATTTGTCAATCATCTTGAAGCCAATTTGATAGTCGGCTGAAGGATTGGGCAGGGTGATGTCCCCAGAGGCAGTCCACACTTGGTGGTCTTCTGTGTTACTCCATACTTCGGTCCATTCGCCTTCGTTGACGCGGTAATAAACATAAAGTTGGTCGATATCGGCTGAACCCCAGTTGTAATTAATGAACCAGAAACTTAACACAGCACTGTTTGCGCCACTTAAGTCCATCTTGGGAGTGATAAGGTAGGTTTCATTTCCACGTTCACTGTGAGTGATTCTCACATTGTAAGTGCCTTCATGAGCTCCAATGCTATTGTATCCATAACCAGCATTGACATTCCATGTGCCAGGGCCTGATTGTGTCCAACCAGCGGGCATAGAACCGCCTTCAAAGCCTTCAATTAATTCGAAGTCATATCCGCCAGCGGTGCGGTATTGCACGGTGTAGCTGTCGCTGTAGCCCGTCCAAGTGAGGGCGGCGCTTGTGTTAGCAGCTGTTGCGACGAGGTCGGTAGGCACGGGGCAAGCCACCAAAGTGGTAGCGGAAACCTCGGTGGTGTTCCATTCGCTTTGGCCGTATTCATTACCGCAGTTGCCCTTCACTCTGAAGTAGTAGGTGGTGTTGGATTCAAGGCCATTCACTTCGAAAGGACCAAAGGTGCTGTTTTCATCGACAGGACCCCAGGCATCAACGTAAGTGGCCACTTCAGCGTCATTAGGATCGAAGCCCTCGACGATGGCGTAGGCAACCGTCCAGGTACTTTGCCAGTTGGCGCCTTCTTTCCAGCTCAAGGTGATGGAGTTGGGCGTAGGATTGTTGGCAGTCAGGTTGGTCGGTTTCGGGCAAGCCTCGGGCACTTGGAAACCGTAGCCATAGTAAGGAGTCCATGAGCTGTAGCCATCGGTCTCGCCGTGATAAGCACGCATGTAAACATACCAATAACCTTCAGTCAAGTTTCTGATAATATAGGAAGTAAAGTCGGCATCAATACCTGTGTATTGGATTTCAGACTCTTCTGTGGGTAGGCCCTGGGTCTTGCTATAATAGATGTCGTAGCTTTCGAGGAAGTCGCCAGCAGGGGCAGTCCAACGCAGCACGGCATTGATAGGAGTGATTTCGTCAACAGTGGTAACGGTGGGGCTGGGGTTGGCCATACCAGTGGTGAAATCAGCACCGACCCAGCAGCTGTAGTTTTCGTCACCGCAGTTGGCGCGCACGTACACATAATAATGTGTGTTGGCCTCAAGGGTCTTGTTGAAAGTATAGTCGGGAGTGGTGATACCGAATTCCTCTTCCACGAGGGTGCCTTCGGTTTCGGGGTCGAAGTCGGCACCGGCGTTGTACTTGATTTCCCAGTTGTTTTGTCCTTCAGCACCAGTCCAAGTGAGGGTGGCCGAGTGGTTGGTCACGTTGCTGGCAGCAATGTTGTCAGGTCTGGCACATGACTCGGCACCGAGGGTATAGAGCACAAGGCCATCGCTTACGCTGCTGGGTTTGGTGAAGAGGGTGGTGCCGTTTTCGGTGAAGGTGAAGGAGGTTTCGCTAGCATATGAGCCATTTACCCAAACGAACTCGTAATACTCGCCGCAAAGGTTAAGGGTGCCTCTATTTGAGCTACCGCTTTCAATGGTCAGTGTTGCAACGATATTGCCGCAACCTTCCACAACTTGGATGGCGTTGCCGTTCCAGCCGTCGCCGTAGCTGTCAATCAAAGTATACTCGATGACATGGCCGTTCCAGCAATCGGGAGTGGTTAAAGTGACGGGATTCGTCCAGCTGCTTTGAAGGTCGCCTTCACAGTTGGCTTGCACCATCACGGTGTAGGTAGCTGACAGTTCGACCTCGAAAGTGTAAGGGCTGGTGATGTTGTTGGTCACAGTGCCATTCACGTCGATGTTGTAGTCATTGGCTTCGCCTTCCCAAGTCACGGTGGCGGTGGTGCCGTCACGGGTTATAGCAACATTGGTAGGTTTGGCGCAATAGTTGCCAGCGGGAGCGTAGGTGAAGGTGGTCATAGGGATGAAGTTACGTTGGGTAAAGGTAACATCGCTCAAAGAGCTTGAATTAGAACCGGCACCGCTGGCACCATCAACATTTTGTCCGTAGAAATAAATGAACTTGTAACCAGCATCTGTAGTGTTTTCGATTGCCACGAGCAGGTTTCTGCCGTTATAGGTATAAGGGGTACTGAACTCGATGGTGAGCGAGCCACCATCGCCCTCGGTCACAATGTTGAGCGTGCCTTGATAAACGATGGCGTCGTTGGTTTTAGGTTCAAATGCGCTTATTGAAGTGTAGTCCACTTCCATCAGGTAAACGTCAACGGTGCTTAACGAGGTGTAAGGGACGTTGGAATTGGTTGTGTAGAACTTGATACTGCTAATCGTACCGCCGTTCATTGCTGCCAAATCATCGGCAGGGATTACGAATTGGCTTCTAGAGAAGTCATCGAAGTAACCCATATACGCAGGAACATAACTGCTTGTGGCTGTTCCCTCATACACGGTCAGCTCTTCTTGAGCTTGTGCTGCCCAAGGCATAAACAATGCCACTAGCAGCGCGAAAAGTAATGAATTTCTTTTCATTGAGATTTGATTTTAATTTAATTAATTTGATTGTGGGTTAAATGTTTGGTTTTTTATGTTAAACTATTGTTTTTCAGAGAATTATTATTTATTTCTTAAAAAAGCGTGCAAAAATACATCTTTTTTTTATAGAATTTGCAAAAAGGATGGAAAATAGGTGTTTTTGTTGGTTTTTAGTGTGGTGAGGGAGAGGATGTAGGGCTGTCACACCGTGGCAGCCGCTTGGTGATTGCAAAAAAGCGGCTGCCATAAGATGACAGCCCTGTAAGTTTTGTTTCTTTGGGAATCTAGAATAACAACGGTCGGCCCTTCGATTGCCTAAAATAATATTAAACCGGCCCTTCGACAAGCTCAGGGACCTTGGCTTTATTGGTCGACCCTTTGAGAGGTCTCATGTAGTATAACCGGTCCTTCGACCCTTCGAGGGGGCTCAGGTAATATGAACCAGCCCTTCGACGGGCTCAGGGACCTTAGCCATTCAAGGCTTCGGCGCCGCCAACGATGTCGATGAGTTCGTTGGTGATGACATTCTGGCGGGCCTTGTTGTATTGGATTTTCAGCTCCTGCGAGAGCTGGTCGGCGTTGTCGCTGGCGATGTGCATGGCCGTCATGCGGGCACCGTGCTCGGCAGTCAAGGTGTCGAGCATGATGGAGTAGAAGTTGGTGCGCACCACCTTGGGAATCAGTTGGTTGACAAAGGTCTCCTTGTCGGGCTCCACAAGGTAGTCGTAGCTTGGACCATCGCTTGCGGCTTCGGCCTTCAAGGGCAGCACCACCTCGCGCGTGGGCACCTGCACGCCGGCGTTCTTGAAGTGGTTGAAGATTAATTCCACGCGGTCGACCTTGTGGCTGAGGAACAAGTCCACCATCATGTCGCTGATTTCCATGGCCAGCTCGTACGACATGCACTCCGCCAAAGGTGCATAGGTCTTTTCCACCTTGATGCCGAACTTCTTGGCATAGTCGTTGATTTTCTTGCCTACCAAGAAGACGGTAACATTCTCTGCGCCAATGCTTTCTGTGTATTCTTCATACACCTGCTTAAAGAGTTTGCTGACGCTGGAATTATACACGCCGCAGAGGCCGCTGCTCGACGAGAAAGCCATCAGCGCGACCTTCTTCACCTCACGCTTTTCGGCCAAGGGGATGCTGACTTCGCCCTCAAGCGAGCCGAGGTAGTTGGAGAGGGCCTCGCTCAGCTTGTTCTTGTAGGGCAAAAACCGCGTCGTGATGCCTTCGGTCTTCTTCAGCTTGGCCGCCGACACCATCTTCATCGCACTCGTGATTTTCTGCGTGGAGGCGACGGAGGTGATGCGGGCCCGGATTTCTTTTAGTGATGCCATTTTTCTTGTTTTTGGCTACTGGCTACTGGCTCCTAGCTCCTAGCAGCTCAAATAAAGGGGAAAGATTTCCTCTTTTCAGAAAGCTGCCAGAGGCCAAAGGCCAGAAGCCAGAAGCGATTAAACGAAGTGTTCACTCAAATTCAAAGCTTCCTCTTTCAGGACGGCCCTGATGTCGTCGTCGATCTTACCGGCTTTCAGCTGCTCCATCACGTTCTTGTGCTTCACCTCCATGAGGTCGAGGAACTGCTTCTCAAACTCAAGTACTTTGTTCTCGGGCACTTTGCCCAGCAAGCCGTTGGTGCCGCAGAAAATGATGGCTACCTGCTTCTCGACGGGCATGGGCGTGTATTGCGGCTGTTTCAGCAGCTCCACGTTCTTGCGGCCCTTGTCGAGGATGGCTAAAGTGGCGGCATCGAGTTCGGCGCCGAACTTCGAGAAGGCCTCCATCTCGCGGAACTGGGCTTGGTCGAGTTTCAGGGT
>JAEEGL013205929.1_pt1 | contig 10085 bp, 14 predicted proteins | sample 9134231 | NCBI WGS metagenome assembly JAEEGL01 (sample SAMN16246548, study PRJNA631951) | gut metagenome | biome: gut microbiome; feature: rumen; material: fiber-attached | host: Bos | place: Iran: Karaj | collected 2018-10 | reverse complement strand
GATCCTCTTGCAGAAAGAAATATGGTGAAGCAGCATTGCTTTGTAGCTTCGGAACGTGCTGATGATGTAGCAAAAGATGCATTTGACAGAATGATTGCATTTGTCAAAGAAAGCTGTAAGTAATGGCTGCTGTCAACATATATAAACAGGTGCGCGGAAGATTGTTTTACAAAAGAATAGAATGTAGATTATCAGTGTTAAGAGCGTTTGCGGAAGCAGGCGCTCTTTCTTTTGTTATAGCAACGAGCCAAGCGGCTGCCGGGCTTGCTCTGGCAGACATTTGGCGACTGCTAATCACTGATGAAACGCGTTTCATCAGTATGGAGGAATACTATTTATGGGTATGCTGGAAATGATGTGTTTAAGAATAAAGCTGAAAAAGAAAAGACCTGGCGTTTCAGGCCCAGGTATCTCACTCCTATTCCATTGTATTTAAACTATCAGAGGATACGTCACGAGGATTGGGAGGAAGAAAAGCAGACTTATTTTTCAAAGAATCCATCGTTTGAGCAGTGGTGTGATGATGTTTTCAAAGAGATAAAAAATCATTACTGGTATAAAAAGCATAGGCCGGATTACAGCAAGGAAGAATTCCTTGAAGATCTTGCATACCCGTATATTGAAAGAGAAATGCGATACTATTACGAAAAGAAGGAGATGCCTATAGAAATGGCGGGTGGATGGGATTTGATTAATATGTAATTAGGTGCTGTTCTGATGTGGATATAATAGCGCCTTTATACCACAAGTATAATGACAACCATCCAAATCAGTGTTATCATACGATATGTAAAGAGATAAGCGGAGCGAGGACATGCTCCCGGAAAGGAAAGAACAAAACATGGCAACAATGAATCGCATGTATAGTCTCTATAGTGTTTGCTATGAATCATCGCTCAAAAAGGAATCCGAGCGAGGACTGATTTTCATGCCCACATATAAGACTAAGCAAATGCGAGAAAATGTTGCGTTAACCGCGATTCGCCCAGGCAGGTGAACCGAAACGTATAGATAAACATGTTTAGCAGACCGCTTACCTTGTATGAGGCAGGCGGTCTTTTTTGATTATAAAACCATGCAGAGTTGGCTCAACTGGTACAGCATCGGTCTTGAAAACCGACATTCCACAGGATATCCGGGTTCGAATCCCGGGCTCTGCGTTTCTATGCACGAGTGGCGAAGTTGGTATACGCACCTGACTTAGAATCAGACGCAGCAATGCATGTGGGTTCGAATCCCACCTCGTGTACTGGTAAAAGAAAAAGAAAGGAGAATAGCAATGACTTTTTTGGACATCAACCGAAAACTTTATTCAGCAATATGTTATTCGCTCGCTGCAGAATATGAATCCTGTGGCAAAAGAAAACTCGAATCGAAGACATATAGTGCTCTGAGCACAGAAGAATACAAAGAAACAAAAACTATTAATAACGTTATGGCGTTTGGCTAAGGACCTTCTTTTTCCGGCCGGGCGCCGGAACAGGAGGATGAAATGATAACAATACCGGCTATAGATATGGCGGCAACAGGAAGAAATATAGCCAGAATGCGAGAGAATGCAGGATTGACCGTAAAGGACTTACAGGATATCTTCGGCTTCGCAACGCCCCAGGCAATTTACAAGTGGCAGCACGGTACAGCAATGCCGACGTTGGATAACTTGGTCGCTTTGGCATTGATTTTTGGAGTGCCTATGGATGACATCATAGTTGTAGATACAGATACAAGAGCGCAAATCAGCGCTTGAAAGAAAGGGGCCGACAGGCTAATCGGCCCCGATAGGGTCCCATAGTCTAATGGCGAGGACACCGGCCTTTCACGCCGGGGATACCGGGTTCGAGTCCCGTTGGGATCATTATGGGCAGGTCGCATAGCGGCAATTGCAGCGGACTGTAAATCCGCCGACTTCGGTCTGCGTTGGTTCGAGTCCAACCCTGCCCACTTACGTTTGCGTGTCCGAGTGGTTAATGGAGCCTCCCCGCTAAGGAGGTGTGCGTAACTGCACCGGTGGTTCGAATCCACCCGCAAACGCTCAGTGTCATCCGATGACACTATACAAAACGGTCAGAGATGACGATAATGTAAAAAGAACAAAGATATGGAGCTGCGACAAGCAGCAGAAAGTTAAGAGGTTTTTTTAGAATGTACTACGTAACTATCAACAAGCAATTTAATAACAAACAGTTCATGCAGTTCTGCAAATTTCAGAAGTGCTTTGTTAGTTATGCAAATTGCAAGTTGGTGGATAGTGGTCATGGATATGCCAAATGATGGATAATCCGGAGCATTAAAAATAAACGAGGTCATAAAGACCTGCAGCCACTTAGCTTACAAGAGTTAAGTGGTTTTTTAATGCAAAAAAAGGAGATTAGAAAAATGGATTATCCGGTAATAGATATTGAAAGAACAGGAATCAGAATCAGGGAACTGATAAGAGAGAGCGGTCATACGGTATCAGAGGTTTCTGAATACCTGGGAGCAAGTACATCGCTTGTATACAGATATTTAAGAGGCGAAGTGCTTCCGAGTATTGACAGGATTGTGGCGCTTTCTTTTTACCTGGAGGTTCCGATTGATGACATAATTGCAGTCGACTGAGACTGCGCGTTACGGCATGGGGTAAGGGTAGCCCGCCGGATTTTGACTCCGGTAATTTTGGTTCGATTCCAAGTGTCGTAGTTAAGACAAGGTAGCCAAGCCGGAAAGGCTCCGGACTGCAACTCCGGGAGCGTGGGTTCGATTCCCATCCTTGTCTCTGAGGGCTTGTAGCTCAAACGGTAGAGCGAGAGACTGAAAATCTCTGCGTAGGCGGTTCGATACCGTCCGAGCCCATTATGCTTCCTTGGCAGAACGGATATGCATCGGCCCTTTAAGCCGAAAGATGCGGGTTCGACCCCCGTGGGGAGCACTAAGCTGCTGTAGCTCAGCTGGCAGAGCAGCAGATTCTTAATCTGAAGGTCGTGGGTTCGAAGCCCACCGGCAGCATTATTGCGGTGTAGCTCAATTGGCAGAGCACCTGACTCTGACTCAGAAGGTTGCAGGTTCGAGGCCTGCCTCCGCAGTTTTGGACACATAGCTCAATTGGCATGAAAGAAACAATAATATATGATATAATGCCCTCGAGGAAAGGAGGTATAAGCCTATGAACAATACCTCAATTGCACCGAAAACGGTGCCCAACCTCGACCGGCGCTAAGTCCACGATTGACAGAGCGCTTTATATATATGGGGCCGCAGAGGAATCTGCGGTCTTTTTTTGAGGGGGTATTTAGGTATATGTTTGCTGGGTTTATTGATTTAGTTTATTATTTGAATATGATGAAAAGCCTCATAATCATAGACATGCAACAATCATATTTTTCCAAAGGTTGGTACGACTCGACTCTAATCTCCAAAATAAACCACCGCATCGACGAAGTTCTCGCCATCGGTGGCTTGGTAATCTATGTGAAAAATGTAGCCAAACACAACGGTGAACCGTATATTTCAGACTTCGTAGAAGGCCTGAAAGTAGTAGGTAACAACATATTCCTGAAGCATGCTGCAGATGCGTTTACGAACCCGGAACTTGATGCATTCCTGAAAGCCCAAGGAGTGACCTCTATTGAGGTTGTTGGCATAGATGGTAATGCGTGCGTTTATAAGACCGCTCTGGGCGCCGGAAAGGCAGGATATGAGGTCAGATACAATATGGACTGTATTGGCACCAAAGGCAAAGAAATTAAGGAAAAGACGTTACTTGGCTTGCATGAAGCGGGAGTGCAAATATAACAAAATGTTATAAAGCGGTGTCAAAAATGTTGATGCTAGAATTGTCAACATGGACTTTCTGTATATAATTAGCGTTTCTTAACAGCATATTTATTGCCGATTAATCTTTTTGTAGCACATTTAGAGCACCCAACGCCCGCGTTCCTGCTAGAAATTGCTGCTTGCCATTCATGGGAGCACTCTGAACACTTCCACCATGCTTTTTTACTACTTCCGGCTACGACCATAGTTGGCTTTAAATCGCCATTTTTAGAGGGATGCCATTCATCTGCAAGAGTAGGATTAATTGTAGCGAGATCATTATAGCCAGGTAGTACCTTTTTGTTTGAACAATAAGGGCATTTTTGATTGCCTTTGGCAACATGGCCAACGGTGTTTTCCCATTCGTGTCCCAAATAGCATTTCCACCAAACTATTTTTCCGCTTCCGGCAGTAACTTCGGTGGGGAGTACCGTGTTTTTTCCATAATCCCACATGCTTAATATCTGCGGGTGAGTCTCTGCTAAAGAACCTTTTTGCTTGATGTATGCATTGACACGCTTCCTTGAACCGATTTTTTTTGAACATACAGGACAGCCATTTTTATCCGGACCTGTTCTATCACTTATTGCCGCCTGCCATTCATGATTACAGTTTGAACATTTCCACCAGACTTTTTCGTTAGAACCAGGATGAAAGTAACTAGCCAACAACGAGCCGTTTTTTGTTGGATGAAATTCCTTAGCTATTTTGGGATATTCAGACTCTAATGAAACATCCATGTTTTCAAGGTACTCTAAAATTTTTAATCGATCCCTTTTGAGATTTACATCAATTTCAGGTATTTTACCTAAATGGAACAGCAATTCGATTATTGCACTTTGAAGGTATTTGTTTGATTCGTTGACAATACGAATCACTCTGTCATAGCGGATAAAAATTGAACTATCCATCGCATCAACAATTCTTATAAGTTGGATATTGTTGCTCTTACAAATCCGATATTTTCTAGAGTCTCTTATCATATTTGTAACATTCTTATGAAAGACCTTTCCATCATATTCAATGCCTAATTTTATTGAAGGAATATAGATGTCTAGTTCCATTCCATGGTCAAAAATATCTCGATAGCTGTTTATGGCATCGGGATAAGCCTGTCGAATATAATAAAAGAATGCCTGCTCCGGGAATGAAGTTCGGCGGCGTCTTAAACACACAGGGCACCCCTTTCCCTTTGATTTGTCATAAATGGTCATTTTATATTCATGACCGTTTTTGCATAACCACCACATTTTTTTGCCAGAACCAAAAGAAACATCCTCTGCAGTTAAATCTCCATTCTTAGTAGGATGCCAATATTTTGCATGTTCAGGATATCGCGAGGCAAAGTCATTAATGCCTTTTGTTACTATAATGGTTGAAGTATTAGGGCAATATGGGCACTTTGTGCCGTAATGGTTTCGCGATTTGATTATTGCTTTCCATTCATGACCTTCAGCGCATTTCCACCATACTTCTTTTTTACTTCCGGCAGTGACATCAGTTGACTTTAAGTCACCATTTTTTTCGGTATTCCATTCAGATGCCAAGGCGGGATTAATTGTAGCTAAATCGTTATAACCGATTAGAACCTTTTGTCCAGTACAATATGGACATCCTCTACCTAATCCGGTTCGATTGCTAACCATAGCATCCCATTCGTGCCCTTTGTCGCAGACCCACCAGACAATTTGATGGGATTTACCAGCTATCCGAGATGGTGTTAATTCGCCATTCTTTGTAGGGTGAAATTCAGCAGCAATATCGGGATATAAAGTTTTTAAATCATTTATTCCTTTTTTAACCTTAGGCATTGCTTCTCCAATAGTTTCATATTTAGACTTAGATAGTATTATTATAACAAAGGCTTGTTTACTGAAAACAGTTAATACGAGAATGAATTTGAGGGTGTGATCTGAAGAAGCGACTATAATAAAGCGACAAATAAAAACCATAAAGATTTAGATATCAATTGAGTTGAGAATATTATGCGATTATAATAGTATATGACCAAAAAGTCTGAATAATAAGAAATTGGGGGCTTATAATGGGACTATTCGATAAACTCAAAAATCCTGTATTTGTCAAAGACGATAGTGAAGCAGAGAAGCAGCTTGCTTCTTTACAGGAGTTAAAGAAAAATGCAACCGGAAAGATACTGGAGCAGATTGAACAAGAGATTTCTAAGGTTGAAGCTGGCATTACAGGTGAGAAACAGGTTCGTTTTGAACTTGAAAACAGCCATATTCCCATGTATGTGCTTCATGATTTGTTTCTTGAGCACGATGGTCTTACTGCGCAGATTGATTACTTTGTAATAACCCGCAAGAGTAATTATGTTATCGAGTGCAAAAATCTGTATGGTAACATAGAAATAAACAATACCGGAAGCTTTATCAGAACGTATAAGTTTGGCAATAAAGTGAGCAAAGAAGGCATCTATTCGCCTATTACTCAAAACCAGCGCCATATGGAACTGATAAAGACTATTCGTTTACAATCTAAAGGTAATTTCATTACCAAAGCTATTTTCGAAAAGAATTTTTACAGCAACTATCATTCTATAGTTGTGCTGGCAAATCCCAAAACAGTATTAAATGACAAATATGCAAAGAAAGAGATTAAGGAACAGGTTATCCGCGCAGATCAGCTGATTTCTTACATCAAAAAGATTGATGCCGGCGTGACAGATTACACCTGCTCGGATAAAGAGATGGAAGAAATTGCTAACTTCTTTATTTCTCAGCATAAGGTCAACCCTGTGGATTACGCAGAGAAATATCGCAAACAGTTGGAAGAAGCCATGGCAAATGACAAAGAAGAAGTTTCCACATCTGAAGAAGTAAATTCTTCTAAGCCTGCTGAAACACCGACTTGCCCGGTATGCGGTGCCCCTATGGTTTTGCGGACTGCGCAGAGGGGAGATAATAAGGGCGGACAGTTTTACGGGTGCTCGAAATTTCCAAAGTGCAGAGCCATTAAACAAGTTAAGTGATTTGAGAATGGGAAGAGAGGCGTAATAAATGCAAAAAGAAGATGTTTTAAGACAGGTAATGGCATATGTTAATGATGATAATGCTCGTTATGCGATAATGATAAATGGTCCGTGGGGATGCGGAAAGACATATTTGTACGAGAAGTTTCTTAAAGATGAGATAGCATCAGTGGAGGCAGGAAAGGCACCTAAAGATAGGCGCTATAACATATATATCTCCTTGTATGGAATTGACAGTATAGAAACACTTTCTAAAACATTATTGACTAAATATATATTTCGTAAAAGGAATGGTGGCAAGGGGGAAGAAGCACTTAAAGTAGCAGGGGGTATTCTGTCTGCTACTGGTAATGTCGTGTCTGCTGCGGTATCAGGTTTCTCTTTTTCTATAAAAGATTTAAAAGAAGACATAGAAAAGGCTGGTCTTAATTCTATAAAACCCCAAAAAACAATCATTTGTTTTGATGATTTGGAACGAAGTACCATCCCGATACCGGTTATTATGGGGTATATTAATAATTTGGTTGAGCATAGTGAGTGTAAGGTTATAATTCTGGCTGATGAAAGCAAGATTGGAAAAATATACGCTAATTCAGATGTGGAAGCAAAATACCGGGTTATTCTTTCAGGAGGAAGACGGTTAATAATAGACGATTCCGGTAAGAAAGAAGGGGAAATTGGAAGTGGAGGTGAACAACAGATATCGGTAGAAGAATTGAAAGCGAGCACTGAGCGGGTTTTCTCTGAAAATTATATTTATAGAGATATTAAGGAAAAAGTGGTTGGGAAAACCTTCCTTTATTTGCCGATTCTTTCAGACGTATATGCCGATATTATTAAATTATATTCTTTTAACGGAGCGGAAGGACATCAGGAAGAAATAAAAAAATATCTACAAGACAAGAAAAATGATGTGTTGGAAGGGTTTGAGTATTGCAAATGTAATAATATTAGAGTGTTTCTCTCATGGCTAAATGCAATAGCTCAGATATTGGTCTGCACAGAAGAACGGTGCGAAGATAAGGATTACATAGATAAGTTAAAACTTGCAGCGACTCAATACTCCATTTGTTATACATGTTCTAAACTTATGAATGTAAAAAATGATGTTGTTTGGGAGTCGAATCTTGGATTTGACAATATTATAGGAACTAGAGAATATGCGGGGTTCACTAATATCATAGCATTAGCTTATGTAGAGGAAATAATTGATTTAGGATATCCGAGAGATAAGATTGTTAATGAAGGAATAAAAGACTTTATTAAAGCAGAAAAGAGACTCGAGAAAGATAATATCGAGTCCAAAGGAACATGCTTTAGAAAAATAAGTAGCACTGGCTGGTATTCTGAAGATTCCAAATTTGATGAAATGTTAGAAGATTTGCTTAAAGAAATAGAAGACGGAAAGTATAGGTTTGCTGAATACAGTAATATCTTCTATCAGCTTTATGAATTTTATATAGAAGAACTAATTGATGAAAATGAAATTGTTAAAATAGTTGATATTATGAAAAAATCTGTTGATAACAACTATGTCGAAAACAAATATGATAGTTATCCTAAGAGATTTAAATCAGAGGAACAACGAGACGAGTTTTTGAAATTATATACGCCAATAGAACAAAGAATATTGGAAGTAATAGAAGAACGATATCAAAAGTCTGGCGATGATAATAGTGTTTCTTATGCTTCATTTATGAAGTTCATAAAAGAGAGCCGAGAGGATTTTTATGCATCTCAAAAAGGACTCTTTAAGTTGATTAATAGCAGGAGGCTTAAAACACTTACTGAAAGTTTTAACAAAAGGGAAGTTTATGAATTTGCTAACCAAATAGATGAAATATATAAGTATTATGTTTCATCTTCAAAAGAAGATATTGAAGCCATAAATGAATACTTGGAATGGGTGAGAGCATGCGATGTTAATGCATTTACTGGCAAAGTGGGTAATGCGGCAAGAAGATTTCTGGTACATAAATTGGAACTTATAGTATCTGAAATGAAAGAAAAGTATATCTAATAGTAGTTTTTATGGGGATTTATAATTTAAACAAACAGTAAACCACATAGGAGAACGGTACTTCATGGAAAAAAAGAATTTTTTATTGGGGCAGCTTGATAATATCGAATTTGTTGTGATTTTTACTAAGTTCAACAATCAATGGGTGCTTTGCTGGCATAAAAGCAGAAAGAGTTTTGAAAATCCGGGAGGACATGTGGAACCCGGTGAAACACCGATGCAAGCCGCCAAGCGTGAGCTGTATGAAGAGACAGGCATTACGGATTGTGAAATAATTCCCCTTTGGGACTATGTACAGCCGTGGGATGACGGAATCCATAAGAATAATGGTCGTGTGTATTTGGCTATAGCGCATTCTCTTGGAGAACTTCCGGAAAGCGAAATGGGAAGAATTGAATTATTTGATACTGTCCCTGAAAACTATACGTATGACCAAACTGAAGCAATTAAGAATTATGAGATGGTTGAAAATATGCTGAAAGCTTGGGAGAGGTAGAGGAATAAGAAGCGGGAATAAAAAATTGTATTATGTTGTATATGGAGGTTTATACTATGCCAACAGTTACTACTAAAACCGAACTTAAAAATGCAATAAAAAGAAAAGATAACAAAATCATTGTTCAAGGAGAACTGGCAGCCTCTGTTTATAAGAGTAAAAAGGTTGCTGCTCTTAGTGGGGCAACGCTAATAATGTTGTCTGTTGTGCTTGCTGCCACACTATTTACCGGCGGTATCAGTTTAGCAGCCGTCGGAGAAATAGCTGCAATGGTAGGGGCTGGTATCTCGGCTATTATTGCTGTAGCAGCTGTTGACGGAATAGCTGTTGTTGTGGCTTTGTTTAAGGACTACGGTATCCAAATTACCAGTAGATCACCCTACGGAAGTATTACGGAGCTGGAATTAACTAAAAAATAAGAATAAAGATTGATAAGAATCGTAGTCAGTTATAGATAGTTGCCTTCTTAATCGAGAAAGAAGAGTTCTTCGATGCTGTATTCGTAAAGAAGCGCAAGGCCGCGCGCAGAATGTAAGAGCCCTTTTAGAACGCAAATATGAAGAGGGCCCCCCTAGGGACCACCTCGCAATAGGAATCTTGTTTTTCTACATGATTCATTTTTTTAATATTTGAACTATGTGATCCGAGTAGCCCATCAAGTCAGTACGTTCGGCGGTTGCAATGAGATATTGAATCCACTCAGCGAAGGATTCATCTGACATCGAATTAACATGTTTGCTGATAATCTGCGACATACCTTCTTGCGCAAATCTGCATACTTTCTG
>JAEEGL013062718.1_pt1 | contig 10085 bp, 10 predicted proteins | sample 9134231 | NCBI WGS metagenome assembly JAEEGL01 (sample SAMN16246548, study PRJNA631951) | gut metagenome | biome: gut microbiome; feature: rumen; material: fiber-attached | host: Bos | place: Iran: Karaj | collected 2018-10 | reverse complement strand
TCACCCTGTTTCCTTCGATGACGCCTTTTCCGCAGACCGCCTTATGCTTTAAAAGATCGGTCGCTATATCGAACCTGTCGGCCAGTATCTTTATGACCTCAAAACCGACGTTATGACGTGTCTTTTCATACTGTGCGGAAGGATTCCCGAGTCCGGCTATGATATACATCTCATCCCACCGAAGAACTGTTCAGATATGCCTCCTGTTCGGGAGTGAGCACATCTATCTTCTTACCGAGGAAGTTAAGTTTTCTTACGGCAACATCATGATCTACCTCTTCCGGTACATCGATGATCATCTTATCAAACGTTCCTTCATGCTCGACAAGATATTTAGCCGAAAGGGCCTGGATCGCAAATGACATATCCATGATCTCTGCCGGATGTCCGTCGGCGCATGCAAGATTGACGAGTCTTCCTTCGCCGAGCACCATAAGTGTTCTTCCGTTTGAAAGCGTATAACCGATTATGTTGTTACGCATTTCTTTTGATTCGGTCGCGATCTCACGAAGTCTTGCCATATCTATCTCACAGTCGAAGTGTCCCGCATTGCACAGGATCGCTCCATCCTTCATCACCATGAAATCTTCTTCATCTATAACCTTGTCACAACCCGTTACGGTCACGAAGAAATCACCGAGTTTTGCAGCATCGTTCATCGGCATTACATCGAATCCGTCCATGACTGCCTCGATAGCCTTAACTGGATCGATCTCCGTAACGATGACTCTTGCTCCGAGTCCTTTTGCTCTCATCGCAACACCCTTGCCGCACCATCCGTAACCTGCGACAACAACCATCTTACCTGCAACGATAAGGTTGGTCGTACGGTTGATACCGTCCCATACGGACTGTCCCGTACCGTATCTGTTATCGAAGAAATGCTTACACTGGGCATTGTTAACGAGTACCATCGGGAACTTGAGTTCTTTGTTCCTGTCCATTGCCAGGAGTCTGAGTATTCCCGTTGTCGTTTCCTCACATCCACCGATAATTCCGGGTATGAGTTCGGGCATCTCGGTATGGATCATATGAATAAGATCTCCGCCGTCATCTATTATGATGTTCGGTCCGGGTGATAATACCGCACGGATATGCGATTCGTATTCTTCGGGTGTGGTGCCGTGCCATGCATGGACCTCGAGTCCGGCTTTAACAAGAGCCGCGGCAACATCATCCTGTGTCGAAAGGGGATTGGATCCCGTTACAAACATCTGTGCTCCGCCCGCTGCGAGCACCTTGCAAAGATATGCGGTCTTGGCTTCAAGATGAACGGAAAGAGCGATCTTCTTTCCCGCAAAAGGTTTTGTTTTGGTAAACTCTTCCTCAAGTGTCCTTAAAAGATCGCAGTTCCTTTTTACCCACTCGATCTTCTTTTCGCCCGAAGGCGCCAGATTGATGTCTTTGATCTCGCTTGCCATTTTGATTCTCCTTCTTACATTAACCTATGGAATGATTTTCTTTATATTCGGCGATCGCTGCCTGGATCCTGTCATTGGGATCGAGAAGATCGCTTATCGAAATGTCGTGGTTGAGTGTGTCGATGATATAAGCTATATATTTGCTCATGTCACAGTTTATGTAATAATCGCGCTCCAGAAGTTCCGGTGTCTGATAGATGAGATTCGTCGTCAGTACCCTGTCGATGAGTCCCTGCTCATATGCCTCATCCATGACCGACAGACCGTTCGTGAACAGTCCGAAAGTTGCCGCGATGAATATCCTACCGGCATTTCTTTTTTTGAGCTGTTTTGCAACTTCAATGACGGTCTCTCCGGACGAGATCATGTCATCAACCACTATCACATCTTTGCCTTCAACGCTCGAACCCAGAAACTCATGACTGACGATCGGATTGCGGCCGTCAACGACTCTTGTGTAATCCCTTCTCTTATAGAACATACCCATATCGAGTCCCAGAACGTTTGCCGTATAGATCGCACGGCTCATTCCGCCTTCATCGGGACTGACCACCATCATATGATCGGAATCAAGTTTGAGATCGTCAACGCTTGAAAGCAGTCCCTTTATAAACTGGTATGTAGGCTGTATCGTTTCGAATCCGTTAAGAGGGATGGCATTCTGTACCCTTGCGTCATGGGCATCAAAAGTGATTATGTTGTCAACGCCCATCCTTACAAGTTCCTGCAGCGCCAAAGCACAGTCAAGAGATTCTCTTGAGCTTCTCTTATGCTGCCTCGACTCATATAAGAAAGGCATTATAACTGTTATCCTTCTGGCTTTTCCTCCGACAGCGGCGATTATCCGCTTCAGATCCTGATAATGATCATCAGGTGACATGTGATTCTGAATACCGCAGAGCGTGTATGTAAGACTGTAGTTATTGACATCAACTATAAGATAAAGATCGGTACCGCGGACCGACTCATTGATTATTCCCTTTGCCTCACCCGATCCGAACCTGGCGATCTTGGCGTCGAGTATGTATGAGTCTCTCTGGTATCCGGCAAAGGCGAGCGAATCCTTGTGTTCGTTCTCACGCTCGGTCCTCCACCTGACAAGATAGGAATCTATCTTCTTTCCGAGTTCTTTGCATCCCTCGAGCGGGATCATCCTGAGCGACCCTACAGGGATAGTCTCAAGGTTTCTTTTTTCTTCGCGTGGATTGTTCATACAGGATATGCTCCTTCCCATGACTCTTATCGCTTTTTCCTCATCCGGATCCTTATGTCCCCCGCTTCCGGATTGAGTATCTTATAGTTACCGAATATCCTCGAAAAATTCCTCTCCGTATATCTGCTGCCGAGTTCCTCGAACGACAGGTTTGTTGAAATGATCGTTGCCCTCCTTCGGATATCCCTTTCGTTAAGGACATCAAAAAGCCTGGACGCAACAAAAGCATTGACGTTCTCCGTTCCGAGATCGTCAATAATCAAAAGGTCACATGTGAAAATGTCTTTCTGAAGATCCCGGGATCCGTTGTCATCATAATTAAAGAGTTCCCGGGAAAGTGTATCAAACAACCGCATTGATGTAAAGTAGATTACCGAATGTCCTTTATCGATTATCTCCTTTGCCATGCAGTTCGTAAGGAATGTCTTACCGACCCCGACATTGCCGAACAGCAGGATGTTCTCGTATCTTTGACCGAATTCATCGGCAAACCGCCTGCATTCGTTTATGACAGGTCTCATCTTTTCTGCCTCGGCATCCGTATAAAGATCGTAAGTGAGCGTATCGAAGTTCTCCCTCTTCAGAATCTGTTCGATATTGGACTGGCTGTACAGATATCCCAGTATCGCCTGTCTTAAGCAATGGCATTTTGTTGTTCCGTTTATATAACCGGTATCCCCGCAGTCACTGCAGACATGTTTCTCCTCAAGATGATCTTCCGGATATCCGTTTTCCAAAAGAAGCTGCTTCTGCTTTTTTTGAAGCGATGCGATCTCTTCCTTCATTTTGGATATGGCTTTTGTATCTCCCTCGAGCGCCGCCTGAGCGCTTTCTATTGCCACATCGGTTATCCGATCTTCCGCCTTTTTATATTCGGGAACGGCTTCGTATAATGCCTGCCGCGCCCTCTCGGCATTATGACGTGATATCTCGCGCCTTCTCTCGTAGCTGCGCATTATCTCGTCATACTGTTGCTGTGTAAGTGCCATCGTATCTCCCTGATCCGCTAATTGGAAAGAACGTCTTTTCTCAGCGAATCATAATCTATCTTACGTTCGGAAAAATTATGGAATTTTCCCGCAGTCGTTTTCTTCGACTCTGCCTTTTTTGACGATGCCAAAGCGCCGCCTGCGTCCACATTCTTTTTCCGGAATTCCTCGTCAAGTGCGATGATGTCTTCCGGCTTTTCCACCTTTGCATCATGCCACTGCTTCAGTATCCCGTTTGCATATCTGATGCTCGGTTTGCACGTCGCAAGAACCGTTCTCTTACATGCCTCGCCTATTATATCCATCCCGTAACCATATCGTTCCGTCCATCTTCTGACGAACGCTATCTCTGCCTCGACCGGCTGATGATCCTTCGGGAATCCGAGTGCCTTCATGACCTCATTCATCTCTTTCGGGATATGCCTTGTCAGACGTTTTGCTTCTTCAAGCGTCGTAACACCGGCCTCTTTCCATTCAACCGCTACGCTCTCCATGGCCTCGATGCTCTTAAAAGATCTTTTATTGTTACTGATGCAGTACTCCAAAAGGTATTCGATGAGATCGGCCGGAAATGCAAGCTCATCATATATATACAGTATCGTCCTGACCTCATCCTGCTTGATCGGACGCTTCATGTACTGTTCTGCGACAAACATCAGCTGATCTACATCCGGTTTGCGTGAAAACTCCACTATATTCCCCCCTGCAGTATTCTTTGCGGCCCTGCTCCTGCCGCCACCGTTCCAGAACCTGAGTGCCCTTTTGACATCCTGCTCGGAATAATTGAAATAATCCGCGATCGAATCGATCGTCGTATTATCGGCACCGTTCTTTAACAGGTATAAATATATCTTGAGCTGTGATTCATTCGCTTCTCTGAGGCATCTTTCCACTGCCGCCCCGGGTATCACGAGCGCATCACAACATAAATCACCGTTCAATGTGATCTGATCCATCTGTTCCCACCTGTTTCATATTTATTCGCGAACAAAAACGTTCACGTGATCCAAAGCAATCTGATATGTGATGGATTATAACACCACATCCCATGAAATGAAACAGTTGATTTTGCCGCAAAGCCCGTGTTTTCAAGGGTTTGCGCTCTTGTGGACAATGTGGATAAATGATCTTCTTTCTCTGCTGTCGCTATCTTTCGGATAAAAAATATCCACAATCATTTTTCGCATTTTTACCGCTCATGACTGTGGATAATGTGAATAAGTTATAACCCCAAAAGATCATCTGCAACTTTTACAATATCTCCCGCCCCCATAGTTATCAACAAATCACCGGGGGAACAACTTTGCAGGAGGTAATTCTCAATTTCGTCAAATGAACCAAAATATTCGCTCAAAGTTCCTAAACTTTTTATAGCCTCCGCCAGATCCTTTGAAGATACGCCAAGATCATCCGTCTCCCTCGCCGCATATATATCCGCGAGCACTACTTCGTCCGCGGCCGAAAGCGCCTTTGCAAACTCATCAAACAGGGCTTTTGTCCTCGAGTACGTATGCGGCTGGAACACAACCCGGAGTTTTTTGTGGGGTACGTTTTTCGCCGCCGCAAGTGTTGCCGCTATCTCAGTCGGATGATGAGCATAATCGTCAACTACGGTTACCTCACCGATCTTTCCTTTATACTGAAATCTTCTGTCGGTCCCGGTGTAATCGCCGAGTCCTTCTTCTATATAAGAAGAAGGGATCTTCAGATGCTCACAGACAGCTACCGCCGCAAGAGCGTTTGATATGTTATGTGCTCCCGGTACCGCAAGCGTCAGTGTGAGGATTTTCTCCCCGTTATGCTTAACATCAAACGATGCACAGCCCTTATCGTCATAGGAAATATTGTCTGCGACATAGTCCGCGTCCTATGATGCGCTTACCGTGACAACGCTGCATTTTACTTCCTTTGTTATCTCATCATACCTGTCGATATCGGAACCTATCACAAGCAGCCCGTCCTCGGGAAGAAGATTCGCAAACGAGGCAAATGACTTCCTTATATCATCTATATCCTTGAAAAAATCAAGATGATCCGCGTCTATGTTAAGGATGATCGATATCGTCGGAAAAAAACTCAAAAAGCTGTTCGTATACTCGCACGCCTCGGTAACAAAACATCCCGACTGACCGATCCTTATGTTTCCTCCTATGGCAGGGAGCATTCCGCCGACCGAGACTGTAGGATCAGCATCCGCCTTAAGCAGAACGCTCGTCAGCATCGACGTTGTTGTTGTCTTGCCGTGGGTTCCCGAGACCGCTATGCTCGTCTCATAGTTCTTCATGATCTGTCCGAGAAGCTCGGCTCTTGTCATGAGAGGTATGCCAAGTTCCTTTGCCCGGGCAAGCTCGGGATTGTCCTGCTTAACAGCGGCGGTGTAAACAACGAGAGAAACATCTTCCGTGACATTCTCGGCGCGTTGTCCGCAGTAAACAGTGCAGCCTTCGCCCTCAAGCTTTCTCGTAAGATCCGATGCCGCCCTGTCCGATCCCGTAACGGTAAAACCCGCGTTAAGCAGTATCTCCGCCAGGCCGCTCATGCTTATGCCGCCTATTCCGGTAAAATGAACTTTATCCGGTTTTGAAAAATCTATCCTGTAACTCATGAGATATATAATAGTCTAACGGCAAAAAAAACTCAACAATTGTGATTATGAATTTTCTACAAATTGTTGGTGAAATATTGCCCTTTTTTGTTTATTTTTTCTGAAAACTGTGATAAAATTTGGTTTAAGTGATTAATTCACTTAACTACTACCAGGAAAGACAGAGGTGTTAACGTGATTAAGAAAGAGATGATTGCGATGCTGCTTGCCGGCGGCCAGGGAAGCCGTCTTGGCATACTGACATCAAAGGTTGCAAAGCCGGCTGTTTCATTTGGCGGAAAATACCGTATTATCGATTTTCCCCTCAGTAACTGCATTAACTCGGGCGTTGATACGGTCGGTATCCTCACACAGTACCGCCCGCTCCGCTTAAATACCCACGTCGGGATCGGTATCCCGTGGGATCTTGACCGAAACATCGGTGGTGTCACAGTTCTTCCCCCTTACGAAAAAAGTACAAACAGTGAATGGTATACGGGTACAGCCAATGCCATTTACCAGAATATCGAATATATGGAGACGTATAATCCGGATTACGTTCTCATTCTTTCGGGTGACCATATTTACAAGATGGACTACGAGGTCATGCTCGATTACCACAAGAGCAACAACGCCGAGATAACTATCGCGGCCATGCCCGTTCCGATGGAGGAAGCAAAGCGTTTCGGTATCCTCATCACGGACGAGAACAGGCAGATCACCGAGTTTGAAGAGAAACCGGAGAAACCCCGCAGCAACCTCGCTTCGATGGGTATATACATCTTCAACTGGAAGGCTCTTAAAGAGTCTCTCGTTGCGATGGCGGATCAGCCGAACCTTGATTTCGGTAAGCATATCATCCCTTATCTTTTTGAAAAGGGCGGCAGATGCTTTGCATATGAGTTCAACAGCTACTGGAAAGATGTCGGTACGCTTCATTCATACTGGGAAGCAAATATGGAGCTCATCGATATCGTTCCGGATTTCAACCTTTATGAGGAATACTGGAAGATCTACACCCGTTCCGATACGCTTCCTCCGCAGTACATTTCCGAGAACAGCGTTGTCGAGCGTTCGATCATAGGTGAAGGAACATACGTATACGGCAAGGTATACAACTCCGTTATCGGATGTAACATCACGATCGGAAAGGATACCGTCGTCAGGGATTCAATAATAATGAACAATACCGAGATCGGTGACGGCTGTGACCTTACAAAAGCGATAATAGCCGAGGATGTTGTGATCGGTAACAACGTCGTGCTCGGAACCGGCGAAGAAGTGACAAACGAGACCGAACCCACGATCTACACGAACGGTATCGTCACTGTCGGCGAACATACTGTCATCCCGGACGGAATAACCATCGGCAAGAACAGTATAGTTTCGGGTAAACTGACAAAGAAAGACTTCGAGAATAACGCTTTGGGAAGCGGTAAAACATTGATAAAGGCAGGTGACGAACTGTGAGAGCGATCGGACTTATACTAGCGGGCGGCAACACATACAGGATGAAAGACCTTTCACAAAAGCGCGCCATAGCCGCAATGCCCGTTGCCGGAAACTACAGGGCCATCGATTTTGCCCTCAGCAACATGACCAATTCAAGGATAACAAAGGTAGGCGTTATCACGCAGTATAATGCGGGAAGCCTGCACGAACACTTAAGTTCATCGAAGTGGTGGGACTTCGGCCGTAAACAGGGCGGACTCCATATATTCACTCCGACCGTTACGAGCGACAACAGCTTCTGGTACAGAGGCACGGCTGATTCGATATATCAGAACCTTGCTTTCTTAAAAGAAAGTCATGAACCGTACGTTGTCATCGCATCGGGCGACGGCATCTATAAGATGGACTACAATGATCTTCTGGAGTTCCATATCGATAACAGTGCGGACATTTCCCTCGTCTGCTCGGAGATCAATGATCCGAAGGACTGCGAACGTTTCGGTATGGTCAAGCTCAACGATGAGATGCGCGTTGTCGATTTCGAAGAGAAGCCTATAGCGGCCAAATCCACTCTCGTTTCATGCGGCATTTATGTCATCAGAAGAAGACTCCTTATCGAGCTCATCGAGAAATGTGCCGAGGAAGAGCGCTTTGACTTCGTCAGGGATATCCTTATCAGATACATGGATATCAAGAAGATATGCGGATACAAGATCAAGACATACTGGAGCAACATAGCTTCGATCGAAGACTACTACCGCACGAACATGGATTTTCTCAAGAAGGATGTGCGTGACTTTTTCTTCAGACAGTACCCTGACGTTTACACCAAAGTTGATGATCTTCCTCCCGCAAAATACAATGTCGGGTCCAACGTCCGCAACTCTCTCGTTGCATCGGGTGCGATCATAAACGGAACTGTCGAAGGATCCCTTCTGTTCAAGAAAGTATTTGTCGGCAGCAACTGTACTATCAAGAATTCGATAATTCTTAACGACGTCTACATCGGCGACAACACATACATTGAGAACTGTATAGTCGAGAGCGGCGGAACCATCCTTTCCAATTCGTATTACAAGGGTGAGGACGGTCCGAAGGTTGTCATCGAGAAAAGTGACCGTTATGTATTCTGAGAAAGGAACGCTTTTATGAATATCACTGATGTCAGGATCCGTAAAATGACAAAGGAAGGAAACATGAAGGCCGTTGCCTCCGTTACTCTCGATAACGAATTCGCCATTCATGACATAAAGATCATAGAAGGCGAAAACGGTCTGTTCATTGCAATGCCTTCAAGAAAGACTCCGGAAGGAGAATACCGGGACATAGCGCATCCCATTTCCAGGGAGTCCCGTGAAGTACTTCAGAATGCCATATTCGAAGCATATGAGAAGGTGCTTCTTTCATAACACCGAAACGGTGGGCTACAAAGGAACCCCGGCAAATGCCGGGGTTTTCTTATGCGTGCCGCACTTATCTGCATCTAATATCCGAGCTCTTCGCCGACAAGGACCACTTTGATCCTTCCGGGAACTATTGAAGCTCTTGTGATGACGAACTCGCAGCATATGGTATGCTCGAGACAATCGCCGCATCTGCCGGTCTTTGCGCACGGCGTATCACAATTCAGCCTGACGGTATTGGCTGGGGAAGCGATGTTTCTCGTACGGTCAATACCCGCCGCAACATCCTTGACGACCTTGTTCATTCCCGCAATGACGATTACCTGATCGGGACCGTATATAAGATACGAAACCCTGTTCCCTCTTCCGTCGATATTTATCAGCTCACCGTCAAGCGTTATCGCATTCGTGCTCATAAGGAACGTGTCGGCATTTATCATCTTTGCTTTGAGCTCGCGGACCTCATCTTCACTCTTGTAGTTCTCCCTGATGATGAGATCGTGACCTGCCTCTTTTATCTTTTCCTTGAGATCGGAATTGTCAATCGTCATCGAGCCTCCGTAACCTATACTCTTTGAAGGGCCCCCGATGAGTTCGAGTACTTTTTTGATCGCCTCATCCATCGTGTCGGCATAATAACCTTCCATCTTGCGAAGCTTCAGTTTTTTGATGATACTCTCCGCCTGATTGGCATAAAACTGTTTTTTGTTTTTGTCAGTCATAACACTTCTCCTTTCCAACCCAACCTATACTGATATGAACTGTGAGACCGAATATGCTTTTCCTTCGCTGTCGTTTAATGAAACAACCTTTTCCTTTCCGTTCTCATATACGACGGGATATATCGTATCCCCGATGACTGCCTGTTTTCTGTAATCTATACGAAGCGAAACTATATCCTCATCTTCTCCTGCTGCGGACATCGCCAGTTTGACGTACTGTCCGTTATTAACGTGATTGTTGCTGTCAAGATGATGATTCTGTATCCTTATCGGGTCCTTTTTTATGACTCCTACCCCGTCC
>JAEEGL012174676.1_pt1 | contig 10085 bp, 5 predicted proteins | sample 9134231 | NCBI WGS metagenome assembly JAEEGL01 (sample SAMN16246548, study PRJNA631951) | gut metagenome | biome: gut microbiome; feature: rumen; material: fiber-attached | host: Bos | place: Iran: Karaj | collected 2018-10 | reverse complement strand
TCGTTGTTATTTATATTTATGCTGAGAATAATTACACATGATTCGTTTGTTAAGGATTAATCTAGTCAATTAGGGTTTAATTGCATACTTCAAAGGCGCTTGCAGGATAGGATAGTTTGTTACACTATACAGGAAATTAGCTTATTCAATTGCCTTTTCAATAACGAGATAAGTATTGCAACCTTCAAAAGCATCTTCTGCAATAATCTCTACACTAGCAGGGATAACAATACGTAAAAGAGATTTGCAATTTGCAAAAGCCTTTGATCCTATTGATTTACATCCGTCAGGAATAATCACAATTTCGCAAGCACTTCCTTCAAAATCACTTGCTTCAATCGCCATTATTCCCGAAGGCAATTGCAGTTTGTTAACTGGGATGATTTCATAAGGAAATCCTTTGCTTATTGCATATGTGTAACCAACAGAGTTTTCATATACTTGAAGGACAATATTAGTCAGGCGTCTTCTCCATAGAATTCCTGATAATAAAATGAAGCCTTTGTATGCTTGTTTTTGGGTATATAAAATTGCATGCAAGAGCGGCCGTTTGTGATTTATTTAGTGATTTGCCAATCTATAAATACATTATCTTTGCAATTATCGAATGCATCGACGGAACAGTTAATAACATTAGATGGAATCATGACATAAATAAGATTGGTACAACCATAGAAAGCTTTTTTCCCGATTGATTTGCAACCGGAAGGTATGATTATTGCCTGACAGGGAAGATTTGAAAAAGCTTCTTCTTCAATGCAGTTAATTGATGATGGAAGATACAATACGTCCATTTCTCGTAAACAAGGTATTACTTCTTGTTCAGTAATAGTTAATCCACAGGATGCGCAATGTGTTCCATTAGTTAATCCACACTCCTCATCTTTAGGTCTTGTACCAAGGTCAACAACAACTTCACCCTGATGAGAAGTAATCTTTATCATATTTTTAAATCCATGATCTTTTGCCCATAAACAAGCGAAATCATTACAACTTGGTATTATGATTTGCGGAAGGTTGTCACAGCGAAGGAATGGATTATCATTAATGATATAAACACTGCTGGGAATGGTTATACTATTAAATCGACAGTAACCAAATGCAGGGCTATCCTATCGTCAAGAAACACAGACTTAATTCTATTAATATACAAATACCAATTTGGGTCCTCATCACCAAAGTTCATCATCTCTCCTGATCCGCTGATTGTCAGGAAACCTTCATCATCCAGTGTCCAGGGCAGATTATCCCCACAAGTACCATTTGCGACAATATCCGCATTTGCTGTCAATGGCAATATTACAAATAGCAATCCAACAATTCCGATCAGGAGAATGAGTTTCTTCATTTTCAACAACCTCATATCTTTATTAATCAATTTAGCTTTGCCTGTTTGAATATTCCCGTATTTTCTCATGTATCAGGGAACGGAACTCTTTTTTTTTGTAACATCTTTTTTAGTGTTATGAAGTATTAAAGGCGTATGATGAACTGATATACTTTATAAAATATATGATATCAAAAAATACATACTTTCGGCAAGATGTGCAGAACTATACATACAAAATTTGCGAACGGGAGTTCGAATTCCTATGTGGAAAATCAAAAAATATGGAACTGTGAAAAATAATCCCTACTAATAGTGAATCAGTAGGGGATTTCAAATTGTGGATTATTATCTTTCTCTGAGAATTGCAGCATCGACATTACATCCTTCGAAGGCATTGACTGCTATATTTGTCACACTGGCAGGTACATGAACGTAAAGCAAATTCGGACAGTTCGAAAAAGCATGTTCACCGATTGTTGTACATCCATCGGGTATTATGATTGCTTCACAAGCAAGGTTAGAAAAGGCTTCTTCTCCGATAGTAGTTAATGATGAAGGCAGGTATAGTATTGTCATTTCACATAGTGCGGGAATATTTCGTTGCTCGACTAAGATTTCACCGCAGATGGAACAATGTTGTCCTTCACTTAATCCGTTTTGTGTTTGCGTTGGGAAAGCAGCAGGATCAAAAACTACAGAATGATATTCACATTCAATGATTCTATATGGCAAATTATGGCTTTTCGCGAATTGCAACGCATAGGTATTCTCAAAGACTAACATTTCAGCCATTGAGCTTCCATCAAAAAATTTGTTATCATCATCTATTGCTGTTACAGAAGCAGGAATTGTTAGTTCAAGCAGATTTGTGCACCATCTAAAAGCTCCTTGATCGATTCTGGTTACAGATTCTGGAATTACTACAGACATCAAATTGGAGCAACCATTTAATAGATTGCCAGGTATTATAGTTGTACCCAAAGGAATAGTGAATTCTCTTAAATCTGAACAGCCACTAAATGCACTTTGTCCAAATTCAATTGTATTATTACCTGTAAATGTTATCCTTTGTAATGAAGTTGCATAAGAAAAAGCCCGTTGTTCTATTTTTGTTATATTTGATGGGAAAACAACGCTACGTATTTTGCTCTTAACAGATGAAAAGGCCCACTCTTGAATTATTTTACTATCACCTGGAGAAAGAATAAGATCAAAACTCGATCTTATTCCATACAAAGGTGTAGTTTCATCGTTCTGGGTTTCTTTGACCATATGATTAGGCATTGTTATCTTTTCTAGTTTTTGACATTCGTAAAAAAGCTTCGCACCCAAAGATTTTACAGTGTTTGGTATAATTATTTCTGTTAAGTTGCTTTTGCTGAAAGCATTATTGCCAATAGTTACTACTGAACTTGGTATAATTATCTCTGTTAAGCCGCTTTCACTAAAAGTGTTATCTCCAATAGTTACTACTGAACTTGGTATTGTTAAGGTGGCTAATGACTTGCAACCATAAAATGAATATTCAGGCAAAGTTAATATACCTGCAGGAAAGATGACTTCCTCTAATGATTCACAGTTATAGAACATATATGTCAGATCTTTCGCAGAAGATGGGAGCGAGCACTTTTTTAGATTTTTGCATCCCACAAATAAGGAATTACCACATGTTGTAACCGTTTCGGGAATTACTATTTCTTTTAATGCAGTACATAACATAAAAGCATTTTGCTCTATAGTTGTTACATTGCTTGGGATAGAAATGTTGTCTAAAGAAGAGCACATCCAAAATGCACCATCTTCTATCTTTTTAACACTATCAGGAATAATAACTGTATTCAGTTTAGTGCATCTCCCAAACATCTGATTACTAATGGTCTTTAATTGTGCAGAAAGCGTTACACTTTGCAAATTTGAGCAATCTTGGAATGCATATTGCCCAATATCTGTAACATTGTTTCCTATCTCAATTGATATCAGTTTTTCACATTTATAAAATGCCATATCGCCGATTTTTTTCAATGAATTTGGAAGCGATACTGTTTCTAGTGAAGTACATCCTTCAAATGCACTTCCGAGAATAATTGTAATGCCTTCTGGTATTGTAACATTGGTTAATATCATATTACTTTTGAACGCAGATGCAGCAATTCCAGTAACAGTATACCCATCAATAGATGATGGTATTGTTATGGATGCGTTATTTCCGGTATAGCCAGAAATGTATGCTTTCCCGCTGATAGTTGCATATGAGAAAACTGTTTCTGGTTCAAGCAACGGAACTACTTCTTGTGCAATAAGAATATTACCACAAACAGAACAATGAGCCCCCTCTGTCAAACCAGTGGCTGTGTAAGTAGGGGCTACTGCATTATCAGTAACAATATTCTGATGCGATACAATGTTGACTATTTTAGTTAATCCATTTGCTTTTGCCCAATTGTGTGCGTATGAATTACAAGTTGGAATAGTAATCGTTTCTAATACTGTACAATCCATAAAAGCATTGTTTTCAATTTGACTAATGCTATTAGGAATGATGATACTTGACAACGCACTGCAACAAGAAAAGGCACTTTCCCCTACGCGTACAATTCCTTCAGGCAATTCAATGTTGGTTAGACTATCACAGAGAAAGAATGTTTCCCAACCAATATATGATATATTTTCGGATAAATTTACAGAAGAAAGATTCCTACAAGCATAAAATGCAGCATTACCGAGACTTGTCACACTGGTTGGTATAGCAATTTCATTTAAACCACTATTAGCAAAGGCCCAATCATCTATATTGATTACACTTGTGGGCAGATCAATATGTAAAAGGGAATAGCAATTTCCAAATGCAAATCTGCCAATGTAAGAAACAGTATTTGGAATTGATATATCTGTAATGTCAGAACAGTTAAGAAACGCTTGGTCACAAATACTCGTTATGCCATTTTGAATAATGACTTTTGTAATAAAATAGGGTTTATCATTGGATATCCAAGGAGGATAATTTGACATTTCACCTGTTCCTGATATTGTTAATATGCCATTAACGTCTAGAGAATATGAAACATCATTTGTTCCACAGGCACCGTTTGCAACAATCTGTGCATTTGGATCAACTGGAAGGACTTCCTGAAGAATGATTGTTTCTCCGCACCTTTCACAGTGACTTCCTTCGGATAAACCCGTTTGGGTTTGAGTTGGAGCAACAGCAGGATCGATGACTGGAGTATGTCCAAGAGCAGCAATATCAACGCGAGTTGTGTATTCACAGCGGGAACAGGTCTCGTATGCGTTCCAGCCGATTTCGGTGCAGGTTGCGGCCTTGGCTTCATGCTGCTCAAGGTCGTGTCCCAGTGCAGGAATTTCCTCGTAGGTTGAATGATCGCAGCGAGAACAGGTATCGTATTCATTCCAGCCAACAGCAGTACAGGTTGCTTCCTGAGCATCGTGATGGATGAGATCATGCCCAAGTGGGGGAATGACTTCTTGCGCTACCAGCACTTCATTACAAACCGAACAGTGCTTGCCTTCAGTCAAACCTGACTCGGTGCAGGTTGCAGGAACAGCGTCGTCATCTACTTCGGTGTGGCCTTGGGCTGGTATAATGATATCATTATCATTAATCTCTGTCTCGCCTGTTTCATCAGAGAACAATTTGCTGCATGCAGAGCAGACCCAGTAGACAGAATTACCTGGTTCAGTACATGTAGCAGGTTTTTGGGCATGTGAAATTAAAGATTTATGACTTAGGATTCTATACGAAATATGATTTGTTATTGCCCATTCATATGCATAAGAATCACAATTACCTTGAATAGATAATGAGGGACATCCATGGAAGGCATTTTCAGAAATGCTGGTTACACTATCAGGGATTGTGATGCTGGCCAAATTAGTGCAACCATCAAAGGCGTATGAACTAATACTTGTAATATTATTTGGAACAATAAAGATTGTGAGACTTGAACAATCTACAAAACAATCCGTTCCAATATATGTGCAGTTGTCTGGCAATTCAACTTCTGTCAAACTGGTGCAACCAATAAACAGCCCATCAGTTCTCATATTTGGTACATTACGAGGCAGTATCACACTTTTTAATTTTATGCAAGAATCAAATAGATAAGTGCCCAGATATGTTACGCTTTCTGGTATTGTTATGCTTTCCAAATTACTACAGAGTAAAAATGCATTATTGCCTATCTTTATCACACTATCTGGAATTATGATGCTTGAGAGGCTTGTGCAATTGGAAAAAGCAGAATTTCCAATTGCGGTTATGTAATCTGGAATAGTAAAATCGGTAACTGATTTATCGATACTGTGTATTTCTGTCCCAACAACCACATTGTTATCCATTATCAGTTTTATACTATAATTGCAATTGGGTTCTCTAAAAATGCATCCTGCATTGCCCAAAGTCATGGCACTTGTTGTATTTCGTCCGACATACAGGATCCCACTACATCCTGAAAATGTATCATTTGCAATTGATGTCAGATTGTTGGAAAGGAAAACACTTTCCAAATGACTGGCCCCCAAGTTTCCGCTTGTGCCAAAGACTTGGGACCCGAGACTAACTACGCTGTTCGGAATAGTAATACTGGTTTGATATATACAATCGAAAAATGCTTTATCGCCAATGCTGGTAACGGTATTGGGAATTTGGAAATCCTTATTTCCCCCCAAGGTATGGGAAAATGCATCATTTCCAATATGGGTTATTCCATTTGAGATTATTACTTTATCATAATAACTGTGCAATCCGCGCCATGGCGGAGTATCATTATCTGAATAATCCTTCATCGATCCAGTGCCATAAATTATTAATGCACGATCGTCATCAATCATCCAATTGAGGCCATCGTCACAAATACCATGATATCCAGATGCAACAGTCGCAAATTGAAAACTGGCGTTTATAAGGTCATTATTTCCACTTTCGATATCAATTGTGTTCCATAAGTCTTCAACACCATTAAAACATACATTGGATATATTCCCGCAATCGTAAAAAGCACTTTTGCCGATACTTGTTACACTTCTTGGAATTACAACATTTATTAAATTAGTACATCCATTAAAAGTATAATCCTCAATAGTTGACACGCCATTTGGAATCGTAATACTGTGCAGGTTGCTGCATGATTCAAATGCATGCCCACCAATGCTATTAACAGTTTCCGGTAATATTATACTTTCCAGATTTGTCCAACCAATGAAAGCATATTTCCCTATATGAGTACACCCATCTGGAATGATAACGCTCGTGATCTCTTCATGATTGATGTATAAATGAGGCGCCAATACAAGAGGATTGCTCCCATAGTTTACGAATTCTATTGCCAGCCATGAACTAATGTTGGAAATGTGCACCTGGTTTAGATTATTGCAGTTTCTAAACGCATCCATTCCTATAAAAACAACCTTATCAGGAATAGATATGCTTGAAAAAGAACAGTCCACAAATGCGCTTTGACCTATGCTTGTCGTGTTTTCCGGAATTTGAAATTCTGATAGTCCGCTACAACCTGAAAACGCATATTTGCCTATTTGAATAATATTGCTGGGCAACCAAATACTTGTCAGATTACTGAAACCTGCAAAAGCATAGCTGCCTATACTTGTGACATTATCGGGTATTGTAATACTTGTTAATTCGGCATTTCCAAGGAATAAATGATTTGCGATAAAAAGAGGGTTGCTGCTCACATCTTCAAATTCCATTGTTAACCATGATTCAATACTATGAATATGTACCTCATTTAAACTATTACATCTGTCAAATGCTTTTTTGCCGATATATGTATGATTATCAGGCATTGAGATCGTAGTTAGTCCGGAATTATAAAATGCATATTGACCAATACCAGTAACGCGGTTTGGTATATTAACCTCTGCCAGACTACTACACCCATCGAATGCATTATTTCCAATCCGTTCTATTCCAAACCCCATGGAAACACTTGTCAAGTTCGTACAATCACAGAATGCATAATTCCCGATACTTGTTATCCTATCGTCAAGAAACACAGACTTAATTCTATTAATATACAAATACCAATTTGGATCCTCATCACCAAAGTTCATCATCGCTCCTGATCCGCTTATTGTCAGGAAACCCTCATCATCCAGTGTCCAGGTCAAATTATCCCCGCAAGTACCGTTTGCAACAATATCCGCATTTGCTGTCAATGGCAATACTACAAATAGTAAACCAACAATTCCAAACAGGAGAATGAGTTTCTTCATTTTCAACAACCTCATTTTTTTTTATCAATCTTGCTTTGCCCGTTTGAATATTTACGTCTTTTCTCATGTGTCAGGAAATGAAACTATTTATTTTGTAACATCTTTTCAGTGTCATGAAGTATTACAGATGGATACTAAACCAATATATTTTATGAAATGTATTATATCAAAAGTACATAATTTCGGCAAGATGCACAGGACAATACAATGTTTACAGACAGGAGTTCGAATCCTCAGGTGAGTACCTAGGCATTCGCAACAATTTATTACAATTAAAGATTTGGGCAGGTATCTCATCATTGGTGATCATGCTCATCATAAACGATGTGCGTTAGTGAGCATTTGCACTGGATTAGAGCATGAATAAGAGTTTGAATTTCTTGCTTTTCATTGCATGGTGGAATACAAGAAAGAAGCGTCCCCCCATATGGTGTTCCATTCTGCCTGGAGCACGAACAGCGCATACTGTAAGATATTGTCTTTGCCGACGTTTCAATGGATCCGGTTTATTTCGACTTGCAATCCATAATTTCTCCCGGTATAATTAGATATAATTGAGGAAAACCGGAGATAATTGAGGAAAACTGGAGAGAAGGGCTTGAAGGATGTCAGTGCAGGCCATGGAATTCGTTGGCAGACAGGCAGGGGAGGGAAACTCTGCCCTTTTCCGGCATGATGGATTTGTCCAGGCGCGGTGATCTGCCGCGCCTTTTTATGTGCTGATAACCGACAGAACGCGAAGGAGGATACGGGACATGAAACGCAAACTGTGGATTGTGATAGCTGCAGCTGCACTGCTGGCAGCGTTCTGGTGCGGAGCGGCGCTGGCGGACCAGAGCGGCACCTGCGGGGACAATCTGACCTGGACGCTGACGGACTCGGGCACGCTGACCATCTCCGGCTACGGGGAAATGACGGATTATTCAACCATTTCCGGTACTCCGTGGTATTCTTCAAGGTCATCCGTCAAATCCATCACCATCGAAGACGAAGTGAAAAGCATCGGCCGCCGGGCCTTTTATGGCTGCACCGGCGTATCAACCGTCACGATCCCGGCCAGTGTGACAAAGATCGGTTATCTGGCATTCAAAGGCTGTTCAGGCCTGAGCAGTGCCACCATTCTGAATGCCGAAGCCGTAATCGGCGACAGTGATCACGATGTCTTCAAGGAGTGCGCTTCCAACTTTACGCTGAAGGGCTGGGCCGGATCCACGGCGGAGACGTATGCCTCAGCCGCCGGGCATACCTTCGTGCCCCTGGACAGCGGCAGCTGCGGTGATAATCTGTCCTATACATTTATTGATCATACGCTAACCATCTCCGGCACCGGAATGATGACAGATTTTTATGACGGTTCAGAATCTCCGTGGCATGAGTACCGGAAATCCATCTGGAATGTTGTGATTGAAAACGGCGTGACGAGCATCTGCCGTTATGCGTTTGATGGCTGTTCTTCTGTAGGTAGTATAGCAATCCCTGCCAGTGTAACAAATATTGGCTACCGGGCTTTCAGGGGCTGCAAGCAGCTGAGTAAGGTGACCATCGCGAATTCCGAATGCGTAATCGGCGACAGTGATTATGACGTTTTTGAAAACTGCTCCAACCAACTGGAGATTTTGGGCTGGCCGGGATCCACGGCGGAGACCTATGCTTCCGCTGCCGGGCATACTTTTAAATCACTGGGCAATACTTCCGGACAGCTGGGCGACAATGTATATTACAACATCAATCCGCATACCGGCACAGTGAGTATCACCGGTACGGGTCCGATGTGGGATTATGATTCCAGTTCGCATTCGCCCCTGGGTTATAACGAGGCGCTGAGCAGCGTGACCATCGGCAGCGGCGTAAGCAGCATTGGTGAATTTGCTTTCTACTATTGCCCCGGCCTGACCAGTGTCACGATTCCGAACAGTGTGACCAGCATTGGTAAGTATGCGTTCTATGACTGCTTCGGCCTGACCAGTGTCACGATTCCGAACAGTGTGACCAGCATTGGTGCAGGTGCTTTCAACAACTGCTCCCGCCTGCCCAGTGTCACGATTCCTACCAGCGTGACCAGCATTGGTGACCGTGCTTTCTACTTTTGCACCAGCCTGACCAGTGTCACGATTCCTACCAGCGTGACCAGCATTGGTGAGGATGTTTTCTACAATTGCACCGGCCTGAAAGAGATTACTGTTGCGGCGGGAAACAGCAAATATAGTTCTGAGAATGGTATCCTGTTTGATAAGAATCAGAAAACAATTATCTGTTATCCGGCAGGAAAAGCAGGGAGCAGCTATATCATTCCACCCGGTGTGACCAGCATTGGTAACAATGCTTTCTCCAACTGCACCAGCCTGATCAGTGTCACGATTCTGAACAGTGTGACCAGCATTGGTGAATATTCTTTCTACTATTGCAACGACCTGACAAATGTCACGATTCCGAACAGTGTGACCAGCATTGGTGGATATGCTTTCAACAGCTGCTCCAGCCTGACCAGTGTCACAATTCCGAACAG
>JAEEGL012172957.1_pt1 | contig 10085 bp, 6 predicted proteins | sample 9134231 | NCBI WGS metagenome assembly JAEEGL01 (sample SAMN16246548, study PRJNA631951) | gut metagenome | biome: gut microbiome; feature: rumen; material: fiber-attached | host: Bos | place: Iran: Karaj | collected 2018-10 | reverse complement strand
TGCTTCGACTGAAGTGCGCCGAACAAGTTCCTGCTTGTCTTCCTCGCTTATCTGGTCGGTAAGTGCGTCAAATTCTGCCTGCAGTTTTTCTTCGTCGAGGTGCATTTCCACAGGAACGGTTTTGAAGTTGAGTTCCAGCGTGGCACCATCGTCAACAGAGTTCTGGAAGGTGTATTTTGAGATATAACCATACTCATCCTCCTCGCTGCCGAAACAAGCAAAAGTGTTGTGGTCGTTGCGGTTGATAGGTGTACCTGTCAATCCGAAGAAGAATGCGTTGGGCAATGCTGTACGCATTTTCTTGCCAAGGTCGCCTTCCTGGGTTCGGTGAGCCTCGTCCATAAGCAAGATTATGTTGTCGCGGTCGTCAATCACTTCGCCATCGTTCAGGTCGCCGAACTTGAAAATGGTTGTTATGAGAATCTTGCGCTGGTGTATCTTGGTTTCCAACTCTTCTTTCGAAGTAATGTTGTCAACGTTGGGAATCTCGGCACGGGTGAAGTCGCCAGTTATCTGGTCTTCCAAATCGATACGGTCGTCAACAATAACCACTGTGGGCGCCTTCAAATCGTTCTGGCGGCGCAGTTTCTGTGCGGCAAACACCATAAGCCACGACTTGCCCGAACCCTGAAAGTGCCAGATAAGGCCTTTGCGCGGTCCTTTTCCTGCTCTGTAGGTGCCAAGCACACGCTGAACAATGGCTTCGCCACCGAGGTATTGCTGATAGCGGCAGACAATCTTAATCTTACGCCCGCCTGTGGTGCCTGTGAACACTGTGTAGTAGCGGTAAATGTCGAGCATTCGCTCGGGTGTGAGCAACGACAGATAGTTGTGCTCCACATCCTCAAGTGTGCCGTGGCGACGCTCCTCATCGGCATACCACGGGCCCCATTTGTCGACGGGGCAGCCCACACTTGCATATTGCAGTTCGCGCCCTTCGCTGGCGAATGTGAATATGTTCGGAACAAACATTTCGGGTATGCTTTTCTGATAGTGCATTATGTCGGTTGCACCATCGGCCCAGGTAACCGACGATTTGACGGGTGTCTTGGCTTCGCCCACAATCATTGGTATGCCGTTGATTATGTAAACCAAATCGAGACGTTTACCGCCTTCCTTGCTTGGACGCGGGAATTCCCATTGGTTGGTAACCACACAGCGGTTTTCGGAAGGGTTATCGCTGAAGAAGCGTATGTTGATATTCTCGCCATCTTCGCCGAAAGGGTATGAGTTCTCATCGAACAGAAGGCTGCGGAAGCGGTCGTTGGCGTTTATCAGTTCATCGTGGTTGTTACCAATGCTGCAAGCCGCACGCAGTTTGAATATCACTTGCGACGCTTGTTCGTCGGTAATGTTGTTGAATTTCTTCAGGGCTGTCAGAAGCCAATCGGTTACCAGCACCTCATCGGGCAGACGTGGTACGTTTTGTGGCTCAACATATATCCAGCCACATTTGCCCGCGGCGTTAATGAGCATTTGCTCTACAGTGGTTTCTTCGTGAAAGTATGCCATATCTTATTTTTTTGTTCTCATGAAAAAAGAGTATAAAAAAGCACAAATAATTGTGTATCAATGCATATGGCAAAAAAAGCGAAGCCTTTTCTTTTTTGTTTCTTTTTTTTTATGCCACATTATTTTAGTGAATAAGTGCGATTGGTTTTAGAACCCTCTGCATTAATTTTTATATCAACAAACTTGTAAACGACCTTTCTTATTTCCTTTATGTCAACATCAGGAAGCCTGTCAGAAATCTCGGACAGCTTACAATGAGGATGTTTCTCTATGTCGTGTATTATGAGAGATTTCAACACATCTGGCTCAACTGTTTTTAATGTTGTTGGTATCTTATCCGCCTTTGCATTTTTAATTAAGATTGGATTAATGATATAATAAGAACCCTTGTGAACTCCTTTTTGCAGCACTAATCCTTTCTTAATCAATGTGCTCACATAGCTCCTTAGACGTTCATCGTCTGCCAATTGCAACTCTTGACTCAATTCTGTGGCGTATATTTTCTGTTCTCTTGCAATTATGCCAAAAGCAGTAAAATCCTTTTGTTTAAGTTGATAATTCTTTAGAACATAATCTAAAAGAGGAAGAATCTCTGGTTTTAAGATTCTCGCGGGCTGAGTAACAATACATTCATTGTAAGAGGATTCAACAGTCGGTTTTTCTTTCGCCTCCATCGAGTTTAGTTCATATATCAAATCGTATCCTGAACCCTCGCCTTCCATCAAACCTAGCGCGAACATCAATTCTATGAAATGTGGATTACGTCTATGTCTTGCATGAAGAATATTGTCTTTTGTAACACCAAGCGGCAACCCTCCTGGGTTTCTTATTTCCAATCTGTCAGTATATACATTAATCATAATATCATTAGATATTGTCATAGATTGGTGTACGATAGCATTGACAAGTAATTCTCGCAATACTTTTGGATGATAATGCCTTATTTGCTTGCGGAAGAGACCATTTGGAAACTCATACGAGTAAGTTAATTCAACAGCTTCCCTTTCGATGTCAATTAATAATTCCTTTGGATTTTTTCCATCATTTCTCCATTCTACCTTTCTTACTTTTTCCTCATTCGCATCGTAAACAATGTACTGCACAGTAATGGGGTAGCTTATCCAGTTTCTTTGTTTTGTCGAACCCAACCATAATACACCCAAATTGGTCAAATAACCTTCATCAACCAAACAGTAATAGTCTGCTATTTCGTCATCATCCAACTGTCTGATATAGTCACTGATTCTTTCCGATGCTCTGATAGAATCAGAAAGGAGCCGCAATTTCCCCCTTGCAACATCATCGATAGTAAAACGTGTTTTGGTGATTTCCCATTGGAAACATCCTTTCATCTCGCTTAGTCGCAACATATCCTCACTACGCACAGGCTCGCACTTATCTGCGAATCGTAAATAGAATTTACCATCAGAAGTAGACGCAATAGACTTCATTGACGGAAATACTGTAATAATGAAATATTGACTATTGGTTTCATCGGAAAGCACTTCAGTTGCCGACAACGCAACATTGAAACATAGACTACGAAGTTTCGTTACAGCATTGTTTATTTCTTTTGCATCAACCACCTGTCCTGGAAGAGTATGTTTCTTTTTGTCATCATAACCTACGTAAATCTTCCCGCCTTGAGCATTCGCTAATGCCACGCAAGTAATTGATAACTCACGGAACCCTTTGTCGCCAGTTCTTATTTTTTGTAGTGATTTATACTCTATAGATTGAGTCTCGGGATTCATATTGTTTGGTTTTCCTGTGTTTATCAAATCTACCACACCCATTTATGTCAAAGACAATCTGTTTCTGTTTGACTATATCTTTTCGTTAGATAACACCATTACGGTCAAAATTAAACATTATCAGGGAATGCGTAGATTTTGAGAAATTTCGCAACAAGTTCGTTAGTCCTATTCTGAATATCCTCAACGGACCAACTATCTTTCTTTGCGATTTCCGCATTTATCTCCAATGAGTTTTTATATCCTACAAACCTTCCATCACTGTTCTTTCTATCGCGTTTCTTAATAAAATCATAATTACTTAAAGTACTATTGTAGCCTGTTATTGTAAGATTACCCAATTTATGTACATAACACTGCCTGTACTCCTCGGCCTTTGCTTTATCGCCATTAGCAATCATATTAACCCATGGTTGTGGAATATTGTCTCCTTCTGGGAAAATATGCTCAATTGTCCATATATATTTTCCTCCTTTATCGCGGTCCCAAAGGTCTGTCCACGTTTCAGTTGTCATAGATTGCTCGGCAAAATCGCACAATAGGAATCGGGTTGCGTCTGCATTATCTTTATATATATCGCCTTCCAGTTTTTCCTTGAAACTGTTATCATCAGCACATGCATTCTTAATTCTTGAATGAATAATAGCAAGGACCTTATCCCCAACATAAGAATCATTCTCGATTTCCTCAATTATTGACATAAAAATGCGAGCCAGGTCTCTTGTATTAGGCACATCAGTGAGATTGCGTCGAACAAAGAATATCGTAAGCCAATTAATAATCTTACACATTTGGGAATCAGTTATTTTCAAAGATTCTTTGTTTTTGAAAAGGTAAAGCAACAACAAATAGGCTGGGGCACCTTGTATGTGATTTAGTTTTTGCAAAGCCTTGGCAATATTATCGTTAACACCTTCAGTTGAAATGCAGCATATTTGAGAGTATATTGAGCCAGCCTCTATGATTTTACTCATAAAGTTTTCCAAGTCTTTATCAATAAGAACCTCATATATTTTTAACAGATTAGAACGCGTTGCAATAGGCCCCAAAGGATATTTCTTCTTTTCTTCTTCAGAGACAAACGGCTTGTTTAATTCGCTTCGGAAAGCATTGTAATAATGACGGAAAAATCTCTCATGTATCTTGTAATCATCGGATAGTTTGGTTAGTAAATCATTCCAGCGATTATAGCAGTCGTCAATATTCAGTCGGAATTTTTCTGACTGGGCCATAATATGATTTTTCATTAAATCTATTGCTGTCAAAGGCACGCCTCGGTTATTCAAGGATTCGAACAAGACAAATGCTCCAGAAGGACTATTCACTTCAATCTTAACCAACATTGAGGAATTCACTTTTTCCAAAAAATCGAACAGCCACTGAACTTTCTCTATCTCGGTATTCTTTTCTTCTATATCTTTTTGCAATCGGTTTAAAAAATAATTGTAGCACTTATATACCTTTCTTAATTTGGCATAAGGCTTTTGTGGGGAAGTTGAAGTAACATGATTTTCAGACATTAAAGACTTATAATCATCGGCATTCGAATTCTGCACTTGAGGCACAATAATCAACCCGTTGGGTGATTTCTTATTGCTTAATTGTTTCTTTATTGCAGGTATCTCATCTTTTTCTTCTTCCTCAACATATTCTTCTCTTGCGCTCAATTCATGATATATTGCCAAAAGCATCAACGAAATAGTGGTTAATCTTTGTTGGCCATCCACCAACTCCAAACGAGGATTCATACTGTCGCCACTTGCATTTATGCAGATTATTGAACCAATAAAATAACCTAGTTCACCCTCATTAATATCGTTGTACAAATTATCCCAATCAGTAATGCCCCAAGTGTATTCACGTTGGTATTTGGGTATTTGATAGAAGAAATTCGCATTTCTTTCAAATATCGTCTTTATTGGATATTCTTTACAAGATTGTATCATAACTATAAATATTTTAAATCATTTTCCTTGTAAAAATATAATTCAAACCGCATTTATACAAATGAACGCGCACCATTTCCTACAGGTATCGCTCTGTATTTCTTATAAAACTGGTTCATAAAAAGCGATTCAAGATATTTCGACTCCTGTTTGCCTCGACATTTGAAAACATCGACATGGCTTCCATTGTATAGCATATACTGATAGCGAGACGCCATTTGCCAGTTGTTCTCAAGGCCGTAGTCGGGGTCGTCCAAAAGAAGTTTCAAGTGTTTTGTATAGTGCTCATCGCGAAGACGTCGCAACAATCCATCCGATTTACCTATGTATATTATCGGGCTTTTCAAGCCGTTTGGATAAACGTATTTGGTACCATCGGTTGCAGAAATTATATAGATACCGCCATCGGTTTTGCCGATTGGACAAAAATCTTTGTCTGAAAAATCGCGCAGGTCGAAACTGGCGTCAACTCCTCTGACGGTGCGGAAGTCAGGCATAAATGCTTTTATGTATCTTACCATATCTTAACACTCAATTGTTTATCAAACTCTTTATCACGGCATCTATCGCTTCTATCGTTTTTAGCAACTCCGCTTTGCTTTGCTTGGCTTGCTCTGTGAATGAGACAAATTCCATTTGCTTTTCTTTGGAAGGCAAAATGACAGGAATCTCTTTTAGTTTCTTTTGTGTAAGTTTTAATCTTGTTGTGCCACTAACAAATGGCATCAGATTTGACATCTTCAAATATTGGTGTAGGTATTCAATATTGATTGTATCTTTAGGCTTTACAACATGAGCATGATTGTTTACCCATGCTTTGCCATTGATAATATATGAACTATCCTCGCCTTCTTTATAATTGCCACAATCTTCGGCTATGCATAGCAATTGTTCATCGGTGATATAGTCATTAATATAATCAACAATACCTGTTGCCCCATAGTAAGGATACAACAAGCCTGTTTTCATTGTACTTCTAACGCCGTCGTTTAAGGGTTTACGGCAATCATCTTTAATATCAACCACCGTTTCTAAATTTACTCTATAGGAATCATTCCCAAACATCTCCACAAACTGCGCCTTGACCATTTCGTCAGTTGCGGCAAGAAGTTTCTTGTACGACTCTTTCAGGCGGTAGGCGGCCCAGAGTTTGTCGGCAAGGGCTTTCTGCTCGAGAAGTGGGGGTAGTGAGAATTCGTAGTCGGCAAGTGTACTCCAGTTAATAAGGAAGTTCACACCACCCGTATGGTGAGTATCACAATATTCCCAAAACAAGTCAGATTGTATAACTACTGGTAAATATTCGGGTAATAATACTTCGGCATCTCTGCTTCTTAAAATATACGTGGAATCGGAACAGAGACCTTCATACATTGCCATTCCTGCTTTCCTCAAAGCAAAACTGCGCGAAAAAAACAGACTGTCGCCAGGCTTAAAAGCAAAATGGAATTTGAAGCCAAGCATTCCTAAGTCTTGTTTTAAGTCTCCTCGTTCTGTAATTGCTATTTCACCACATTCACCATGACCTTTCCCAAGGTAATACATGATATCTGTATTGAATCTATCTATGTTATTGTTAACTCTGTTAACAACATCTTTCAATTTCACAATCATGGCTCGTATTGGTTTAATAATTCAATAAAACCATCAACTTTTGAATGCAGTTGATTTGATTGTTCCTCAACATAATTCACAAGTTGGTCTAAAGAGTATTCTCTCCATGAAGATTCCATGCCTTCAGAAATTCCTTTGGCGTATAAATTAATGTTAAGTTTATAATCATTGGTTCGGATTTCACTCAATGGAACGATTTTGGCAATGTTTTCAACATCAGAATAGTCATTGTAAATCTTAACTATCTCCCGAATATGAGACTCTTCCAAATAACTTTCTGAGTTTTTTCTGGTAACAAGGTGTTTAGCATTAATAAACAAAATCTTACCTTTCTTTTGCTCTTCTTTTCTCATTCGGCAGATAACAACACATGCAGGCATTGCTGAGTTGAAAAACAAATTATCCCCAATTCCAATTATCGTATCGATTAAATCGGCATCTACCAAATGTACTCTGATTTCCTGCTCAATATTTCTGCCTAAAATGCCATGTGGAAAAAGAATCGCACATCGACCACTATCTGTATTTAGTGAACATAGAATATGTTGGAAAAATGCATAATCTGCACATTTCTGTGGCGGTGTGCCCAGGAAATTGCGCCCCCATCGGTCGTTCTGGAAGGCTTCGCGGTTCCAAGTCTTAATGCTGTATGGCGGATTGGCCAGCACAATGTCGAACTTGCGCAGGTGGCTGCCATCGACAAAGGCGGGGTGGGCAAGTGTGTCCTCGCGCACAATGCTGAAATCCTCAACGCCGTTCAGATAAAGGTTCATACGGGCAATGGAAGCGGTGAGCGCGTTAATCTCCTGCCCAAACACCTTCACGCCCTGCCAGGGTTGGCCGTTCTGGCGCAGATAGTCGAGACACTTCACAAGCATACCGCCACTGCCGCTGGTGGGGTCGTAAATGCTCTCGTCGGGCTGTGGCTGCAGAATCTCGGCCATCAGCGTAACCACGGTGCGGTTGGTGTAGAACTCCTGCGCGGTGTTGCCAGCATCGTCGGCAAACTTGCCAATAAGGTATTCGTAGGCTTGTCCCATCTCATCGGCTGGGCACGAGGCAAGGCTCAAGTTGTAGCGCGAGAAATCCTCAATGAGCGAGGTGATTATGTGGTCGGGCATTTTGGCTTTGTTGGTCCATCCGTCTTTAGGCCCGAAAATGCCTTCCAATCCGCCAATCACACGTCCGTCGGCCTCCTCGCCAGGGTTGGCTTGTTCAATGGCGATAAAGGCTTCGACAAGGCGCTGCCCGACGTTTTCGGTCACTTCGCGCACATCGCGCCAGTGGGCTCCGTCGGGAATACGGATTGCCAGTTCCTCGGCCTGCATACCAGCGTATTCGGCACCACCCTCACGCACAAAGCCTTCGAACTGCTCGTCGTACACATCGCTAATGCGCTTGAAGAAGAGCAACGGGAAAATGTACTCTTTGTATCCTGCGGCGTCAATCTGTCCGCGCAGACGGGTGGCGGCTCCCCACAGGAAGGTTTTGAGTTCGTCGAGCGAAATGGGTGCGTCGGCCTGGCGGTAATTATGTGTTTTGTCTTCTTCTTTCATTGTCTCAATCATTCGTAATGCGATACACCTTCGTGTACCAGGTTAGCCAATCGCTCAAATCGGCAACTCCTTTGGCCGCGCGGATTAAATCCAACGAACTGAATACACTGAATTTTGGCGAATTGTTTGTCAGTTTCTTGTATTTCTCAATCGATTTGTCGAGCGACGGATTGTCGGGGTGTTTCACAACCGAAAAACAAACGTGTGTGTAGTCATTTTCCGAGTCTTTCTCCAAAGCCATAGCAATCAACTGATTGCGCCACAACTGGTTCATTCCCTGGCGGAACGGGCAACCGTCATCATCGTATTTTCCACTGAAGAACTCCTTGCCATATTTGTTCATAATGTTCCAGTATTTGAATTTCGATACGGCGTGATAATAGCAAAGGTCGGGGTTAGCGAGGATTTCGGCCATCGAGCATTGGGTGCAGTTCTCCTTATATTGAGTATTTGCTTTCATTTTTTCACTGTCAGATTTATACCCTCCGCAATGGGTAAAATCTGTTTCAGTGAGTTTGTGCTCGATAAGCCACAAGCACTTTTCGTTGTTATTGTTGATATACGCTATGGCCACATCGGCATCGGTTTTTATTCCGCTTTTTTCCAAAAGATTGTTTTCGCCAAATTCAAACTTGAATCCTTTATAAAGCGAATCTCTGTCGATATGGTCGAAATCTTTGGGTGCAATGCCCGATTTCTTCAAAATGTCGTTGGCGCTGGCACTTGTCAGAATCGGGATAAACAAGTTCACGCACGCTGTCTGCGAACTTGCAATATGCTTGTATGAATAGATATGCGGCTTATACTTATACTTGCACTTGCTTTGAATTGCTTTCCATTCATCAATAATGCCGCTGTAAAGCATAGCGGGCGTTTCGCAATGCTCGTCGTCGTACTTGTCGGGCAAGACCATATCGTTAGGCTTCCCTCTAAATTCGCCAAGGTCCGTTGTGATTTTTTCGTTTTTGTAATCCTTCAAGGACTCTTTTATGCGGGCTTCGAAATCGGAATATGTTTGTCTTTTAGCCATAGCATCAGATATTTATGACATTTTTGAACTCCGCCTCACGCCGTTTCACCTCTTCGTAGGCCGCCTTAAATTCGGCCAGCACTTCGGCATAGGGGCGAGTTTCCTCTTTGTGGTACTGCACATATTTGTTTGGCGACAGGTCGTAATTCTTTGCGGCAATCTCGTCGAGCATAACCACTTGCGAATAGTCCTCAACATTCTCGTAGTTGGCATAGAGTTCGTAGAGGCGGTCAACATCTTTTGGTTCGAGAATGTTCTGTGCGCGTTTCTGGGTGAGGATTTTTGTGCCGTCAATCATCAGAATGCGTGCACTGTGGGCAGCGGGTTTCAACTTGCGCAGAATGAGGAAGCAAGGCGAGAGTCCTGTGCCGTAGAAGAGTTTGTCGCCAAGCGTGACAACGGCTTCAACCAGGTCGCTCTTTACCAGTTTCTCACGTATGCGGCCTTCCTCGTTGCCACGGAAAAGACCTCCCTGCGGCATCACCACCGCCATACGGCCGTTGCCAGGCGCCATCGACACTATCATATGCTGAATCCAGGCATAGTCGCCGCACGAGTCGCTGGGCGTGCCCCAAATGTTGCGTCCGAACTTATCCGACGACCATTCAACCGAGCCCCATTTCTCAAGCGAGAAGGGCGGATTGGCAATCACGCAGTCGAACTTGGCCACTTC
>JAEEGL012165567.1_pt1 | contig 10085 bp, 9 predicted proteins | sample 9134231 | NCBI WGS metagenome assembly JAEEGL01 (sample SAMN16246548, study PRJNA631951) | gut metagenome | biome: gut microbiome; feature: rumen; material: fiber-attached | host: Bos | place: Iran: Karaj | collected 2018-10 | reverse complement strand
CGCACACCCCGTCGGTAGTTACAGGGGAGATACAAGGCCATTGGAGCTGGCGATGCTTTATTTGCGCTTACGCACGGCCACGAAAGCCCTTCACGTATGCGACACGGCTTCGCCGCGTGAACCGCCGCGTCGACGCACGGCTTGAAGGCCGAGGGACCACACAATCGCCTACAGAGAACTAGACAAGTCGAAAGACCTTCGCCGTACCTCGCCGCGTCGTTTCAGCCTTCGGCTTGTCGCAGACGCGAAGGGACACGAAAGCGGGGCTTCCCCCGACACGAAAAGACACGAAAGCGACTTGTCGCAGTCGGTCACGTCGCCGCAGTGCAATATCGCATCCACTCCCGTCTTCTTGAAAAGCTTCATAACCATGACAAGCGCCTGGTCATCGAAGCGCACATCGTAGTGCTCGTAGAAGCTTTTGCCGCCGTAGCCGACGCGCATGTGCGTGTCGGAGAGGACGCCGAAGACGAGGTTCGGCTTCTTCTTCGGCTCCCATCCGGCGGGAGCCGCCCAAAGCCCGCCGGGGAGCGCCAGAAACCCCAGCGTCGCCAGAGACTCTTTCAGAAACTTGCGCCTCGTCAGCTCCATTACGCCGCCCTCCGAAACGAAATTTCCACACTTGCCCCGTTGCGCGGCAAACGGAAATTTGGTAACATATGCGTCGGCGAGGGTCGAAAGGCCGGAACCACCTGGATGCGGGGGAAGGTCTCCGCGTGAGTGGCGGAAAGAAATTTCCGCCGCTTTCTATTGAGTAAGCAATCGTCGTGGAAAACAACGCAAGAAAATTGAGCGTATTTGTCGATGAGTCTGGCAGTTTCCTCTACCCAGACCGCGACTCCCGCTTCTATATCATCGGCATGGTTTTCCACGACCAGTCCATGGACATCGGTCCACAACTGAAGGAAATGGATCGTGCCATAGAAGAAATCGGAATGGTTCGCCCTGCAAAATACCGCCTTTTCCAGTTGGCCGATCTTGTCTGCACATTGAACCTTATCGCGCTTAAACTTAGCTCTGGCATGGCGATGAGTCGTTCTGAATCCAAGTTTTTCGGAGGACCAAAGGCCTTCCGCCACAACGTTCTTCGCCGAATAAAGAGCAAGGAAATCTAAAACACGCCAGCCGACTTGGCGATGCTTAGGTTTAGCGGAAAGTGCCGCCAAATAATTGCCGTTTGAAACTCCGAATTATGGGCGCGGCATATCGGCCGGAGGCGGTCGCGTCCGCGGTCAACCACGGCATGGCCAAGGTGCAGCCGACCGACGCCTGCGAGGCGGCGCGTCAGCGCGCGTCGCCGACGGTGTCTGACTGCGAGACCGTGATGAAATGCTCGGTGTAGCCGGGCAGGCTCTTGCCGCCGTTGATCATCACGGCCGTCCCCTTCGCGCCGCCAGGCAGCGACGGCTGCGTCGCGACATGGCGAAGAAAGGCGCCGTCGGTCGAATAGCTGTTGCCGAACGCCGCGACCGCGACTCCGTTAGGACGCGCCAGCACCAGCTCGCGGACGTTCTCCACCTTGCCGTCGGCATATGGCACCGGATGGACCACTCTGGTCGTGATGCGATCGCCGTCAATCACGACGCGTATGCCTCTTATGCGCCACTGCGGCACGCCAAGCGACTTCGCCGCGCTGCGGACGAATATCTCGGGGCTCGCCGACACAACGTAGTTCTCGACGCCGGCCTTCTCAAGAGCCTTCCACATCTTCACCGACGAGGCGAAGAACCACTTGCGGTAGAGCCTCTCGCACTCCGCCTCGCAGAAGGCGTCGATAGCGGCGGCGGACTGCCCGTGGTACATCTGCGCGTTGAACGTCCACGCAAGCCACGGGCCTATCTCGTTCATTCTCGGGTAGTCGCGATCCCTGTACTGCGCCCAGCCGCCCTTCGCGGGATACACGCTGTTGAGCCCGCTCTCTATCGTGCGCTCGACCAGGCCCTTGTACAGGCGGACGACGCGTCCGTCCACGACCTCCACGCCCTCCGAGATGTCGCCTCTTATTATCGTGCCGTCGAAATCCCAGAACGCCATCGGCACGGACTGCGGACTCGCCGCCCTGATCTTCGCGACGTTCTCGAGAACGCGCGCGACGATTCCGTCGGCGTGGTCCTCGACTCCCCAGCACACCGCAGCCGCAAACGCGGCGGAAATAACGACGCATAACTTTCGCATGGTCTATGATACACCTTTCTGTTCGGGGTTTCCCAACGACGCGGCGAGCCGGTCCGCAAGCGACGTGCGGCGCTCGGCGACGGTGTTGGTCTGGATTGCGCGGTTTACCGCATACGGAACGCCTATCAGAAGCGCGAGCCTGCGTCCGCGAGTGATCGCGGTGTAGAGCAGGTTGCGCTGAAGCATCATGTAGTGCTGGGAGTGGAGCACCACGACGACCGCCGGATACTCGCTGCCCTGCGACTTGTGGATTGTCGTCGCATAGGCGAGGACAAGCTCGTCCAGCTCGCCCGGCCCGTACTTAACGGGCCGTCCGTCGAACGCGACTATGAGCGAGCGGTCGTCGTAGTTCACCGCCTTCACGAAGCCGACGTCGCCGTTGAAGACGTCCCTGTCGTAGCTGTTCCTAAGCTGCATGACGCGGTCGCCGACGCGGAACGTCGTTCCGCCGCGCGTTATCGAGTCGCCCTTGGGATTGAGCGCCCTCTGGAGCTCGACGTTGAGGTTGTCGGTGCCGAGCACGTTGCGCCTCATCGGGGAAAGCACCTGCACGTCGTGCATCGGGTCCATACCGAACTTGCGCGGTATGCGCTCCGTCACGAGCTCGATGACCCGCTTCAGGCACGTCGCCGGGTCTTCGCACCTCACGAAGTAGAAGTCGGACTCGCCGCTCCGCACCTCTATGGGCTCGCCCGCGTTGACGTGGTGGGCGTTCTTGACGATGAGGCCCGCTTCGTCCTGGCGGAAGATCAGGTCGAGCCGAGTGGACGGAACGGCCCCGGACTTGATGAGGTCGCCGAGAACCGAGCCCGGTCCGACGCTCGGCAGCTGGTCCGTGTCGCCGACCCACACGACCGTCGCGCTGTCCGGGACGGCCTTCAAAAGGTCGCTCGCGAGCCGTATGTCGATCATCGACGTCTCGTCGAAGATGAAGACGTCCCCGTCGAGCCGGTTGTCGGCGTCGAAGGTGAACTTGTTTGTGGCCGGGTTCCACTTCAGCAGGCGGTGGATCGTCACGGCCTCCTTCGCGGCGTTCGGGCCGGACGACGGAGGGCCCTGCTCGCCGAAGATGCTCTCGGTCATCCGCTTCGCCGCGCGGCCCGTCGGCGCGGCGAGGACGACCTTTACCTTCCCGCGCGGTCCCGCGGCATTGCCGCGCACCGCGCCGTACGTCTCGACGAGGGCGCGGACTATCGTGGTCTTGCCGACGCCCGGTCCGCCGGTTATGATGGAGAACTTCGACGAAAGCGACTTCTCAAGGGCCTCCCGCTGGCGCTCCGCGAGCACGAAGCCGCGGCGCGTCTGCCACCACTCTATCGCCCTCTGCGCGTCGAAGGCCGCGAACGTGCGCGGCGCGGACGATATGGCGCGGACCCGCTCGGCCACTTCGCGCTCGGCGCGGTGGAGCGAACGCAGGTAGACTTTGCGCGGCAGGGGCGCGCCGGCCGCATCAACGCCGCCGCCCTCGCAGACCACCCTGCACGCCGCGACCTCTTCCGAAAGCGCAGACGAAAGCGTCTCGGTCGGGATGCCGGTGATCTCGTTCGCGTGGAGCAGAAGGTCGTTCTCGAACGTCCAGCAGTGTCCGCTGTCCTCCGCCTCGGTCTCGAGCGTGTACGAAATCGACGCCCTGGCCCTCAGCGGAGAGTCCTTCGGAATGCCGACGGAAAGCGCGATCTTGTCCGCCGTAGTGAAGCCTATTCCCCAGATGTCGCGGCAGAGGCGGTACGGGTCGGCCTTTATGATCGCGATGGCGTCCGGCCCGTAGCGCTTGACGATCTTCGTCATCTTCGCGATGGAGATGCCGTATGTCTGGCCGAAGATCATGTTCTCGCGCAGCGTCTCGTTCTGCTTCCAGCTTGCGCGGATCTTCTCGATCTTGGCCCTTCCGAGCTTGGGCACCTCCCGCAGCCTCGCGGACTGATACTGCAGGACGTGCATCGTCTGCTCGCCGAAGGTGTCGACGATGCGCTTTGCCAGCACGGGCCCGACGCCCTTTATGAGGCCGGAGGCGAGGTACTTCTCGACGCCCTTGAGCGAGCGCGGCGCGACGCACTCGAGCTTGTCGGCCTTGAACTGGCGGCCATGCACCTTGTCAGTGACCCAGTGCCCCTCGGCCTTGACCTCCTCGCCTTCCCAGACGGCGCGGGCCTTGCCGACCACCATCGCCTCGGGCTTGGCGGCAAGCTCGAACTCGCTCGGCAGCTCGACGCGCAGTACCGTGTACCCGTTCTCGTCGTTGTGGTAGACGACGCTCTTGACCGTCCCCTCGACCGTCTCGGGCGCCTCGTCGCTCATGCCGGCACCTCGAACTCGAAGCGGCGCCCGGTGAACGGATGGACCAGCGCCAGCCTCACCGAGCGCAGATGGAGGCGGTCGGCCCGCCTTGCGCCGTACTTCACGTCGCCGACGACGGGATGCCCCGCCTCGGAGAAGTGGACCCTGATCTGGTTCTTGCGGCCCGACTTGAGGCGCACCTCGACAAGCGTCGTGGAGCCGTCGTCGGAAAGCTTCCGCCATTCCGTGCGCGCTAGGCGCGGCGCCTTCGCTCCGCGTCCGGCGGACGCTCCGGCCTTCACGGAGCGCACCCGGTAGCCGTCGGCGTCTTCGGCGAGGTGCGACTCGAACACGCCCTCGCTCTCGCCGACCACGCCTTCCACGCGGGCGATGTACGTCTTCTCGGTAAGCTCGTTCCAGCGGTCGCGCAGCGCGTCGGCGAACCGCCCGTCCTTCGCGAACATCATGACGCCGCTCGTCTCGCGGTCGAGGCGGTGGACGAGCCACACTCGCTTCGAGCTGCGGGCCTGCCCCTTTCTCACGTAGGAGTTCAGCCAGTTCTCCGCCGTCGGCTGGGCCTCGCGCGCGGCGCGGCCGAGCAGATGCGTGTGCGTGGTCAGGAGTCCCGCCGGCTTGTCGATCACGATCATGTCGCGGTCTTCGTGCAGGATCTCGAAAGGGAGGAACTTCGACTTCATAGCGCCGCGAGCATGCCGCCGATCCGCTCGACGGCCAGCTTGATCTTGTCGAGCGAGGTCGCGTAGGAAAGGCGCACGTAGCCGGCGCCGCACCTGCCGAACGCGGAGCCGGGCACGACCGCGACGCCGTGCTCCTTCAGAAGCCTCAGCGCGAACGTCTCGTCGTCGAGGCCCGTGCCGCGTATGTCGCAGAAGATGTAGAAGGCGCCGCTGGGCATGCCGGTGACGAGGCCCATCGCGTTCAGCGCCGGCACGAGGTAGTCGCGGCGACGCCTGTACTCGCGGCGCATCGCGTCCACGTCCCTGTCGCCGAAGTCCATCGCCTCCACGCCGGCCGCCTGCGAGAGCGTCGGGGCGGACATTATGCCGTACTGGTGTATCTTCATCATCGCGCCGATGATGTCGGCGGGCCCGCATGCGTAGCCGAGGCGATAGCCCGTCATCGCCCACGACTTGGAAAAGCCGTTGAGCAGGATCACCCGGTCCCTGTGCTCGCCGAACGACGCAAACGAGCTGAGCTTCGGGGCGGCGCCGTCGAACTCCTCGGGTATTGCGTCGTAGTTGAGCTCGCTGTAGACCTCGTCGGCAAGGACGATCAGGTCGTGCCTTTCGGCGAAGCCGAGTATCGCCTCGATCTCGCCGCGTGAAAGCACCGCGCCCGTCGGGTTGCACGGAAAGTTCAGCAGCAGAGCCTTCGTGCGCGGCGTCACCTTGCGCTCAAGGGCCTCCACCGTCAGGCGGAAGCCGTCCTCGGCGCGCGTCTCCACGCAGACAGGCGTCGCGTGCGCGAGGCGCACCGTCGGCGCGTACGACACGAAGCACGGCTCGTGGTAGAGCACCTCGTCGCCAGGCGAGCAGAGCGCGCGAATCGCGAGGTCGATCGCCTCGGAGACGCCGACCGTCACGAGCACCTCGCACGTCCAGTCGAACTTCGCGTCGAAGCGCCTGTCGAGATAGCGGCAGATGGCCTGCCTCAGGGACGGAGTGCCGAGATTGGAGGTGTAGTGCGTTCCGCCGTCCTCAAGGCACGTCACCGCGGCCCGGGAGATGTGCCAGGGAGTGTCGAAGTCGGGCTCGCCCACGCCGAGCGAGACTATGTCCTTCGACTGCGCGACGATGTCGAAGAACTTCCGGATTCCGCTCTTCGGAAGTTCCGCGACGTGCGGTGCTATGCGCTCCTTCAACTCTGCTTACCTCAGGCCTTGAGAATGTCGTCCGCGAGCCTTTCGAGCTGAGCGGCGGTCTCGCCGGTCATCGCGCCCTTCACGGTGACGACCGTGTCGCAGAACGTGACGCCCTTGGCCGACGACAGAAGCTCCTTCATCCCCTTCGCCGCCATCGGCGCCCATGTGCCGTTCTCGATGAGGCCGACCCTGCGGTTCTGGTAGTTGCGACGCAGAAGGTGGCGGATGTACTCCTCCATCTTCGGGAACACGGCCGTGTTGTAGGTCGTCGTCGCAAGGACGAGACTGCCGTAGCGGAAGCCGTCCTCGATCGTCTCGTACATGTCGTCGCGCGCGAGGTCCGCGCAGGCGACCTTAGGGCAGCCCTTCGCCCTGAGGATCTCGCAGAACTTCTCCACCACGGCCTTCGTGTGGCCGTACACGGAGGTGTACGCGACGCAGACGCCTTCGGACTCCACACCGTACGAGCTCCATGTCGCGTACTGCTTCACGACGTGCGCGATCTCCTCCGGCGTCTGCAGGACCGGTCCGTGAAGCGGGCAGATGCGGGCGATGTCGAGCGCCGCCGCCTTCTTGAGAAGCGCCTGGACCTGCGCGCCGAACTTGCCGACGATGCCGAAGTAGTAGCGGCGGGCCTCGCAGTCCCAGCCTTCGGGGTCCTCGACGTCGTTCGCGCCGAACTTGCCGAAGCCGTCCGCCGAGAAGAGCGTCTTGGTGGCGGCGTCGTAGCTGACCATCACCTCGGGCCAGTGGACCATCGGCGCCGCGACGAACGCGAGGACGTGCCCGCCGAGATCGAGGGCGTCGCCCTCCTTCACGACGACGCGGCGGTCCGCGAAGTCGGTGCCGAAGAAGTTCTTCATCATCGCGAACGCGGACGCGGACGAGACGATCTTCGCCTCCGGATATGCGGCGGCGAAGCGGGCCACGTTGGCCGAGTGGTCGGGCTCCATGTGGTGCACGACCAGATAGTCCACCCTGTCAGTCGCGGCGGCGACGTTCGCAAGCCACTCGTCGCCGAAGCGCGCGTCGACGGTGTCCGTCACGGCCACCTTCTCGCCCTTGACCACGTACGAGTTGTAGGCCATGCCGAGCGGGACTTCGAACTGTCCCTCGAAAAGGTCCACGTCATGGTCGTTTACGCCCACATAGACTATGTCATCGGTGATCTTCATCGAATTGACCTCCATTGCAAGTCGTCTTCAGCCTGTCAGAGGCTCGCCAGGAGCCCGCCGCAAAGGACAAGATGCCTTTCGCGGTCGGAGAGCGCCGCCTTGACCGCGATCGTTCCGCTCGGCGTCGCGATCTCAAGCCTTCCGTCGCCCTCGACCGCAGCGCGGACGCCCTTCAGCTCGAGCTTGTCGCCAGCCGCGATCTTGTCGTAGTCTGCGGGGTCCTCGAACGTGAAGGGAACGATGCCGAAGTTGATGAGGTTGGCGCGGTGGATGCGCTCTATGGACTTCGCGATCACCGCCTTGACGCCGAGGTACATCGGGCACAGCGCCGCGTGCTCGCGGCTCGACCCCTGCCCGTAGCTCTCGCCCGCGACGATCACGTTCGCGAGTCCCTCGCCCTTGAAAGCGAGGCATGCGTCGTGGAAGCTTCTCGAAGCGCCTCCTGCGGCAGGCGCAACCGACGAAGCCATCGACTCGAAGACGAACTTCGCGTACTCAGGCACGTTCGAGCGGAACTTGAGCCTCGCGCCCGCGGGCATGATGTGGTCGGTCGTGATCTTGTCGCCCACCTTGATCGCCGCGACGCCCTTGAGGTCCGCGGCAAGCGGCTCGCCCTTCGGCACCACGGCGATGTTCGGCCCGCGCACGATCTCGGTGCGCGGAACGCCTCTGCCGGCAGTCTCGCGGTAGAGGAACATCGAATCGTCGACGGGGAACTTCTTAGGCGACGGCACGGCCGCGACAGGCTTCTGAGTCGGGAGCTCGACCTTGCCGGTCAGCGCCGACGCCGCGGCCGTCTCGGGCGAGACGAGGTAGACCTGCGCGCTCTTCGTGCCGGAGCGGCCTTCGAAGTTGCGGTTGTTCGTGCGAAGCGAGATCGCGCCAGTCCTCGGGCTCATGTGCGCGCCGATGCAGAAGCCGCAGGCGTTCTCGAGCATGCGGCAGCCGGCCGAGTGGAGAATCGCGAGCGAGCCGTCCTTGGCGAGCATGTTGATGACCTGCCGCGAGCCGCAAGCGATGCCGACCTCGACATCGTCCGCGACGTGCCTGCCCTTCAGGTACAGCGCGACCGTGCGGATGTCGCGGTAGGAGCTGTTCGTGCAGGAGCCGATCAGTATCTGGTTGACCTTCGTGCCCTTCATCGACTTCACCGTCACCACGTTGCCGGGGCTGTGCGGAGCCGCCATCATCGGCTCAACTTTCGAAAGGTCCACCACGAACGTGTCGTCGTACGAGGCGCCGCGGTCGGCCTCGATCTTCTCGAAGTCCCCGGCCCTGCCCTGCGCCGCGAGGAACTGCCTCGTCACGCTGTCGGACGGGAAGACGGACGTGGTCACGCCAAGCTCCGCGCCCATGTTCGTAATTGTCGCGCGGCTCGGCACGTCGAGGGTCCTGACTCCGGGCCCGGCGTACTCGAATATCCAGCCGACGTTGCCCTTCGTGCCGAACTTCTCAAGCACCTTCAGAATGACGTCCTTGGCGCTCACGCCCTTGCGGAGTTTGCCCTTCAGCTCGATCTTGCGGACCTTCGGAGACGGGATGTGGAACGCCCCGCCCGCCATCGCGACCGCGATGTCGATGCCGCCCGCTCCGATTGCGATCTGGCCGATGCCGCCGCCGGTCGGCGTGTGCGAGTCGGAGCCGAGAAGCGTCGTGCCAGGCTTGCCGAACCGCTCAAGATGCAGCTGGTGGCATATGCCGTTGCCCGCCTTCGAGTAGACGATGCCGTACTTCTTCGCAACGGACTGCAGAAAGTCGTGGTCGTCGGCGTTCTCGTAGCCGATCTGCACAGTGTTGTGGTCGACGTAGCTCACCGCCAGGTCGTTCTTCACGTGCTTGACGCCCATGGACTCGAACTGAAGATAGGCCATCGTTCCCGTCGCGTCCTGCGTCAGGGTCTGGTCTATGCGAATGCCGATTTCGGCGTCCTTCCTTGGGTCGCCCTCGACAAGGTGCTTCGAGAGGATCTTCTCGACAACGTTCATCGCTTTTTTCATATAGGTGAATATTATACCAAAAACCGCCGCATGTCCGACATAGTCTTTTTGATTTGGAGGTTCCCCTGTTTTCTAGAGGGCTGCCGAGCCCTCGCGACCCCTTGCGCAGATTTTTCGTCTTTCGGCACTTGAACGTTGCCCTCCCTGGTCGATCTCCGCTATAATGCGAAGTGCTAAACCCGAACAGGGAGGGGCAACACCATGTATGATACCACGATCGCGGCGAAGCTGCTAGGCCAGCTAGGGCATCCGCGTCGCGGACTCGCGCTTCGCGCTCGGGGGATATTCGCCTCTGCGTTGAAATAATACTTGTTTACGGGCCGCCCGGAGTGCGGCCCCTACCGCCATTCCGTCCATAACGTCCCTAAGGCCATGGAGCCCTTCGGTTTAAGTATATTGCCCCCAATCATCGGAGTTGTTCACACGGCAGGGGAAGAGCGAGATTTCTTTGGCCTTGTCCTGTCAAATTCGCAGAAATATCTTGTGCCGGTAGAGGAAGAGCAGGACCAGCCATCTAAGAAGGACGAAACAAACCTCCATCAGCAGCAACCCCCACACTTCCGGCAGCATTCCCGCAAT
>JAEEGL012112666.1_pt1 | contig 10085 bp, 5 predicted proteins | sample 9134231 | NCBI WGS metagenome assembly JAEEGL01 (sample SAMN16246548, study PRJNA631951) | gut metagenome | biome: gut microbiome; feature: rumen; material: fiber-attached | host: Bos | place: Iran: Karaj | collected 2018-10 | reverse complement strand
CTCCGTGACCACGAGGAGATGGCGTTTATTCCCTTCCATGTGGGCGACGAGAGCAGGGAATTAAGCCGGTCGCTCCGCTATTACGTCGGAGCCCTGCACTGGATCGACGCCCTGACGCCGCCGATTTACGCGAGGATCGACGAGCTCGCGGTCAAGATCGGAGCGTACCTTGGCAAACCGGTGACGCCGGGGAAGGGAATTCCCGGGAGCGCCGCTTCTGCTGCCGGAGCCGGGAGTTCCGGCAGCGCGGGAGACGCGGGGGGAGCTGCTTCCGGATCCGGAAATGCAGGCGCGGGCGGAAATGCCGCAGCAGGAGGACCGCAGGCCGCAGGAGTCCCCGGCACGGGCCAGACGGCGGCCGCTCCTGAGCCGGACTATCAACTGGTGAGCAAGCTTCCGGAGCCGCGGGACATCTTTATTGGCAGAGAAGCCGAGCTCGAGGCGCTGCGGAAGAGTTTTGACAGCGGGAAGCGCACCGTTTTTATCGAGGGTATCGGCGGCATCGGCAAGAGCGAGATCGCGAAGCAGTACGCGGTGCGGAACCGGGACCGGTACGACGCGGTGCTGTTCCTCCGGTACAAGACGGACCTGGAGAGCCTCATTATCGACCCGGACGAGGTTATGATCACGGGCTTCCCGGATAAGACCGCCGAGGAGACCGAGACGGAGTACTACAGGAAAAAACTCGCGGTCATCCGGAGGATCGCGGACGAGCGGACGCTGTTTATCATCGACAACTTTGATGTGGACAGCGACCCGGACCTGGCCGGTTTTACCGAGGGAAGGGCCCATGTGATCTTCACCACCCGGGTCGCACACCCGGGATATGCCTGCGTGCGCGTGGAGGCGATGCGGGACGACGAGGCGATGGTCCGCCTTTTTGAGCAGCATTTCGGGGACAGTGTGCCGGAGGAGGATAAGGAAGCGCTGCTAACGATTTTCCGTCTGGTGGACTACCACACCTACGCCATCGAGCTGATTGCAAAACAGATGAACGCGGGATGGCTCTCGGCCCCGGAGATGCTGGAAATGCTCTCGAGCGGACAGTACCGCGACGGGGGGATGGAGACGATCGAGGGACGGGCCGGCGAGGGCAGCGCCTTCGACCATCTGAAGGCCGTGTTCTCCGTGAGCGGGCTCGGGGAGGAGGAAAAGCAGATTTTGCGGGAGCTCTCCCTCCTCGGAATCGAGGGCGTGAACGGGCGGATCTTCAAGGAGTGGGCGGGGCTTGCCGGAATGGACCCGGTGCAGAAGCTCATTAAGCGCAGCTGGGTGCGGAGAGATGCCGCGCAGCGCGTCTCCGTGCATCCGCTGGTCCGGGACGTGGTGTGGGCCGAGTTTCCGCCGGATTTCGACAACTGCCGGGAGTTCCTGGAGAGGATGGCCATGCGCCTCTACCACGCCTGGTTCTCGCCGTACAAGGAGAACCGTGAACTGATCGGCTGCACGCTGGCGGTTCTGGAGTACTTTATGGACAAGCCGGGCAAGACGGCGCGCCTGTTCTATCCGCTGCCGAATTTCCTCTGGCAGGTGGGGCTTTTCGAGGATGCCTGGAACTACGGCCGCCGGATCTATGAGGACATCCGTGCGGAGCAGGGCCAAAACTCCTACGACGCGGCAAATATCGCCTTCGCGGTGGCTTCCTCCTATTTCAACGGGCTGAGGGAGCGCGAGTCCGTGGAGTGGTACCGCATCGCCGCCGAGGAGATGGAAAAGAGCATAGGAGAGCCGACCGGCGATATGGCGAACGCCTGGAACAAGTACGCGCGGTGCTTTACCTGGGACTTCATGCAGGATTTCGACCGGGCGGAGGAGTATATGGCGAAGGCCCTCTCGATGTGGGATACGATTCTCGGGCACCTGAAGGCCGGGGAGCCGGTTCCGGACAACTGCATGGGCCCGCTGGACGAGAAGCGCGCAGGCATGACCCGTGCGCTGGTGTTCATGGAGATGGGGCGCCTGGCCCAGATGAAGGGAGATTATGCCCTTGGGCTGGAGCGCGCCGGAACCTACGGAAGGGAGCTCCTTAAGTACGACTCCGAGAAGTCCAACAACTATACGTACTATTTAATGGACTGCGGCGTGTGCAAGTATCACCTGGCGCTGGAGGCGGAGGATCCGGAGGAGAAGGATAAACTGCTGGAGGCCGCGCTTGAACACATGCGGACAGCTCTGGACAGGAATCTGGAAAGCCGGGGTGAGGTAGCCGCGGATACCGTGGACTGCCAGGAGTACGTCGGCGACATCCTCACCGCCCAGGGCAACTTCGCGGAGGCCCTCGACGCGTATCTCGCCGCCGACCGGATGGCGTCCGCCCTCCTCGGCGGGGACAGTCCCCGCGCTGTCGGGATCCGGCGCAAAATGGACCGCGCGTAAAAAAGTGCCAGGGGACGGTTCTGTGGCTCCTTTATTTCAGTAAGCAGAGGTTTGTTATGCAACTAAACCGGGAAAATACGGGTTCGCTTCGGCGCAGGCTGGAGCTGGGGTTTCTATGGACAATGTTCGTCCTTGCCGTGGTGATCCTCAGCTTTGTCCTGTATACGGTAAGTGTGTATAAGCGCAACCAGATGGAGTTTAATCAGAACGTGACGGAGAACTACGCCCGGTTTATGGAAACGGACATCCGGACACTGATGAACTTTGTGCGAAGCACAGCCAGCGACAATGTGTATTACCGGAGGCTGACGGCACCGGGCCTTTCGGACTTTGACCGCATGTCGGCGATGTACGGATTAAAGAACGTGTTCGACAGCAAGATGGCGTCCATCGGCTGCCCAGCGGTGCTGTTTTACCGGGATGCGGCCAGGGAAGACGGAGTTCACGTCACCTTTCAGGATATCTATATGCAGAAAACAGCAAGGCGGCAGCAGATTTACTCGCTGCTTGCCCAACATCTTGAAAACCATGAAGGCTCCGCCGGGACAGAAATCCTTTCAGGAAAGGACAGCTGGCTCATTTACACATACTCGTACCGGAATACATATGTTGGTTTCGTGATAGACCTGAGCGAGTACTTCTCCTCTTACCTGGCGTTCAGCATGGAGAATCACGCGCTTCTCGCAGCAGGACAGAACGGGGAAGTTTTCGCGCGCTGCGGTGAAGATCTTTCCCCTGAGACCCTGGAGCAGGCCCTGGCAATGGAGAACACCGGACAGAACGGGTATGGCACGACAGTCACCAGGAGCGCCGTCGGGAATTATCCGCTGTCCATGGTCCTGATCGGCCGGTCCGGCAGGCTTCTCGGACTGTCGAAGCATCCTGCTTTCTACCTCTATCTTCTGGGGATTCCTCTCACAATTCTGGGACTTTTCTACGGCCTGAGCATTTATCTCAAGAGAATTATGCTGATGCCGCTGGATCACCTTCAGAAAAAGGTGGATCAGATCCGAACGGACGGAGTCCGTTCGGAGAGCAGACAGGCAGACGGAAGCAGGGGGAGCGAAGATACGGGTGATCATCCGGAAAGGACAGTGCAGGATCCCGCAGTGGGCATTCCTTCGGCCCGGTATTCCGGCGATATTGAATTCAGCGCGATGAACCGGAGCCTCGACGCCATCGTCGAGGAGATCAACCGGCTGCAGCGCGACAAATACGCGAAGGAGCTGGAGGTTTCGCAGACACAGCTGCAGTATCTGCAGCTCCAGGTGAATCCGCATTTCTTCCTCAACTGCCTGAATATTATCAGCTCGCTGAAGAGGAACAGGGATGAGGAGACGGAACGGAGATTCCTGTCTGCCCTTGTCTCTCATTTCCGCTATGTATTTAATGACAAGCTGAGCCTGGTCCCGCTTAAGTCGGAGCTTAAGGAAGTCCGGGATTATGTGGATTTATACACCATCCGTAAAGGAGTGCCGGTGCTCCTTAAAATCAATTCGGAAGAAGAGAGTGAGGACTGCCCGGTGCCGGTCCTGGTGATCCAGACCTTTGTGGAGAACGCGCTGAAATACGCCTCCGACGGGAAGAGCATTTTGTCCATTGAAATTCAGACCTACGAAACCAGGGTGGAGGAAGTATCCTATCTTTGTATTCAGATCACGGACAACGGGCCTGGGTATACCGCGGAGAACCTCAGGGATTTCAATACCTTTGGCAAGATCTACGAATACAGAAGCGAGCATGTCGGGATCGAAAATCTGAAATACCGGCTGCACATCATCTATAAGGACAAGGCCAAAATAGCTTTCTATAACCGCAGAGAGGGCGGCGCAGCCGTGGATCTGTACCTCCCTGCGGACACGGAGGAACTGCTGGGGAATCAGCAGGAGGACCGCGATGAATATTCTGATCATCGATGATGAGAGACTGGTGCTGGAAACCGTCTATGACCAGGTAACAGGCCTCGGGCTTACGGGAATTGAAGCCGTGGATACCGCCGGGTCCGCGGAAGCCGCGAGGGAACGGATGAGGGAGAGGCACTACGAGATCTTCCTCTGTGACATTGTGATGCCAAGAGAGGACGGGATCGAATTTGCGCGCTGGGTACTGGAAAGCATGCCGGAAAGCAAGTTCATTTTTCTGACCGCGCACGCGGACTTCCGGTACATGAAGGAAGCCATCGCGATGAACAGTTTTGACTATCTGTTAAAGCCGACGCGCTCCGGTGAGCTGAAGGAGGTGCTCGAGCGCGCCGCGGCGCAAATCCAGGTGGAGCTTAGAAACCGGCAGAGGTTGACCAGGGCGATTGTGTTCGAGGAGAATGAGCGCGCCGTCAATTACGGGATGGTCTCCAGCTACCTTGACGGGCAGGAGGACTGCGGCGGATTTGTCGAGAAACTGTTAAGGAGAAGAGCCCTGCCGGAGAGACACAGGGACGAACAAAGTGCGCTTTTCGTTTTTCCGGCCTATGTGCAGGTCCTCGGGAAAGCTGGCAGTATGACTGGCCAAAACTTATCAAGGGCTGCAGGGGATCAGACAAACGGCATGGCATTAAGCGGCGCGGCCGCCGGGGCGGACCGGCAGGCAGCTGCGGAAGAGCAGGCAGAACTGCAGACGACCTGCGTCAACATAATCAGCGAAACCTTCGATGCCCGGGAAGTCGGAGCATACGTGCATCTGGAGGAGGAGCGCAGCTTTATGGTATTCCTCGTGTCACTTGCGCCGGAGGCATTCGGAGAACAGCCGGAGAAACGATGGGAGACTTTCCGGATTCTTCTGGAGAAGCTGCTCTTTCTGGAGACCGCTGTGTATATTGGGGAGGCCGGGGAGCTTTCTTCCCTTTGCGGCTGCAGGGAGGAGTTTCTTTACCGCAGGGAGAACAACAGGAGACGTCAGCCTGGCGTATTCATCCGACAGAACAGCAGGCAGGCGGTCGGGCTCAGGGAAAGAGCAAGACTCTGGCAGAAGCTTCTCGATGACAGGGAATATTCGCGCTTTGTGGAGAGCCTTACCGGGACCATTCTTTTTGACTCCTCTTCCGGGAGCATTACGAAGGAATACCTCCTGCAGCTGCATGAGTATGTGACGGAGATCCTCCTGAACTATATGGTCAGTCAGAAGATCGACAGCAAAACCGTCTTTGACGACGGTCTTTCCTATATCGATTATATGAATTCCTACAGCAGTGTGGACCAGTTCACGGGAGCTGTTGAATATGTGGTCGGCCGTCTTGGAAAGGAAAAGACGGAGCTGATCGACGCCACGGAGGCGGCGAAGGCCTATATTGCGGACAACCTGTTCCGGGATATCAGCGTCACAGACGTGGCGGAGGTGATCGGCCTGAACCCGGAGCATCTGACGAGAGTGTTCCGGAAGAAGACCGGGCGGAATTTGAAGGAATATATCATCAATGAGAAAATCGAGTCGGCAAAGCATCTGCTGAGCGCCACACCGCTCCCGGTCACCATCATCGCAAGCCGCGTCGGATACGGGAGTTATTCGAATTTTATCCGCACCTTCCGCCAGATCGTCGGCATGACGCCGCTGGAATACCGCAGAAAGGAACAGGGCGTAATCGGCGCGGAGCCGGAGCAGTAAGGCTGTCCGCAGACCGGCCGGGCAGCGAAATGCTTCGGGTAAGCATTTCTTTCCGATACATACCCTTCTATAGATGCTTAGAGAGGAAATATCGAAAACCGACAGTTTCAGCATCGGTTTTTTGATATTTCCTTTTTTTCGGTTTCCGTATGATAAATGCACAGCAAACAGAGAACCGGTGCAGGTTCTCCGAGACACAGGCAAATCTTAGGAGGAAAACGCAATGAAGAAAAAGCTGGCGCTGCTGCTGGCAGCAGTTATGACATTCTCTCTGACGGCCTGCGGCGGCGAAAGTGCCGGAAGCGGCACGGCAGAACCCGCCCCCGCTGCGGAGGTACAGACAGAGGCATCGGAAGAGACGGCCTCCGATTCGGCCGACTGGCCGGTGATTTCGGTTCAGGTGGCAAGTTTTGGCGACGCTCCGGATGAGCAGATGGTGGAAGACGCAACGAATGATTATCTTCGGTCCATCGATGCCGGCGTTCTGATCGACTATATCTGCATCGCGCCTGCAAACACAGCGACGACCCTTCAGCTGATGCTGACCGGCGGCGACGACCCCATCGATCTGTACAACTGGCGCTGGTGGTCCAGCATTACCGGTGTCGTCCGCAATGAGCAGGCTCTTCCGCTGGATCAGTACAAGGAACAGTATCCGGAGCTCTGGGAGATCTGCGACGAGCGGGTTATGCGCACCCAGCAGGTTGCAGGCACCACCTACGCTTTCCCGACCATGGACGGCTTCTGCACCGAGGGCATGTACGTCATGCGCAAGGACATCGCGGATGAGCTGGGCGTTTCGGATCTGGAAGGCACAAAGATCTCTCTCGAGGAGCTGACCGATATTCTCTACCGGGCAAAGGAAGCACACCCAGAGTACTGCTACATGTTTGATACCGAGAATCAGTCAAATCTCTGCAACGTCGACAATTTCGGCAATCCGAACTACATCGGCGTCCTGGAAAACGTCGGCGACGGCCAGACCAAGATCGTCAATCATTATGAGACCGATACCTTCTACAATGTGGCGAAGCAGATCCGGGAATGGAACGAGCACGGCCTCTTCCAGGATGACCCGCTGAACAATTCCGTAACGATCACCGATATGAATGAAGGCATTACCGCCGGTTTCTTCTGCGGCGCCTTCTCCGTCAGCAACCTGAAGGCTTCGGTTACCTATCTCACCATGCCGGTTGTCGTCTTCTATGTCTCAGATCTGGCAGCCATGGGCTCCTCGGTCGGCGGAGGCTGGTGCGTGTCCACCGTCTCCAAACATCCCGATGCGGCGATGAAGATGCTCTCCCTGCTGCTCACGGACGGCAATATGATGAACTTCATCTCCCACGGTGTTGAGGGGTATCACTACATCATCGATGAGGACGGAATCGGCCGGTACAACACCGAGAAGGGCATGGATTCCAATTATACCGGATGGACGCTTACCGCCGACTGGTTCTATCCGAACCGCTATATCTCCATTCCCTTTGACACGGACAACAAGGATGTCTTCGTCGAGATGGCGAATGTCCACAAGACGGCGAAATTCTCCAGCGCCATGGGCTTCAATTTCAATTCCGAGCCGGTCTACGATCAGTATACGGCTGTTTCCGCCGTCATCGACGAGTATAAGGATGCGCTGCGCAAAGGACTGGTGGATGTGGACGAATATCTGCCCAGGTTCCAGGAAGAGCTGAGAAAAGCGGGAATCGACGAGGTGATCGCCGAGGAGCAGCGCCAGTTTGACGAGTTCCTGGCCCAGTACAACTAAGGCAGCAGGCGAATCGAACAGACTGCAGGAAGCTGGGATGAAAGCAGGAAGGACAGTCTGATCGGGCGGAAGAAATGACGCAATACACGGGGCTGCTGCGGAAAGCAGCAGCCCCTTACTTAAGAAAAAGAGGGTTTTCCATGAAAGCGCAGGCAAAGTATTATCCTCAGGGCAGCACGAAAAAGCGGTTTATCAAGTATCTTCCGCTGTACTTCCTGATCCTGCCCGGGATCACGTATCTGATTATCAACAATTACCTGCCGATGGTTGGCCTGGTGCTTGCATTCAAGAAATACAGCTTTGCCAAGGGAATCTTCGACAGTCCCTGGAACGGAATCGATAATTTCAAGTTCCTTTTCGGATCCAAATGGGCGGGGATCATGTTCCGGAATACGATTCTCTACAATGTCGTATTCCTTGCTCTGGGAACGGTTTTTGCCATTTTCGTCGCGATTCTCCTCAATGAGCTGACGAATGACCGGATGAAAAAACTTCACCAGACGCTGATCCTGATTCCCCACCTGATCAGCACGGTCATTATCGGCTATATCGTATTTGCTTTTCTCTCAGAGAAGAACGGCCTCATCAACAACAGCATCCTTCCGCTGTTCGGAAGGGCCCCGATCAGCTGGTATACGGAAGCAAAATACTGGCCGGTTATACTGGTGATCGTACAGCTGTGGCGGTCCTTCGGCTTTCAGAGCATCGTCTACTTCGCCACCATCGTCGGTTTTGACACAGCCTACTATGAGGCGGCGATGATCGACGGGGCGACGGTGTGGCAGCTGATTACCAGGATCACGCTCCCGCTGCTTAAACCTACGGTCATCATTCTGACCATCATGGCACTCGGGCGGATGTTCGCCTCGGATTTCGGACTTTTCTACCAGGTTCCGATGAACAGCGGTCTTCTTTATTCCACTACGACAACCATAGATACCTTTGTCTACCGGGCGCTGATGCAGGACGGTGACGTCAGCCGTTCGCTTGCGGCAGGCTTCCTGCAGTCCGTCCTGGGCTTTACCGTCGTCATGATCACCAACTCCGTCGTGCGCAGGGTCGAGGAGGACAGCGCGCTGTTCTGAGCAGCCGTCCGGCTTCCCGGTGCGATACCGGATTCCGAAAAGCCACCCGGCTTCCTGGTGCGATACCGGAACTGTAAGGGAGAAAAGCAATGGTTAAGAAAAACAAAGGTTTTCTGGTATTTACAAATATTGTCCTGATCATACTGTCGCTTGCCTGCATCCTGCCTTTTGTTCTGCTTGTCATGGCCTCCTTCACCTCGGAGGCGGCGCTGACGCTTTACGGGTATTCCTTCATTCCAAGGGAATTCAGTCTGGAGGCATATCGCTACATCGCCAAGTCTGCCTCCCAGATCGGCAGGGCGTACGGAATGACGTTTTTCGTCACAGCCTTCGGCACGTTCTTCAGTATTTTCATCACCATGTTCATGGGCTACACGCTCTCCAAAAGGGATCTCCCGGGAAGGAGCTTCCTCTCGTTCTTCATCTTCTTTACGATGCTGTTCAACGGCGGAATGGTTCCCTCCTACATTGTCTGGAGCCAGCTGATGCATGTGCGCGACACCGTATGGGGACTGATTATGCCCAATCTGCTTCTTGGGGCGTACAACGTCATTCTGATGAGGACTTATTTCACCCAGAATCTGCCGCAGGAAATTGTCGAGGCTGCGCAGATGGACTCCTGCTCGGAGATCGGAATTCTCTTCCGCATCGCAATGCCTCTGTCAAAACCGATGATCGCCACAATCGGCCTCTTCTCCGGCCTGGCTTACTGGAACGACTGGATCAACGGCCTTTACTATCTGGTAAAGCGCACGGATCTCTATACGATCCAGAACGTGCTGAACAACATGATGAACAATATCAATTTCCTGAAGAATAACGCCAAGAGCCTGGCAGACCAGTCCGTAGCGCTGCCGCAGGCAGGGCTTCGCGTGGCCATCGCCGTCGTGGCGGTTCTCCCGGTGCTGGTGGTGTATCCCTTCTTCCAGCGCTACTTTATCAAGGGCATCGTGGTTGGCGGCGTAAAGGGCTGATTACAAGGAGGTCTTGTATGAGTTATCCGATTGTCAGAACTACACATGGCGCGATCGTCGGCGAATGGCGGAAGGATATCGCGATTTTCCGCGGAGTGCCCTATGGCGACCGCGTGGACCGGGAGCGCCGGTGGTTTACTGCCGAACCGGCAGAGGATTGGGAGGGCGTCCGGGACTGCACGAAGAACGGCCCTATTGCGATACAGTACGGGACCTCGATCTCAGGATCCGGAGACTTCGGTGTCTATTTTTCCGGGCGCCGGCCGGAACTTTTCGGGTGTGAGG
>JAEEGL011873497.1_pt1 | contig 10085 bp, 8 predicted proteins | sample 9134231 | NCBI WGS metagenome assembly JAEEGL01 (sample SAMN16246548, study PRJNA631951) | gut metagenome | biome: gut microbiome; feature: rumen; material: fiber-attached | host: Bos | place: Iran: Karaj | collected 2018-10 | reverse complement strand
GATGAATTCCTTGGTATATCCCAGGATGGCGCCGTAGAGATAGATGTTTTCTCTGGCGGTGTACTCCCGCTCAAATCCGGCCCCCAGTTCCAACAGAGGTGCCACCTTGCCTTTTTTCGTCACCTTTCCGGTGGTGGGTTTATACACCCCGGCGATGGCTTTTAATAGCGTGGATTTACCTGCACCGTTTAAGCCCAGGATGCCCAGGCGGTCGCCCCGATACAGGGTAAAGCTTACGTCCCGCAGTGCCCAGAATTCGTTGTACTGCAGCTTACCGGTAAAGAGGCTGATCATGTACTCCTTCACGGAGTCCACTTTTTCCGCGCTCATGTTGAATTTCATGCTGACGTTTTCTACTTTTATGCTTACTTCTTCTTTACTCATATTTTTTCTTTCTCATACTGTTTAAAGTAAAGTGCGCAGCGGGGATGCTTTTCAAAGCGTTTTAGCGTAGCACTTAGATGGCACCGAGTCGATTCCGCGCGAGGACGACGTGCCGGACCGGAGCGCGGGAATAAATCGACGACGGCGGCATCTTAGAAATGTCTGTTACTGCGTGAACACATACTGAAAAAATCTCGTAAATTCATATTATGATTTCGTATGAACATCCAATTGATTGAACGGAATGGTCATGCCGCCGGCTTCCAGGGCGTATTTCACATCCTCCAAAAGCTGCCAGCGGATACGCCAGTAATCCGTGGTGGCTACGTAAAACCGTACCCCCAAATCCACGGAGGAACTTCCCAATTCATTAACGAACACTTTCATTTCTCCGCCTTCCACTCCGTCGATGGCCCGGGCCGTCCGTTCGATGATGGCTTTGGCTTCCTTGATGTCATCCTCGTAGGAAATGGAAAAGACCAAATTGATCATACGATGCTCCGCTGCGGTGCAGTTGGTCAGAGAAGCGTTTGCCAGGATGCCGTTGGGCAGGATCACGGTATGGTTATCGATGGTTAAAAGTTTGGTATAAAAGATGGTGATCTCTTTTACCACGCCTTCATTTTTATGGGTATCCTCGATGATGTAATCCCCTACTTTAAAAGGCTTTAAGATGAGGATCAAAACTCCTCCGGCGAAATTCGACAGACTGCCCTGCAACGCCAGGCCCACCGTGACTCCTATAGAGGCGATAGCCGCCGCAAAGGAAGAAGTCTCAATACCAAAAAGGTGCAGGATCAAAAGGATCAGTACGCCATAGCATACAAATTTCAACAGTCCGTCAAAGAACTGTCGTACACCGATCTCCACATTGTGTCTGGTCAGGGCCTTGGCAAAAATCTTTCGGATAAAATCGATGATCCGCTTTCCCACATAGTAGGTGATAAAAGCCAGTACCACACACCAGAAAAAAGACAGTACGGAAGGCAGTGCCGCCTCCAGCCAGTTCTTGATCACACCATCCTTTAGATTTTTGATCATATTGTCGGATATCGTCTGGATCAATAGCATACAACTCTCCTTATCTTAAACCCACAGTATCGAGATCAGGATCAGATACTGGGCCACATAATAGGTCACGTGATTGGTGATGACATCCATGGGGGTCTTTCCGCCGCTGGAAAAATATGTACGGGACAGGATCATATCCGAGATGGTAAACAGGATCATCCCCACCCCAAAGAGCAACAGCTGGGATACGGAAAAACGGGTCATCACATTCAGACTGATCCCCATGCCCGCGCAGGTAGTAAGCAGACTGGCGTAAAAGATCACAAAGCGCTGGTAATGTCCGAAACGAAGTCCCATCTTCTTTCCGAAGACGCCGAATGCAGATCCCAAAAGGATCCCCACCACCAGCGGAATGGCCCAGTAAAGCAGCCGGTCTGCATAGACGATCACCGGTCCGACGATGTAAAACACGTGCCCCAGTCCGAAAAATACAAAACCCAGTTTTCCGTATACGTATCGGTGGGAACGGCTGACATGGGAAAACCCAAGGCAGATATCCCCTATGGCGCCGCATACGCCTCCCGTCAACAGAAGGCCTCCCAGAAGTGACGGATGCAACATATAGGCGCAAACGCCCACACCCAGGCAACATAGGGCTGCCACGGTCTTTAAACGAGCATCCTTTTTGGAATATCCGTGGATGCGCACCGCCATGAACCATATAGCAAATATGACAAATAACAGAGTAAAGACAATGATACCCGGCATATGTTCTCCTTTGGTCTACGAAAGCTTATGGATGAACAATCCGCTTCTTAACTTTGGCTCAAACCAGGTGGACTTTGGCGGCATAAGGCGACCTGCATCCGCCACTGCAAAAAGCTCGGAGATCTGTGTGGGATACATTGCAAAAGCAACGCGGCCATCTGCGTGACAGCGGCGTACCAGTTCCCCGTATCCGCGAATACCTCCCACGAAATCGATCCGCTTGTCGGTCTTCGGATCTTTGATCCCCAAAAGGGGTTCTAACACCAGGTTCTGCAAAAGTGCCACATCCAGTCCTTCCACGGGATCGTCGCTTAACAGTTCCGGTAAGAACTCGCACAGATACCAGGTGTCGTCCAAAAACATGGAAAACTGTCCCTTCTTCGAAGGGCGAAGGGCATCGATACCGTCCTCTGCAGCGGGAGCCGATGTCTCAAGTATGGACGCTACGTTTTCCAGTTCTTCCAAAAATTCCCGGGGGTCATAACCGTTTAAGTCCATGACCACACGATTGTAATCCATGATGGACAGTTCCTGCTCGGGGAAAAGCACGGACAAAAAGAAATTAAACTCCTCTTCTCCCGTGTATCCCGGATGCTCTGCTCTTCTCTTTAATCCCACCTTTACGGCAGAAGCAGCGCGGTGATGTCCGTCGGCAATATAGATCTCATTGCATCCCGAAAAGCTGTCACGAACCGTATCAATATCCGATGACTGATCGATCACAAATACTCGGTGCCGCACACCGTCGTCCGCCACAAAATCATAAAGGGCTTCCCCCTTCTTTACGCGGTCAACCACCGCATCGATGTCCTTACGGTTTCTGTATGCCAAAAAGATGGGGCCGGTCTGGGCATCACAGGTGTCCACGTGACGGATGCGGTCCGCCTCCTTATCGGCTCTGGTGTTTTCATGCTTTTTGATCACTGCATTTTCGTAGTCATCAATGGAAGCACAGGCCACGATGCCGGTCTGCACCCGACCGTCCATGGTCAGTTCGTAAATATAGTAACAGGGGGTTTCTTCTTCCACAAAGTCTCCCCGCTCCACCATCTCCCACAAGAGGTCGTGGGCCTTTTGATATACTTCATCCGCATAGGTATCCACCGAATCATCAAAGGATGTCTCTGCCCGGTCGATGCGCAAAAAAGAGAAAGGTTTGTCCTTTACCTCCTCCTTTGCTTCTGCTCTGTTGTATACGTCATAGGGCAGCGCCGCGATCCGGGACGCTTTGTCTTTTGCCGGACGGATCGCCCGGAAAGGTTTGATGGTCGCCATTTTCTACTCTCCTTATTTCAACTGTGATGGTAAGAATTATAACTTATACGAAGGGATTGTAAAACCTGTTTCCGTCACGATAGGTGATAAACAGTGCTACCGCTGATGCCAGGGCCGTCACGATGATCACTGTATAATCCAGGGGTTTTAATTCCCGGGCCATATACCAGGTGCGTTTCTTATTTTTTCCAAATCCCCTAAGTTCCATGGCGTTGGACACCACGTCGATCCGATCCATACTGGAAAAAACCAGAGGAAAGATAATGGCCGCCATGTTTTTGATCCGGGAAGACAGCTTTGCTTTTTTCGACATTTCGATGCCTCTGGCCTCCTGGGCGTTTCGGATGGTACGGAAATCATCCTGCACATCCGGAATGTAACGAAGGGCAATGGCAAAGGCATAACCGAATTTATAGCTGATACCCACCCGGTTTAGGGATGCGGCAAACTCACTGGGGTTGGTGGTAACGATAAAAATAAATACCGCAGGCACCACCGTCATGTATTTCAAAAATACATTGAACTCATAAAACAGCTGCTCCGCGTTCATCACATAGGGACCCACCACATGAAAAAGAGGGGTGTCGGTTCCGTAAATCTTTGTTCCCTGTCCCGGTGAGAAAAAAAAGATCGCGATGAGATTAATGGTCAAAAACAACAGAATGAACTTAAAGACCGCGCCCACCTGTCGCCACCGGGTCCGGCTGGTTCGATATAAAATGATGCTCAATACCACCATCACCAACAGGATCCGGGTGTCATAGGTCATCATACTGGTCATGGACCACAGCAGGAAAAACACAAACTTCGTTACACCGCAAAGCCTGTGCATCCATGTATCTTTTTCCTCATAGGTTAACACTCGTCCCATGATGGTTTTCCCTTTCGTAGTAAATAAATCGCTCCGTAAACATAACGGGATCGGCAATGTCGCATTTATCCGCCAGTTCATACAACGATGTCTTTTTTAGATACGCCCGCTGTGCCAATGCTTCATCCGTCAAAACCCTGGCCGGCTTGTCGTCGCATAAGAGTTCTCCGTCCGCAAGCACGATGGCACGGTCCGTATACTCCAGCATCAGGTGCATATCGTGGGTGATCATCAAAATTGTGATCCCCTGCTCCTCATTCAGATACTTCAAAAACTCCATGATCTCCGTATAGTGACGGTAATCCTGGCCTGCCGTAGGCTCATCCAAGATGATGACCTTTGGATCCATCACCAGAATGGACGCGATGGTCACCCGCTTTTTCTGGCCAAAGCTTAACGCACCTATGGGCCAGTTCCGGAACTGGTAGAGTCCGCAGATCTTTAAGACCCGGTATACCCGCTCTTTGATCTCCTCCTCCGGAAATCCCCGAACGGAAAGTCCCAGAGCCACCTCATCGTAGATCATGGGCTTGGAGATCATCTGATTGGGATTCTGCATCACCAGTCCCACCACTTCTCCCCGTTCCTTCACGGAAAGGGGCGTGATATCCTTTCCTTCCAAAAGTATCTCGCCGGCATCCGGTTTCAAAAATCCGCAGATCAGATTGGACAGCGTGGTCTTCCCCGCGCCGTTTTTTCCGACGATGGCTGTCATCTCCCCCCGCCGGATAGCAAAGGATACATCCTTTAATACCGGCTTGTCCGGCGCATAGGAAAAGCCCAAATGGGAAACGGATAAGATCTCCTCGGAAGAAGGTTTCTTTTCCGGAAGGGATACGCTTTCGAACCATGCCTTAACTTTCTCTTTATAGAGATCCGTATCCAAAGTCTCGATATGGGCCGGATGACTATCCTCCGTCACGGCGCATCCCGCATGCTTTAAAGCGGTGACGTACAAAGGCTCCCGGATGCCATGCTCTCTTAACAGATCCCCCGCCAACAGTTCATCCGGTTTTGCATCACAGACGATACGACCTTCACTCACCAGAATGATCCGGTCCACATCCCGATAAAGGGCATCCTCCAGACGATGTTCGATGATAAGCACGGTCTTCTTTTGTGTTCTATGGATCTCATCGATCAAAGCAATGGCAGTCTTTCCCGTAGCAGGATCCAGATTCGCCAGAGGCTCGTCGAAAAGCAAAATGTCCACATCATCCACCAGCACGCCCGCCATGGATACCCGCTGCTTCTGTCCGCCGGACAGGGCAAATGGACTGTGCAAAAGGAGTTCCTTTGCATGAACCGTGTCTGCCACCTCGTCTACCTTGTGCTTCATTTCTTCACCGGGCACGCAGTCGTTTTCCAAAGCAAAGGCGATATCCTCCGCCACCGTAAGCCCGATAAACTGTCCGTCTGTATCCTGCAGCACCGTCCCCACCATTTGGGACAAGCCAAAGATGTCCATCTTTTTCGGATCCTTGCCACAGATCGAATACTCTCCCGTGATATCTCCGCTATCAGAAAAAGGCACCAGCCCATTGATGCAATGGGCCAGTGTCGATTTTCCCGACCCGGAAGGTCCGATGATCAGAACCTTTTCTCCGGGATAGATGTTTAAATTGATATCGTAAAGGGTAGGCTCCACCTGTGTACGATATTTAAATGTAAAGTTTGAAAACGAAATGATGGGTTCCACTTTCCCTTAGTCCTCTTTTTCCAGACTGGAAGACTTTCCGCTGATCTCGGAATATGCATAGGCAAGGATGGAACCAAGTACACCGGCGATGATGATGTTGCCGATGAAAGCCCATATACCCTGTAAGAATACTTTGTTGGCAGGCTCCGCGTAGATCACGATGTCTAAGATAGGTGCGCACAGGATCCATGCCAGGGCATTTCCGATCACCTGGATGACGTTAAAGAACACGATGTTCTTTCCGGAAAAGCCGCCTTCTTTGATGGCGAACTTATTGGCAAAAAGACCAACCAGGATGCCGACTACCGCTTCCGGTACCACCCAGCTCCACCAAACGCTTCCGTAGAAGAATGCATCTCCAAGCGCATGTCCCAGGAAGCCAACGATACCGCCGACAATGGGGCCGAATACTGCAGAGATGAACACCAACAGTGCCGCTCTGGGTTGCAGTGCTGTGTTGGGAATAAATCCCAGAGGGATCTGCACCTGTGTCAAAGCCACAAACAGTGCGGTTCCGATACCTGCTGCCACTACTTCTTTGATTCCGAATTTCATGTCCATTTCCTCCTTAAAAATATATTATTTAATGACTCTTACCTTCACTACTTCTTCGATCTCTTCCAACTTTTTGATGGCCTCTTCCGTAATAGGTGCATCCAGATCCAAAAGTGCATAGGCCCAATCGCCCTTGGTCTTGTTGTTCATGTCGGCGATATTGATGCCTGCATCACCCATGACCGTGGTGTACTTTGCGATCACACCCTTTGTGTTCTTGTGATGGATCGCCACACGTCCTGCGGTCTGACAGATGCCCAGATCACAGTTGGGATAGTTCACGGAGTTTTTGATGTTTCCGTTTTCCATAAAATCCATCACCTGCTGCACAGCCATTACCGCACAGTTGTCTTCCGCCTCTTCCGTGGAAGCCCCCAGATGGGGTAAGGTGATAACGCCTTCCTTGCCTGCGGTAACAGGGTTCGGGAAGTCGGATACGTACTTTTTGATCTTTCCTGCTGCGATGCCGTCCAAAACAGCCTTTTCATCCACCAAAAGATCTCTGGCAAAGTTTAAGATCACCACACCTTTTTTCATCTTTTCGATGGCATCCCGGTTGATCATCTCCTTGGTGGAATCCAAAAGAGGTACATGGATAGTGATGAAATCGCATTCTCTAAAGATATCTTCCACTGCATTGATATGCTTTACGCTACGGGAAAGGTTCCAGGCTGCATTTACGGAGATGTAGGGATCGAAGCCGTATACTTCCATGCCCAGATGGGTGGCTGCATTCGCTACTCTTACACCGATGGCGCCCAAGCCGATGATACCCAGCTTCTTTCCGGCGATCTCGGTTCCGGCAAACTGCTTCTTTGCCTTTTCCATGTCCTTTGCGATGTCCGCGTCATCCTTGTTTTCCATGGTCCACTCGTAACCGCCGATGATATCACGGCTGGCCAAAAGCATTCCGGCGAAGACCAATTCCTTTACACCGTTGGCATTGGCACCGGGGGTATTAAAGACCACGATACCTTTTTCCGCCAGTTTCTCCAAAGGAATGTTGTTGACGCCGGCTCCGGCACGGGCTACGGCCACCAGCTTTTGGGAGGGCTCCATGTCATGCATCTTTGCGGAGCGGACCAGGATGGCCTCCGCATCGTTTACGTCATCGGTTGCTTTGTAATTCGTGTTGAACAGATCCAGACCCTTCGGGCTGATGGGGTTCAAGCAATGATAATTGAACATTTTTTTCTCCTCGTAATAAAAAATACTTCTATACTACGGAACTCACGAAACAAATACTCACGCAGGATTCGCTATCGCCGTTCTCGCCTATCGGCTCGGTCGGTGCTTCTGCTTCGCAGAGGTGTCCACCGGACACCCGCACCCTCACGCAAGGGTACTAAGTTCACTTCGTTCACTAAGTGCCCGCGTTGCGGACGTCCTGCTTTGAGTATTGTTCTCGTTCGTTCCTTACTATCGATCACTTCAGATTCTTCTTCTCAAAGTCCGCCATAAACTCGACGAGCTTTTCGACGCCGGCTTTGGGCATGGCGTTGTAGATGGATGCGCGCATTCCACCGACGGTGCGGTGACCCTTTAAGTTTTCCAGGCCTGCCGCCTTTGACTCGGCGACGAACTTTTTATCCAGTTCTTCATCCCCGGTGATGAAAGGCACGTTCATCAGGGAACGGTCTTCCTTTACCACGGTTCCCTTGAAGAGCTTGGAAGAATCCAAGAAGTCATAAAGGATGGCTGCCTTTTCTTCATTGCGCTTCTGCATTTCCGTAAGACCACCCATGTTCTTTAACCACTTGAACACCAGTCCGCAGATGTAGATGGTATAGCAGGGAGGGGTGTTATACAGAGAGTCGTTGTCTGCCTGGGTCTTGAACTTCAGCATGGTAGGTGTGCCCGGAAGCACATCGTCCCGGATCAGATCTTCACGGATGATATCGATGACCATACCCGCGGGACCCACGTTCTTCTGCACACCGCCGTAGACGATGCCGTACTTTGTAACGTCCATAGGTTCCGATAAGAAGCAGGAGGAAACATCCGCTACCAGGTCCTTGCCTTTTGTATTGGGCAGGGTCTTGTACTTGGTTCCGTAAATGGTGTTGTTCTCACAGATATACACATAGTCCATATCCTCCGTTATGGGAAGATCGGAACAATCCGGAATATAGGAAAAGGTCTTGTCTGCGGAGGATGCCAGCTCTACTGCTTCTCCGTAAAGCTTTGCTTCCTGATAAGCCTTCTTTGCCCACTGTCCCGTCAGGATATAACCGGCCTTTTTATTCCGCATCAAGTTCATGGGGATCGCCGCAAACTGCTGGGAAGCGCCGCCCTGTAAGAACAGAACTTTGTAATTGTCCGGAATGTTTAACAGTTCACGGAAGTCTGCCTCAGCAGTCTTGATGATGTCATCATATACCTTGGAACGATGGCTCATCTCCATAACGGACATACCGCATCCCCTGTAATCCAGCATCTCCTCTGCCGCCTGCTTTAAGACCTCCTCCGGTAATACCGCGGGTCCAGCCGAAAAGTTGTACACTCTGCTCATTTTACTTACCCTTTCCTTTCTTTGTAAATGATTTATATTTCCCTCGCATACTCCATTACTTGGATTTAATATCATCTCCGTCGAAGCACTCATTAATAGGTGCTCCCGGTGCCACCATGGGCCATACCTTATCATCACTGTCGATGATGCAATCGATCAGCACCGGTGTCTTTAGCTTTAAAGCCTTATCCAGTGCGGCTTCGAATTCTTTTTCGTTGGTCGCCCGGAAACCGGTAGCTCCCATGGCTTCTGCCAGTTTCACAAAATCCACATTATCATTTAACGTGGTCTGGGAATAGCGCTTCTCGTAAAAAAGATCCTGCCACTGGCGTACCATCCCCAAAACGTGATTGTTCATCACCACTTCAATCAGGGGCAGCTCCTGCCGCACCGCCGTAGCGATCTCATTCATGTTCATACGGAAGCATCCGTCTCCCGCGATATTGATGACACGTTTGCCGGGGTTTCCCACAGCCGCTCCGATGGCTGCCCCCAGTCCGTATCCCATGGTTCCCAAACCGCCGGAGGTGATCAGCGTCCGGGGCTTTTCATACTTATAATACTGTGCCGCCCACATCTGGTGTTGTCCCACCTCTGTGGCGATGATAGCTTTGCCCTTTGTCTTTTTGTAGATACTCTCAATGACATAAGGCCCGTTAAATCCCTTGGCATAGGTCAGGGGATATTTCTTTTGATTGGCATTTACCTCTGCCATCCATTCCTTATGGGAAAGCTTGGTTAGTTTTTTATTTAATCGGGTGAGCACTGCCTTCACATCACCGATGATCTGGGCATCCACCACGATATTCTTATTGATCTCCGCCGGATCCACATCGATCTGTAAAACCTTAGCATGATGAGCAAACCGCTTGGGGTTTCCCAGTACGCGATCGGAGAACCGGGTGCCGATGGCGATCAACAGATCACAGCCGGAGACTCCTAAGTTCGAAGTCTTTGTTCCATGCATACCCAGCATGCCGGTATATCTGGGATCTTCACCGGAGAAAGCG
>JAEEGL011800326.1_pt1 | contig 10085 bp, 1 predicted proteins | sample 9134231 | NCBI WGS metagenome assembly JAEEGL01 (sample SAMN16246548, study PRJNA631951) | gut metagenome | biome: gut microbiome; feature: rumen; material: fiber-attached | host: Bos | place: Iran: Karaj | collected 2018-10 | reverse complement strand
CACTTGATGGATATAGATTCCTTGGTTGGTATACTGAAGCTAATGGCGGAAGCAGGGTAACATCGGAAAGTATAGTTACAGCTAAAGCAGATCATATTCTTTATGCACATTGGGTTATGACAGTAACGGTTTCTTTTGATAGTAACGGAAGCGGAGCAGCAGTAAGCAATAAGACCGTGACTGTAGGGGAAAAGTATGGAGACCTGCCATCACTTACAAGAGGTGATAATTATGATTTTGGCGGCTGGTATACAAGCAGAACCGGTGGTGATAAGATTACTGCTGATACTACTGTAACAATTGAAAACTCACATGTGTTATATGCCCGTTGGATCAAGACAACAATTACGGTTACGTATAATGGCGATAAGGTTAGTGATTTTACGCCAAAGACTTCAGAGGTCAAAACAGGGGACAAATATAAAGATCTGCCGGAATTATCTTTGGAAGGTTATGAGTTTAAAGGCTGGTATACCAGTGACGGAGATAAGGTTACAAAAGATACAACAGTAACGAAAACAAGTGATCATATTCTTTTTGCAAGATGGATAAAGCTGGTAACAATATCATTTGATGGCAATGGCGATTCTGTAACGAATATTCCGGCTAACAAAACTATTGCTGTAGGTCAGAAATATGGAGAACTGTCTGTTCCGGTAAGAAGTGGCTATGATTTTGCAGGATGGTATACTGAAAAAACAGCCGGAGATAAGGTGACGGAAGATACACAGGTGACTACTGAGAATTCACATGTATTATACGCACATTGGATAAAGAAGACAATAACTGTAACATTTATCGGTGACAGAGTTGCCGAGGTTAATCCGTCTAATAAAGAGGTAACACCGGGAGAAAAGTATGGTCAATTGCCACAGTTAACATTGAAAGGCTATGAGTTCAAGGGCTGGTATACAAGTGCTTCGGGGGGAACTAAAGTAACCTCGGATTCTATTGTTTCAGAGAGCGGTGATCATTACCTCTTTGCACAGTGGAAAGAAGAAGTACTTAAGGTAACTGTTTCCTTTGACGGCAATGCTGAAGGTGTTACCGGAGTACCGGCTAATATGACAGCTACAGTAGGGCTTAAATACGGCGAGCTTTCGTTGCCTACGAGAACGAATTATACATTTTTGGGATGGTATACAGAAAAGACAGAAGGCAGTAAGGTAGAAGCAAATACGATCGTAACAAATGAGAATTCACATGTATTATATGCACATTGGAAGAAAGATACAATAACCGTAACTTATAACGGAGATAAAGTTACAAATGTAGATCCTGTCAGCAAAGAAGTAAAAACAGGAGAAAAATACGGTACATTACCTATACTATCATTAAAAGGTTATGAATTTAAGGGTTGGTATACCGTTGATGGAGATAAGGTAACAGCTGATACTACTGTTACAAAGACCGGTGATCATTATTTAATTGCACGATGGATAGAAGAAGAATTGAAGGTAACCGTTTCCTTTGATGGCAATGGTGATGGCGTTACCAATGTACCTGATAATAAGACAGTAACTGTTCGTCAGAAATATGGACAGTTGTTATCGCCTTCAAGAACGGGTTATACGTTTGAGGGTTGGTATACTGATAAAACAGCCGGAGACATTATTACTTCCGATACTACAGTTGCTAATGAGAATTCACATGTATTATATGCACATTGGACCAAGAACAGCATTAAGGTAACATTTAATGGTGATAAGGTTCTTGATGTTACTCCAAGCAGTAAGGATGTATATACAGGAAAGCCTTATGGGACATTGCCTTCACTATCTTTAGAGGACTATACTTTCCTCGGATGGTATACTGCTGCAACGGGAGGTAATGAGGTAACTGCGACAAGTACTGTAACTGAGAATAATAATCATACTCTTTTTGCAAGATGGAAAAAGAATGAAGTTAAGGTAACAGTTTCGTTTGATGGTAATGGAGACAATGTAAGTGGTGTTCCTAATAATGTACTATATACAGTAGGCAATAAATATGGTTTGTTGACGGCGCCTTCAAGAACAGGTTATACGTTTGATGGCTGGTATACTGAGAAAGATGCCGGAGAAAAAGTGACAGCTGATACAGAAGTAACTAATGAGAAGCCACATGTTCTCTATGCGCATTGGATCAAGACATCTATAATTGTAACTTTTAATGGTGATAAAGTAGAAAATGTTGATCCTAAGAGTAAAACAGTAGTCTTAGGCGGTACATATGGTGATCTGCCAATACTTGTTTTGGATAAATATGAGTTCCTGGGCTGGTATACTGATGCTGTTGGCGGAACAGAGATTACGTCTACATCCACAGTAACTAAGAAGAGTGATCATACACTTTTTGCGCACTGGAATGCTCCCGCTGAAGATAAGACTGTGACTGTTTCATTCGATGGCAATGGTGATGGGGTTTCCGGAATACCGAATAATAAATCATTAACCGTTGGTCAGAAATATGGTGAGTTAGCTTCTCCAAGCAGAAGTGGTTATACGTTTGATGGTTGGTATACGGAAATAGAAGAAGGAAAGAATATAACGGCAGAATCCCTTGTTACCAATGAGTATTCACATGTGCTTTATGCTCACTGGAAAAAGAATACAATAAAGATAACATTAAATGGCGATAAGGTTACTACTGTTGATCCTGCATATATTGAGGTTTCGGTAGACGGGACATATAAAAATCTCCCTACTCTGTCTTTAACCGGATATACATTCCTTGGTTGGTATACGGATCCTAATGAGGGTGAAGAGGTTAAAAATGGTAATACCGTTGTAACTAACAGTGATCATATTCTGTTTGCTCATTGGAAGGAAAAGGATAAAAAAGTAACGGTTTTATTTGATGGAAATGCTGATGGAGTAAGTAATCTTTCAGGAGGAAAGCAGGTAACTGTCGGACAGAAATATGGCTCTCTTTCAAATCCGGAGAAAGATGGTTATGAGTTTGAAGGCTGGTACACGGAAAGTATAGGTGGAGATAAGGTAACTGCGGATACAATTGTTACCAATGAATTATCGCATGTATTATATGCACATTGGGTTAAAACGAGTATTACGGTAACCTTTAACGGTGATAAGGTTTCTAATGTTAGTCCGAAGAATAAAGAGGTATTCCCCGGCGAGCAATATGGACAACTTCCTGATCCGACATTATCAGGTTATATATTTAAAGGCTGGTTCACGATCGGGGGAGAAAAGGTAACATCAGATACCTTTGTAACGGAAAAAACTGACCATATTTTGTTTGCCCGTTGGCAGGAAAAGGATAAGACAATTACTGTTTCATTTGCCGGCAATGGGGATGGCGTTACCAAGGTTCCAGCCAATACAACTATGACCGTAGGGAAGAAATACACAGGTTTATCTGTGCCGGAAAGAGAAGGATTCACCTTTGATGGCTGGTATACAGATGCATACGAGGGGGATGAGGTTACAGAAGATACTATAGTAACTAATGAATATTCACATGTATTATATGCACATTGGAAAAAGGATACAATAACGGTAACATTAAATGGTGACAAAGTATTAAATGTTGCATCTATAACGGTAACCACGGGCGGTAAATATGTTAATCTGCCGGGATCGTTGACATATACCGGATATGTTTTCAAAGGCTGGTATACTAAGGCTTATGGTGGAGATTTGATAACGGCTGATTCGACAGTTACAGAAAAGAACGATCATACTCTTTTTGCACAATGGGTAGAAAAAGACAAGAATGTTACTGTCAGCTTTGCTGCTAACGGTGATGACGTAAGTAAAGTTCCTGAAAGTGTTACAAGGGTTGTAGGTGAGAAATACAATATTACTGCAATACCGGAAAGAGAAGGTTTTACCTTTGATGGCTGGTATACTGAGCCTTCCGGTGGTGACAAGATAACCTCAGATACTACTGTGAATATAGAGTATTCACATGTGTTATATGCACATTGGAAAAAGAATACATTAAAGATAACATTAAATGGTGATAAGGTTGCTACTGTTGATCCGGAATATATTGAGGTTTCAGTAGACGGGACATATAATAATCTCCCTACTCTGTCCTTAACCGGATATACATTCCTTGGTTGGTATACGGATCCTAATGAGGGTGAAGAGGTTAAAAATGGTAATACCGTTGTAACTAACAGTGATCATATTCTGTTTGCGCACTGGCAGGAAGAGCTAATGGTAACAGTATCATTTGATGGAAACGGTGATGATGTAACAGATATTCTGGCTAATAAAACATATAGTATAGGACAGAATTATGGTTCATTATCAAGTCCTTCAAGAAACGGATATGTATTTGATGGCTGGTATACTAAAGCTTATGGCGGAGACAAGATTGAATCTACAACTAAGGTAGAGAATAATAAATCTCATGTTTTGTACGCGCATTGGAAAAAGGATACGATCATTGTGTCATTTAACGGTGATAAGGTAACTAATGTTGATCCTGCATATATCGAGGTTTCGTTTAACGAAGCATATGGAGATCTTCCTGAATTATCATTAAACGGATTCAAATTCAAGGGGTGGTTTACAGAAGCTTCAGGTGGAGAAGAGGTAACAAAAGATACGATCGTATCTGAGAAGGATGATCACATTCTCTTTGCTCATTGGGAAGAGGAATCATTAATTATTACTGTTTCGTTCTCCGGAAACGGTGATGATGTTGAAAATGTTCCTAATAACAAAACCTTGAAGTTTGGTGATTTATATGGTGAGTTAAAAACTCCTAGTAGAACCGGTTATGATTTTGAAGGATGGTATACAGATCCGGATGAGGGAGATGAGATAACATCAGATAAACGTATTAAAATTGAGCATTCTCATACCTTATATGCTCATTGGAAACAAGAGGCGAAGAAGGTAACTGTTATATTGAATGCAAACAGAGGTACAGTTGAAACAGAGACAATTGAACTTACAGTTGGTGATTGCTATAAAGATCTTCCGGTACCTACCAGAGAAAAATACAGGTTTGACGGCTGGTATACTAAAGCTGTAGGTGGAGAGTTGGTTACAGACGATACAGAAGTAACAGATGAAAATGTTCATACTTTATATGCTCAGTGGTTTGAGAGCGGTAAGATGGTTATGGTATCATTTAATGCCAATACAGGGGAAGTCAAATCCGGTGGTAAAGAAGTTGAAGTAGGATTGCCATACGGTGAGTTACCTGAAGCTACTAAAGACGGTTATAATTTTGATGGATGGTATACAAAGCCAGAGGGTGGTATTAAGATAACATCAAATTCTAAGGTTACTCAGAAGATGGCACATACGATATATGCACATTGGGCTGATATACATAAGAAAGTTCAGGTAACATTTAATGCTAATCAGGGTAGTCTTTCAACGGAGAGTAAAACTGTATCAGTTGGACTTCCTTATGGTGGGTTACCGATTCCAAAGCGCGAAGGATACAAATTTGATGGTTGGTATACTGCGATGACGGATGGAATTAAGGTAACTAAAGATTCAGAGGTAATAAATGAAGAGTCACATACCTTGTTCGCATATTGGATTGACGAGAATGATATTATCTCAGTTACATTTAATGCAAATGGTGGAACTGTTGAGCTGTCAGGAAAGACTATTGTTGTCGGCAAACCATATGGTGAGCTTCCTGTACCGGTACTTGAAGGCTTTGAGTTTGCAGGATGGTATACAGATGCAGAAAGTGGAGAATTGGTAACAGCAGAGACAGAAGTTGTTGAGAGTGTGGCGCATACTCTGTTTGCGAGATGGAAGGTGCCGGGAACTGATGATCCGGCTAGTGGAAATGATCCAGATAATCCGGGAGGAACAACCGGTTCAGGAACAACAGATCCTAATGCCGGAGGCAATGCGACAGATGCAGGACAGACCGGTACAGGTACTACGGGAACAGAACCTGTAACAGCTATTCCTTCAGTCAATACAGTTATCAAGGATACCGGAAGCACAAGCTATAAGGTAACAAGCAGCGATGAGGCTAAGCCTACCGTATCCTATGCGGGTAATAACAACACGGCTAAAACCGTGACAGTTCCTAAGAGTGTGACAATAGATGGTGTAGCATACACAGTTACTAAAGTAGAGGCTAATGCATTTAAGAATAATAAGAATGTTACGAAGATCATTATTGATAAGAATATTACTTCTATCAGTAAGAACGCATTTAAGGGCTGTAAGAAGCTAAAGCTTATTATTATTAAGACTACGAAATTAACAGATAAGACTGTTGCTAAGGGAGCTTTTGCAGGTGTCGGTAAGAAGGTTAAGATAAAGGTGCCGAAGAAAAAGTATAAAGCCTATAAGAAGCTGTTTAAAAAGAAAGGTCTTTCAAAGAAGGTTAAGATCATTAAATGATAATATTAGTATAAGCATTCTTTGATATTTGAAGATCGAAGGATGCTTATGCCGGGAAAAATTAAAAGCAAAAAATAATTAAACAGTACACGGAAAAAAGTGTACTGTTTAATTATAAAGAGATATATGAGGAGGTAATGTATGTTAGCAGATGGCAGGATATGGGTTGCAAACAATGACAAAGGAGAGAGGATCTACCTTACGCCGAAATTGGCAAACCGGCATGGTCTGGTTGCAGGAGCTACGGGAACAGGTAAGACAGTGACCTTAAAGGTTATGGCTGAGAGCTTTTCGGATATGGGGGTTCCGGTTTTTTTGGCAGATGTCAAGGGTGATCTTTCGGGTATAGCTGACGCAGGTGTTGACAGTGCGGATATGCAGGCGAGAATAGAACGTTTTGGTCTTTCTTCAGAGGGCTTTGCGTATAAAGGATATCCTGTAACCTTATGGGATCTTTATGGTGAAAAGGGAATTCAGTTAAGAACCACGATTTCGGAAATGGGGCCATTATTACTTGCAAGAATAATGGAGCTTAATGATCTTCAATCAGATATTTTATCAATTGTATTTAAGATTGCTGATGACAATGGTCTTTTGCTCATAGATACAAAGGACCTCAAAGCGATGCTTAACTATGTATCTGAGAACAATAAGGAATTAGAGCCGCAGTACGGCAAGATGAGTCCGACCTCTATTGCGGCAATAATCCGCGCGGTAGTAGCGTTAGAGATTGCCGGTGGTGAGACATTTTTTGGTGAGACTGCACTTAATGTTGCGGATCTTTTCGCAATAGGAGATGGCGGAAGAGGAATGATCAATGTTCTTGACAGCAGCTCGTTGATCAATAATGGTAAGCTTTATTCGACCTTCCTGTTGTGGCTGCTTTCGGAATTATTTGAATGTCTGCCGGAGGTTGGAGATCTTGATAAACCGAAAATGGTATTCTTCTTTGATGAGGCACATTTACTGTTTAAGGATGCACCGAAGGCTCTTGTGGAAAAGGTGGAGCAGGTTGTAAAGCTCATAAGATCTAAGGGTGTCGGAGTGTATTTCTGTACTCAGAATCCGAGAGATATTCCTGACGGCGTGCTTGCACAGTTAGGTAATAAGGTAGAGCATGCGCTCCATGCATATACACCAGCTGATCAGAAGGCAGTTAAGGCGGCTGCGGAATCATTTAGAGAGAATCCTGATTTTAATACATTCGAGACTATAATGGCGCTCGGAACAGGCGAGGCGGTGATCTCGTTCTTAGAGGAGGGCGGAGTACCCGGTATGGCGCAGAAGGCATACATACTTCCTCCCCAGTCACAATTTGCTGCGTTAAATGATGCCAAAAGAGACAGTCTTATAAAGGGAAGTATCCTATACAGCAAGTACGCTCAGGCGATAGATCCGGACTCAGCCTATGAGTTCCTGATGCGAAAAGGTTTAGAGGATCAGGCAAGAGCAGAGGAGGAGGCTTTGCAGGCTGCAAAGCTTAAGGAAGAGGAAAAAGCAGCAGCACAGGCGGCCAAAGAAGAAGAAAGAGCGGCAGCAAGGCAGGCAAAGGAGCAGGAGCGATTAGAGGCATCAAAAGCAAGAGCTGAGGCAAAAGCTGCCGAGATGCAGGCAAGAGCCGAGCAGAGACAGGCAGAGAAACAGGCGGCTGCGGATGAGCGAAGAAAGAAGCAGGCAATCAAATCTGTCGGTAATTCGGTAGCAGGAACTGTCGGCAGGGAAGTAGGTAAACAGGCTTTATCCGGAATGGGAAGCTTTGGAAAGAGGCTTGGAGGCAACGTGGGAGCAAGTGTCGGAAGAGGCTTGTTATCAACCCTTTTCAAGCTATGATAAGCATGTAGGAGCATAATATAGTAAAGACAATTGAAACGCCCCGGCAGGTAACCGGGGCGTATGCTTTGCATTCTAAGAAATGCGGTTATAAAATTTATCATGAGTTTGTAAACATGAAAATGCAGTATAATTGACATTTTGACCTTGACAAATATAATCAGGCTGTCTGAGCATCTAATAATCTTAAAAATTCTTCTTCAGGAACAGGTTTTGAGAAATAGTAGCCCTGAATGAAATCAATATCTATTCCGGCAAGCTCGTCTAACTGGTATTGTTCTTCAACACCCTCTGCAACGATCTCTAAGTCGGCTGCCTTGACCATGTTGATGACACTTCCGATAACTGCCTGTCTCTTCTCATTTTCAAAATAAGCCAGAGTCATTTTTCTGTCAAACTTTACAATTTCTATCGGAAGCTCTAACAGGTAATCTAAGTTGGAATAACCGGTTCCGAAATCATCAAGCGAGAAGGTAATGCCCATATCTATCATTTTCTTCATATTGCTAATTAGTATTTCAGGAGAACTTATTCCTTTGGATTCAGTAATCTCAAGATTGATCATGCTTGGATCGATACCGACCTCGTCAATCACTTTTTTGAACTCATCAGCCAGATCTGATCTCATACATTGTATGGCGGAAAGATTAATTTCCAAGTAATGGATCCCCTTTTCATAGAGCTTATGTTCAACCATGAATTGACAGGCTTTTTTGAAAACTATTATACCTATCTGTAAGATCAAGCCGGTATCCTCAGCTACAGGTATGAATGCTCCCGGAGGGATGATGTTTCCGTCTGTGTCGACGATCCTTACCAAGGCTTCGGCAGATAAGAATCTACCGGCGGCTGTAGAGTATATTGGCTGATAGAATACCTTGATACGGTCATCTTTGATAGCAGATATTATTACATCTTCGATATTCTGTTCACGTCTGTAATTTGCAGCCCATTCATCGCCCATGAAAAGATGTCTGTCAGAGCTGTTAGAATAATCTCTGCGGAAGGCTCTCATCATTTCCAACATACTTTCAGCATCCCGCGCGATGAAGGAGTTAGGGATCTTGGTATAGATCAGATCGATATTGGCTCTTTCGCCTTCTATCTCCCATATTCTGTCCAATTTTGAGTATAACTTATTAGCGGCTTCATCCAAATTGATCTTTCTTGAGAAGGTAATAACGAATTCCCATTCTCTGTATCTGAAAACGTTTCCTTTGGTACTCTCATCAAGGGTTTTACAGAATTCCTTAAGGAAAAGATTGATATTATCAGTATAATAGCGCTCGTAGAGATAATGTGGATTGGCAAATTGAACTATCATCATGGATATCCGCTCACCCCTGTTATAGCACTGTTCTAAGTAGGTGTTAAAGGCTAGATCATTAAAGCAGCCTGTTTCACGCTCGATAAAGCTCTCGGGATTTTCCAGCCGGATATACACTATCAGTATTCCCAAAGCGCTTGAAAAGCCGATGATCAAAAGAGAATTATTCAAAAATTGTACGATAGCCGCAACTACAAGAAGAACCATCCAGTTCATTCCGGATATCCAGCGCCTTTTGCTAAGCTTTTTCTTATATTTGATAAGAATATAACAGTTAACGGTAATGAATATAAATGCTGCCAAATATGTATATAACACAGCAGGACCATAAGAATATAAGTCAGTTCTTGATGTATGATGTATGTAGATTGGAAGAAACGGTATTATGAAGCTTGATAAACATATGAAAATCTGTGAGATCATCCGGTGGTAATGCATAAAACTACTCTTTGCACCGACACTTACGGTCGTATAAAAATTCATGAAAAAGCACATCCATACCAAAGATATAAGGTATGCTTTGCATATCGCTCTAGTGAAAACAGTAAAATGACCATGTGCATTAACTATTGCAATTATTGAAAGAACAT
>JAEEGL011098606.1_pt1 | contig 10085 bp, 9 predicted proteins | sample 9134231 | NCBI WGS metagenome assembly JAEEGL01 (sample SAMN16246548, study PRJNA631951) | gut metagenome | biome: gut microbiome; feature: rumen; material: fiber-attached | host: Bos | place: Iran: Karaj | collected 2018-10 | reverse complement strand
CATACTCTTCTTTATTAGGATTACGAGCAATTATACGTTCTGCAATTTCTTCTGACCAATGCATAGTTCACCTCTAAATATTAATTATATATTTTTATCTTATGTATTATACCATAATTGCTTATACATTTCAACTTTAAAAATTTTTTAAAATTAATTTATAAAAAGTATTGCTTTTTTTATAATAATATAGTATAATTTATTAGCAATTTGAGATGGCTGGGTAGCGAAGTGGCTAAACGCGGTGGACTGTAAATCCACTCACTCTGTGTTCAGTGGTTCGAATCCACTCCCCGCCACCATTTTTTAGGGCTTTAGCCAAGCGGTAAGGCAAAGGACTTTGACTCCTTCATCACTAGTTCGAATCTAGTAAGCCCTGCCATTTATGGATAATTAAAAGATGCTATTAAGCATCTTTTTTTATTTATTATAAATATTACTTATGATATAATAATACATAGAGCATTAGCCAAGCGGTAAGGCAACAGGTTCTGACCCTGTCATTCATTAGTTCGAATCTAATATGCTCTGCCAAATAAAAAAATAAAGTGGTCATTTGACCACTTTTTATTTTACTCTGCATCTAGAGGTATAAAGTCAAACTTGAATACATCAACAAGTCCTTTATCAACTAAACGAATATGAGGAATAACAGCAAGAGATAAGAATACTAAAGAGAAAAAAGCCTCTCTATTTTTATCTACTCCCATTTCATATGCTTTATCTATCATCTTTTGTGATTCTGTTACTAAATACATTGGATTTTTACTAGACATTAAACCAGCAATATCAAGTGGTAAAACATAAGTCTTGTTTTCTTCTTTATTAACAATAACCATTCCACCACCATTATCTTTTAAAGCATTTGTTGCTTTAAGTAATGATTCATTATCATCACCTAAAAGAATAATATTGTGAGAGTCATGAGCAACACTAATACCCATTGCTCCACCTTTAAAGCCATATCCTTTAATAATGCCTTTACCAATATTACCAGTCATTTTATGTCTTTCAACAACAACCATCTTTAGATAATCAGTACCTTTGATATCAATATCACCATTTTTAGATTCAATTTCACATACTTCAAGACCAGTCATAACTCCATTTGCTGATGTTGTCATAACATTAGCTTTTTTACCCTTTAAAGTAATTTTAAAATCATCACTAGTGAAATCTTTAACATGAACAGTATTTAAAACTGTTTTTGGTAAATAACGTTTATTTACATCGAATAATGGCTTACCATCTTTAGCAACAATACTACCATCTTTAATAACTAAAGTAACATTGAAATCATTAAGATTATCAACAACAGCTAAATCAGCAAAATATCCAGGTCCAATACCACCACGATATTTCAAACTATACGCTTCAGCAGTATTTAAAGTTGCCATAGTAACAGATGTAATTGGTTCAACACCAGCTTTAACAACTTTTCTTAATGCTTCATCCATATGACCTTGATAGAAAATATCAGCGCAATGTTTATCATCAGTACACATAATTACTCTTCTACTATTTTCATTAGTAATAGCTTTAGCTATTTCTAAATCTTTAGTATAAGAACCAACTCTTAAATAAGTGTACATACCTTTATCTAACTTTTCAAGCATTTCTTCAGCTGAACATGATTCATGATCTGTTGAAATTCCTGTTGATAAATATGCATTTAATTCATCACCAGTAACCATTGGTGCATGACCATCTATCATTTTATTAGCTTTTTGTGCTCCTTCAATTTTTCTTAATGTATCAGGGTCACATGCTAAAACACCAGGATAATTCATGAATTCACCTAATCCATAGGCTCCTTCTTTTTTAATTTCTTCTTCTGTCATTTTTCCATCGATGATAGCTCCACTTGTTTCAAATGGTGTAGCTGGTACGCATGATGGAAGTTGCATATATATTCCTAAAGGAACATTTTTACTTGCTTCAACCATATAATTAAATCCATCAATACCACAAACATTTGTGATTTCATGTGGATCGGCAATAATTGATGTTGTACCATGTGGAACAACTAATGAAGCAAATCCTTCTGGAGTTAACATACTTGATTCAATATGAACATGACCATCAATTAATCCAGGAATAACTATTTTTCCTGTGCAATCAACTTCAACTTCTCCCTTATAATTTCCAATTCCTACAATCTTATTATCTTTAATCGCTATGTCACCTTGACATAATTTGTGAGTAAATACATTAACATATGTAGCGTTTTTTAATACTAAAGAACAAACTTCTTGTTTCAAAGCAGCTTTAACATATTTTTCTAACATTTATAAATCTCCTTTTTTTCTCTAGATGTATTTATTTTACACAAAACAAAGATAAAAAACAATAATTTTTAATATACAAATAAGTGAAAACGTAACTATATTTACTATATATATTACAATATAAACTTATTGATTGATAAATTAACAGTTTTGTTATAAAATATAATAACAGAAGGTGAAAAAATGGAAGATTATATTTATAAAGCATTAGCATTAAATGATGAGTGTAAAGTATATGTTGTACGATCAACAAATATAGTGAACACAGCAATTGCTAAGCATGACTTATATCCTAGTGCAGCAAGTGTTTTAGGTAAAGCTATGACAATAGGTCTTATGATGGGCGGAACACTAAAACTTGATGAAGAAGTTACTATTAAACTTGATGGTAATGGACCAATAGGATATGTTTGTGTAGATGCTAACAGTCATGGTAATGTAAGAGGATATTGTCAAAATCCTCATGTCAATTTTACAAGAAATGATAAAATAGATGATATTACTACATTAGGTTGTAATGGATATATTGATGTAATAAAAGATTTAAAAATGGAAAATCTATTTACTTCATCAATTAGAATTAATACTGGTGATTTAGCAAAAGACTTTACATACTATTTTACTAAATCAGAACAAACACCAAGTGCTATATTATTATCAAGTTTATTTGATGTCGATAATACATGTAAAGTATGCGGTGGAGTATTATTACAATTACTTCCAAATGCTAGTGAAAAAACAATATCATATTTAGAAAAGAAACTAAGTAAAATTACTGAATTTAGTCAAATTCTAAATAATACAAATGAACTTGAAGATATATTAAAATTATTATTTGAAAATGATTATAAATTACTTGATAAATATGAAGCAACTTTCTTTTGTCCATGTTCAAAATCAAGATTTGTTAATGGTTTATTAACATTATCAGAGAATGAACTATTAGATATGGCAAATGATACTAAAGATACTGAAGTTACTTGTCGTTATTGTAATACACAATATAGTTTTACACCAGATGAAATAAAGAATATTTATAATCTAAAGAAGGAGAATAATAAATGAAAGAATATCAAGATATTTTAGAATTTACTAAAAAATTATTACAAGTTCCAAGTCCTAGTGGATATACAAAAAAAGCATTAGAATTCTTAAAAAAAGAATCTAAAGCAAGAAATCTAAATTATGAAATTGGTAAAACAGATAATTTTGTAATTACTATTAAAGGTCAATCTGATTATGTTGTTGGACTAAGTGCTCATGTTGACACATTAGGTGCTATCGTTCGAAGTATTAAACAAGATGGAACAATCAAATTTGAAAAAATTGGTGGACCTATTTTGCCAACATATGATGGTGAGTATTGCACAATACACACAAGAGATGGTAAAACATACCAAGGGACATTCTTATCTAATGCTCCTGCTGCACATGTACATGATGGTGCATCTACTCTAATAAGAAATGAAGATAATATGCATATTAGAATTGATGAATTAACTTGGTCAAAAAATGATACATTAAAACTTGGTATTAATAATGGTGATTTTATATCTCTTGATCCAAAAACAACAATTACTGAATCTGGTTTCATTAAATCAAGATTCTTAGATGATAAATTAAGTGTTGGTATATTATTTGGTTTAATTGATTATTTACAGAAAAATAAACTAACTCCAAAATACACACTAAAGATAATTTTTACTTCATATGAAGAATGTGGATTTGGATCTAGTTATGTTCCATACGTTGATGAACTAATAGCAGTAGATATGGGATGTGTAGGTCTTGATTTAGATGGCAGAGAAGATAAAGTATCTATTTGTGCTAAAGATAGTCGCGGACCTTATAATTATAATATTACAAATAAATTAATAGAAATAGCTAAGAATAAAGAATTGAACTATGCAGTAGATGTTTTTCCACATTACTCTAGCGATGTATCTGCAGCTTTAGTTGCAGGTAATAATATAAAAGGTGCTTTAATTGGTAGTGGCGTTGCTCATAGTCACGGAATGGAAAGAAGCCATATTAATGGCGTTAAAAATACATTAGAATTATTGAAAGGATACGTATTATGAACATGTTAAAAAAATTCCTTAATGGTTTACTTGCTGGTTTATTAATAACTATTGCTGCAAAAGTATATATTGAAGTATCATCATATACAAGTAATCCATTATGCAAATGTCTTGCAGCATTCTTATTTAGTATTGCACTTGTTGTTATTTGTTTAAGAGGTTACAACCTATATACTGGTAAAATTGGACTTATGGTTGATAACACTGATAAAGACAAATATTATGAGTTATCACTTGGATTATTAGGTAATATTGTTGGTGTATTATTATTTGGTACAATGTTAAGTTTCTATACAAAAAACGAAACATTAATTAATTTATACAATGCTAAAATAAATCAAAACGTTATTGAGACTTTAATAAAAGCATTCTTCTGCGGCGTATTAATGTATCTTGCAGTTGTAATTTATAAAAACAATAATAAACTAGTTGGTATATTATTTGCAATACCAGTATTTATACTTGCAGGTTTTAATCACTGTATTGCTGATCTTGCTTATATTAGTTTTACACGTTTATATAATTTTAAAGCAATTCTATATTTCTTATTATGTGTTGTTGGTAATACATTAGGTTCATTACTTATAGCTTACATTGAAAAATTAACTAAAAAACAAAAATCCGATATCGAATGATATCGGATTATTTTTTTAATTTTTGGATTTTTGCATTGCTCTAAGAATCTTAAGTAATAACTTAATAATTTCTCTAATTAACTCTAATATAGAAACAATAATATTCATTATATAAGTTAAATTATATAATCTAAATAACTCTTTACAATCTTCTTTTTCTTGTTCATTTATATATCCATTATCATATAATAAATCCATTGTAGAAGATTGAGCTTTTTTCTCTAATCTATATGTATTTACTTGTAAAACTACAGAAAGAGAATAGAAAAATAAACCAAAAATAACACTTATTAATGATGTAATTCCATTACCTTCAAAATAAGCAAAATCTAAGAACACACCAAGAGCAATAACTACAACAGCTAATAATGGACCAAAAAATGCAAGTGGAATTAATTTAATTTGTCTTTTCATTAATGGATCTCCAGCTTTATCAAGTAAAGCAAGATTTACTTTTTGTCCAGCTACAGCAACACTTGTTAAAGATGCTTTTTTATAAATTAAACCTCTAAGTCTAATTCTATGGAAATAATGACTATAACTATTTCCAACAGTAAATGCAGTAAAAATACTAGATCTAACTACTTTAATTTTTTCTAAGCCATTTTTATCTAGTAATTCTCTAGCAACATCTTTACCTTTAACGCCACTACTAACTTTTTGTTTATTATATCTCATATATCCAAAGAATAAATAGATATACATAAAAAATGATACAATACTACAAATTGCAATAAGAACAGCAACAATACCTAAAGCAAGTAACAATAAGATAGACATACCATCTATAAAATCTTTCATAAAACACCTCGCTATTGACTATATAACTTTATTATATAATACATATTTTATAAAGTCAAATAAAAAAAGAGGCATAATCGCCTCTTATATAATATGAAACTCTTTTAAATAAGTATATATACTATTTAAAGGAAGACCCATAACATTATAATAATCACCAATAATTTTAGATATATGTTTACTAAATAACCCTTGAATGGCATATCCACCAGCTTTATCATAAGGTTCTTTAGTATTAACATAATCTATAATTTCTCTATCAGTTAATTTGTCTACGTATACTTCAGTTGAAACATAGAAGTTATAATACTTATTACTAGATCCAATATATACTCCAGTTATAACAACATGTTTATTACCAGATAGTTTTGATATCATTTTATAACAATCATCTTTATCAACAGGTTTTTCCAATATTTCATTATCAAGACATACTATTGTATCACAACATAAAACAACATCATTTCTAAATTCATTTGATATAACTTGTCCTTTTTTAAGTGCTGTAAGTTTAGCATATAAATATGGGTCAGATTCATTTATATCTTCATCAATATCCTTTTTAAATACTTTAAAAGGAATATTTGCCATTTCTAGTATTTCTTTTCTTCTTGGTGATTTGCTTCCTAATATTAACATATTACTCCTTATTAAAAGAAACATTTTAGATATCTAAAATGTTTCATTTTTATTTTCTATAACTTCAAGTATTTCATACATACTAGATGCATCAGACTTTTTCGTTGTATTAATAATCTCAAGAACCTTAACAACAAGTGTTTGGTGATAATAATTAATTTTAATTATATCTCCAACTTTAACATCATAACTAGGTTTACATATCTTATCATTAACCATAATAAGACTATCTAAACTAGCATCCTTAGCTACAGTACGTCTTTTTATAATTCTTGATACTTTTAAAAACTTATCTAGTCTCATAATTATTTATCTAAAGGATTTTTATTTTCCTTTTCAGCTTTTTCTCTAGCTTCTTTCATTGCATCAAGTTGTTTTTGATAAATATCTTTTAATTCTTGTTCTTTTTCACTAGCTATTTTCTTGGCTTCTTCTTCTTGTTTTTTCTTTTCCCACCATTCAAGTTTACCAGTGTTACAAATTTCATAGATATCTTCTCTTGTTAATGTTTCAATTTCAACTAAATGTTTAGCAATATTTTTAACTAAATCAATATTTTCTCTTAATACTTCAGTTGCTTTATTGTAACATTCTTGAATAATCTTTCTAACTTCTTGGTCAATTTCTAAAGCTACTTGATCAGAGAAATTCTTTTCGTTCATATAATCTCTACCTAAGAATACAGAATGATTTCCTTCTTCATATTGGATAGGACCTAAACTACTCATTCCATATGTGGCTACCATACTACGAGCAAGTTTTGTTGCTCTCTTTAAGTCATCATAAGCTCCAGTTGTAATATCATTAGTTAAAATTTCTTCACTAACTCTACCACCAAGTAAACCAGTAATATTTTCAATTAACTCATTACGTGTATAATTGAATTGTTCTTCTTCTGGAGTCATCATTGTATAACCACCAGCATCTCCTCTTGGAATAATAGTAACTTTTTGAACAACTTGAGCATTCTTAAGTTTTAATCCAATTACGGCATGACCAGCTTCATGATAAGCAGTAGTTAATTTTTCACTCTCAGTATATTTTCTTGTTTTCTTAGCAGGACCCATCATAACTCTATCAATTGCTTCATCAATATCAAATATACGGATCTCACGTCTATTTTCTCTTGCAGCAAGTAATGCAGCTTCGTTAAGCAAGTTCTCAAGATCTGCTCCACTAAATCCAGGAGTACGTTTGGCAATATCTTCAAGATTTATCTTATCAGATAATTTCTTATTACGAGCATGTACTTTTAAAATACTAACTCTACCTTTAACATCAGGATTACTAATTCTAATGTGTCTATCAAATCTACCAGGTCTTAATAGGGCTGGATCTAAGATATCAACTCTATTTGTTGCAGCCATTACAATAACACCACTATTTTCAGCAAATCCATCCATTTCAACTAACAATTGGTTAAGTGTTTGTTCACGTTCATCATGACCACCACCTAAACCAGCACCACGTTGTCTACCAACAGCATCAATTTCATCAATAAAGATGATGCATGGTGCTGTTTGTTTAGCATTCTTGAACATATCTCTAACACGACTAGCACCAACACCAACAAACATTTCAACGAAATCACTACCACTGATTGAATAGAAAGGGACCTTTGCCTCTCCAGCAACAGCTTTAGCAAGTAAAGTTTTACCAGTTCCAGGAGGACCAACTAAGATAACACCTTTAGGAACTCTTGCTCCAATTTCTTGATACTTACGTGGATTACGTAAGTAATCAACGATTTCTTTTAACTCTTCAATCTCTTCTTCACAACCAGCAACATCATTAAATGTCTTATCACTCTTTTTATTTCTAGCTCTACTCTTACCAAAGTCAAAAGCTTGTTTATTACTTCCACTTGTACTTCTAAGTAAGAATACAAATAAAACACCCATTAAAATTAGTGGTACAAATATTGCTAAAATGCTACCCCAATCAATTCTAATTAATTTGACTTGATTCTTATCACACTTAGTAGCATATTGTCCATTAGGTGATAAAATCTCATTATTTACAATTTCTTGAGCAATAATAATTGTATAATTTTTCTTATTACCTTTACTATCAATATATTTACCATTAATTTGGTAATCAAAAGTATTCTCATTACCAGCAGGTTTAATAGTCATAGATTCAATCTTACCACTATCAAGTAACTCCCAGAAATTATTCTGAGTCAATTCATCTGCTTGATTAACGTATTGGTTAATGAATTGCCATACACCAAACATTAATAAAACAAGAATAACGATAATACCAATATACTTCTTGCTATTATTAGTTCCTTTTTGATTTTGATTCATATCTTACCTCTATTTCTCATATACACTACGTTTTAATACACCAACATAATCTAAATTACGATATAATTGATTATAATCAAGTCCAAACCCAACAACAAACTTAGGTTCAATAGTTTTACAAATATACTTAGGTTCTTTACATTCAATAACACGTCCAGCAGGTTTATCTAGTAAAGTAGCTATTTCAATACTCTTAGCACCTCTATCCTCAAGTAAATTAATAACCTCTTGAATTGTTAATCCACTATCAACGATATCTTCAACTAAGATCACATGACGATTACGAATATCAACTTTAATATCTTTATGAATAGTAACAGCACCAGTAGAATGAGATCCTTGATAACTACTAACATCCATAAAATCTATTTCCATATCACATTTGATATGTTTCATAAGTTCAGCAAAGAATGGAATACATCCTTTTAATAAACCAATTAAAACAGGTTTCTTATCTTTATATTCTTCTGTAATTAATTTCCCAATCTCATCACATTTCTTAACAATCTCTTCGTTGCTAAATATGACTTCTTCTATAAAATCTTCCATTTTATAACTCCTTTATATAAATACAAATATTAGATTCTTTTAAATCTTTAAGATCATCACTTTTTTTAATTCCAAGAACAGCAAGTATATTACCATCCTTTTCACAAATCAAAGATTCATTTCTCTTTTCACTTGGTATTTTTAAATCAATAAACAAATCTTTAATCTTTTTATAACCACAAGATAATTTAATTTTATCTCCAGGTTTTCTTGTTCTTACCGTAATCGGTAAGTTATTTTTATTATAACACAAAACATCTAAATTAGAAATATTATTACTTACTTCCTCAACAATTAAACATTTTTTGTCATTAATCTTGTAAATACCAATATCATTAACTAAAATATTAACATCATTTTTTTCATTAATACTCTTCTTAATATATATATTTTCATATTCAATAATAAAATAAAATAAATCTTTAAACTTAGTTTGGAAATTACCAGACGTTTTTTTAATAATATTAATAAGTTCTTTTATATTACTACTACTTAAAGAATACTCCTTTAATAACTCAAATAATACTTCACCAATAAAGAAATCATCTTCTTTTAATAATATAGATTTTTTAAATGTAATATATTCACTAAAACTAACATTATTTTTAATAAATAAATCTCTTTTTTCATCAACTATCTTACTAGCATTTAAAAGTAATGTAGAATATTCATAAATCTTATTATAAAAATCATCACTTTCTTCTTTTAAAACAGGAATAATTTTATGTCTAATCCTATTTCTTTTATAATCATCACTACTATTAGATGCATCCTCGAAATATT
>JAEEGL011052547.1_pt1 | contig 10085 bp, 7 predicted proteins | sample 9134231 | NCBI WGS metagenome assembly JAEEGL01 (sample SAMN16246548, study PRJNA631951) | gut metagenome | biome: gut microbiome; feature: rumen; material: fiber-attached | host: Bos | place: Iran: Karaj | collected 2018-10 | reverse complement strand
AGGCTCATGATCACGGGAAGGATACTCGTGAGCGATACGGATGACAAGCTGTATGATTATTCCGGGTGCTTATATCCACTTGGGATAACGGATAATGAAGGCTTCTATTTTTTCAACAGGGATGATATAGAGCGCATTTATTTCATCGGCTTCCAGGACGAGGAGGAGCTGACATACAGGGAGGAAGTGCTGTCTCAGCTCGGCGAGCTTGAAGTCAGGGATGGGCAGATCGTTCCCGTGGAGAGCTGAAAAATGCAGCTTGTACCGATAAATGAAAAAAATGAAAAGCAGTTTAAGAGAGTGCTCTTTGAACCCATGTCAAAGGGAGAAGGGGAACGTCTTCGTATAGGCTTTATGGAAGGGGACGATATTCTCGGAGGCGCCGTCCTTGACGAGACAGATGAGACGGTACGGCTAGAGTCGATCTATATCGTGCCGGACCGCCGCAGACAGGGGTATGGAAAGGCCTTTATCTATCAGCTCCTTGAAGCCTGCGCAAAAAGAGGAAGTCTTTTTCTAACGGTAGGGTTTCGATACAGCAAGGAGGAGCTTCGGCAGTTTTTCCTTGCCTGCGGATTCATATTGACAGAAGACTCTGTTATCTATTCCTTCCGCCCGGTAAGGACCGTACAGAATAAAAAAGCCGCAGAGCTTTTATTCAAGGATAAAAAGAAGCGGGCCAGGAGCTTTGATGTCATGACCGGGGACGAACGAGCCAGAGTGATGAATTATCTTTCGGGAATGGGGTATTCCGGGGAGATCATAAGCAAGCAGTCTTTTTCAAAGGACCTCAGCTCCTGTGTTTTCGGTAAGGACGGCAAGGTTCAGGCCTTCATGCTCGTGGCTGCATATGATAATGAAATGGTGGTGGAGCTTGCGGCTTCGGCTGGGGAGAGCAAAACAGCTCTTTTACTCACCTTCAGGCATCTGCTTGAGTGCTTTATAAAAATGGATGAAGAAGGAAAACTTACGGAAGATATGAAGGTTACCTTCCAGGCTGCCCGTGAAAGCGTGGTCGATACTGCTCTAAAGCTTTTTGAAGGGTATCTGGAAAGCGATGACTTTCTTGTATCCGGCTTCAGAGAAACCTTTTAAGCCTCCGGTAGAGGCTGGCTATGGGCAGACCCATCACATTGTAGTAATCGCCATCTATGCGCTCCACAAGAAGCGCGCCCTTTCCCTGTATCCCGTAAGCGCCTGCCTTGTCGAGAGGCTCACCGCATCTGGCATAAGATCTTAAAAGCTCTTCATCCGCGGGATACATGGTGACATCGGTCTTTTCATAAAAGCTCTCTGCTTCAGGATATAATATGGTCACACCCGTATAGACCGAATGCGTCCTTCCGGCTAGGAGGCTCAGCATCTCGTAAGCTTCAGCTTCATCCTTCGGCTTGCCGAGTATCCTGTCATCGAGGGCGACTATGGTATCCGCGCCGATGATGATGTCTTCTCCGTGCTTTGTGGCGATAGCCTTCGCTTTCCTTAAAGAAAGCTCCGTCACATATTCTGCGGGAGCCAGGTCTTCGTCTATATTCTCATCCGCCTCGGATACATCGGTTTCAAAAGGGATCCCCGCCTGCTCCATAAGCTCCCTTCGTCTCGGTGATCCGCTCGCAAGTATTATCTTCATTCCTCTGTCTCCGGTATCATCAGCCCGCCACTACGCCAAAGGCTGATACTCCGGCTATCGAAAGAGTCATCATTATGATTCCCGCAAGCAGGACTCCAAGCATGGCGGCCACTACAGTTTCCTTAAACTTCATATCCAGGATGGAGGCTGCCAGGGTACCCGTCCATGCGCCGGTCCCCGGAAGGGGTATGCCTACAAAAAGCGCCAGCGCCACGAACAATCCGCGCCCCGCTTTTTCCTCGAGCTTCCGGCCGCCCTTCTCTCCCTTTTCCAGGCAGAAGGTAAAGAATTTTCCTATGACAGGCTTGTCCTTGCCCCACTCCAGCACCTTTCTCGCAAAAAGATAAATGATCGGGACCGGGAGCATGTTTCCTACTATAGCTACCACGAAGGTCATTATCACATGAGGCAGGGTGTCGGTCAGTCCCATTATGGCTGCTATGGGTATGGCCCCCCTCAGCTCTATCAAAGGGACCATTGAAACAAAAAAAACTATCAGATATCTGACAAAGATCGATGATCCCGCAAACGCTTCAAACATTATCCTCAGTCTCCTTTTCTCTGTAATCTACGGTATATTAAAGCATGGGCTTTTCAGGGATTCCCCAATATCTCACCAAGCGCACTCATCAGCTCATCCATCTCCTCATCCGTACCCATGGTGATGCGCAGGCAGCCCGATATCCTCTCCTTCCTGAAATACCTGACATATATCCCGCGCTCCTTAAGCTGACTGAAAACATCGGAGGCCGCATATCCCTCGGGTGGCCTCACGAACAAGAAATTAGTATCGGATGGATAATAAGAAAAGCCAAGCCTTTCAAATTCCTTAGCGGCCCTTTCCCTCGTAGCCATGATCTTGCCTACGATATCCCTGAAATATCCCTCATCCTCTATGGCTGCCTTTCCCGCAGCGATGGAGGGATAATTCAATGTATAGGAATTAACGGAATACTTTACGTCATTCAGATATTTTATCAGTCTCTCATTTCCGAAGCAGTAGCCTATCCTCATTCCGGCCATGGCCCTTGACTTGGACATGGTACGGACTACCACGAGATTATCGTATTTATTTATCAGCGGAAGAGCGCTCTCGGCCCCGAAGTCCACATAGGCTTCGTCCACTATCACGACCGAGTCCTTATTGTGTACGATGATATCTTCTATGAGATCCAGACCCACCGCGATCCCCGTGGGGGCATTGGGATTGGCTATCACCACTCCTCCGTTTTCCGGATAATAATCCACTGCCTTTATCATGAAATCCCGATCGAGCTTTTTCGTCTCGTAGGGTATGCGGTAAACATCGGCCCAGACATCATAAAAGGAATAGGTGATATCAGGAAAGAATACAGGCTTGTCACCTGCAAAGAAGGTAAGGAAGCACATCGACAGTACATCGTCGGACCCTACGCCGGCGAAAACCTCGGAGGGCTTTACCTTATAATGTGCGGCAAGGCTCTCCGTAAGATCCGACATCAGAGGATCGGGATAGAGCCTGAGCCTTTCCCAGTCAAGATTCCTCATAGTCTCCAGGACCTTCGGAGACGGAGGATAAGGGCTCTCGTTGGTATTAAGCTTTATCACCTTATCCTTCGGCTGCTCGCCCGGTACATATGGGATTACTTTTCTTATATTATCTTCAAAGCCCATAGGTCATAGTCCGTATTTTTCCGAAAGCTTCTTAAATCCCGGAAGTGAATTGACGCAGGTCTCATAGGAGACACAGTATGAAAGCCTCACAAAGCCCGGGCAGGCAAAGGATGAGCCTGGAACCACAAGGATGCGCTCCTTCTTTGCTTCGGCGACAAATTCCTTTTCATCCGGCACCGGGGATTTAATGAACATATAAAAGGCTCCTTCCGGCTTGATGTAGGAAAAGCCGTATTCCTTCAGGGCATCATACAGCACGTCCCTGTTTCTTGCGTAGAAGCCTATATCCGCCTTTTCGTCGATGCACTCCGCCGCGACCTTCTGCATAAGGGAGGGGGCGTTCACGAAGCCCAGCACCCTGTTCGCTATGGTCACTGCCTGGAAAAGCCTCTCATGATCCGCCGCCTCCGACGGTATCACCAGATAGCCGATCCTCTCACCCGGAAGAGAGAGGGTCTTGGAAAAGGAGTAGCCGACTATGGTATTCGCGTAATACTTTGAGATATAAGGCACACTGGCACCTGTATATACAAGCTCCCTGTAGGGTTCATCCGATATGATGAAGATCTCGCTGCCGAACTCCTTCTGCTTTTTTTCAAGTATATCAGCGATGGCTTTTATGGTGCTTTCAGGATAGATCACTCCCGAAGGATTATTGGGATTATTGATGATAAGCGCCCTGGTCTTTGGTGTGACCGCTTCCTCAAAAGCCTTAAGATCCGGCTGGAAGGTTTCCGTATCAGGCGCCACCTCCTTAAGCACTCCGTCATAGTTTGCCACATAGTTTCTGTATTCCACGAAATAAGGCGCAAACGAGAGCACCTCATCCCCGGGATCCAGCAGAGCTTTCAGAGCGCAGTTCAGTCCGCCGGCGGCTCCTACCGTCATGATCACATTATCAGCGGTAAAGGCGGTATCAAATCTTTTATTAAGTGAATCAGCGACCTTCGCCCTCACATCGGGGAACCCGGCATTTGCCATGTAGCCGTGAAGTATCACGGGATCCTCTTCACTTAAAAGCCTCTCTATCGTGTCCTTTACCTTACTGGGCGCAGGCACATTGGGATTGCCAAGGGAGAAATCGTAGACCTTATCAGCCCCGAATTCCTCAGCCATCTTTTTTCCTTCTTCAAACATCTGCCTTATGACCGAATTGTTGTCAACAAGGCTTTCCATCCTTTTTGAAATCATAATCAAAACCCCTCAGGCCCCTGCGGGCCATTCTTTAATTAAATCTCTCAAAACCGCGCCAGTACTTCAGTACCGCTTTGCCGACTATGCCGTCCTTTGTCAGATAGGTATTCTGCCAGTAACGGGAATCAGCGCTGTCATTGCGGTTGTCTCCCATCATGAAATAACAGCCCTCGGGCACATCATAGGGTCCCCATTCTCCCTCGGTGACCACGTTCAGATATGGCTCGTCCAGCGCCTCACCGTTGATATAAACCGTTCCTCCGGATATCTCCACATGCTCTCCGGGCAGTCCTATAACCCTTTTAATGTAGAGGATCTTCGGATCATCGGGATAATCAAACATCACGATGTCGCCCCTTTCAGGCTCATGCCTCAGGTAATAAAGTCTGGAGCCTATCACCCTGTCCCCGGCCATTATGGTGTTTTCCATGGACGAAGTAGGAACGGTCGCGTTTACTATCACGAAGGTATGGAGTACAAATGATATTAGCACGGCTATGACTATGACCGCTATCCAGTCAAAGATCTCCTTTGCGACGTTGGTCTTTTCGGCAGCGCCGGCTACAGCCATATCCCGCCTTGCTATCTCCCTTTTTATCTTTATCTGTATTTCCTGATCAAGCTCTTCCTTAGTCTTCTTTGCCATCTCTCCCTAAACCATCCCCAGTAATCTGTCAAAACGATCGAGCCTTACATCGGCCTCGGAAGGGTTTCCAAAGCCATAATCCACGGAGATGAACCCGACGCCCGCACCCCTTGCAGCTATGCGGTCTCCCTCGGTATCTCCCACATAATATGCTTTTTTGAAGCCATTCCTTTTCATCACGGCGAGGATGTTATCGGTCTTTCCCATTCCGGTATCCCCGAAGCATTCCTTATCACATATCTCCGATGAAGTAAGCCCTGTTTTATTCATGAAAAGCTCAATATATCCGGACTGACAGTTGGACACTATGGCAAGCGGAAGCCTCTTTGACAGAGTACGGATGGTATCAAGCACTCCCGGAAAGCAGATATCACAGGGATCCTCCTCAAGTGCCTGCTGCTCATACACCACACAGAGGTCCATCAGAGCATCCCGCTGCTCCTTCGATGCATTGGGCACCAGACCGAGTGCGATCTCATCCATTGTCTTTCCAAAAAGCCCCTTTAAGATATCAGGCTCTATGACAAGTCCCTCAAAGCCCGTCTCATCGGCTGCCCTGGCCCATGCCTTCGCCACTATAGGGGTCGAGTCCCACAAGGTCCCGTCCACATCCAGCATCAGCACGTCAGTCTCAATTTTCCCTGAAAAATCAAACATGAGAGGTATTATACCATAAATACCCTTGAAGGTGCATAACAATGTTAAGCATCGTCCCTGATTGACTTATCTAGCCATCTTGAAGCTGTCAAACAGCCTCGCGACCATCTCGGGGGAGGTGTTTCCTATCTCCTGGGGCTTGAAGCCCATTACCGTCATCACGGCTATCGCCATGATCCTTGTCTCCTCGGAGGGATTGTATTTGCTTGCGCAGAATACAATGGACTGCGCCATGTTCATGCCGATATCCTCTATAAGCTCCGATGTGTGCTCATATCCCTGGCAGTCCGCCACTATGTCGATGGCTTCCCTGGAATCAGTTGCATCATAGATAGCATATCGGGGATCAGATACATAATCCTTGACCTTCCCCACTGCCTTTGCCGCACCCTTGGCCACGGCCTTTCCGACATTCACGGCGGCTTTTCCGACTCCCACAAAGAAGCCCTTGACCTTTTTTACGCCCCTGAAGAAAAGATTCGACCCCTCTTCTTTCTTTAAATCCTTAAGGCTCTTGGGCTTGTAATGAACCTTGTTTTCCTCATACTGTGAAAGGACATCCGAAAGATTCTTGGCCTTCAGCATGGCACCGGGGATATTCACATTTCCCTTTGAAAAGCCCTGGATCATATTCTTAACCATGTTTCTGCCGTCCGGGTTGCTGAAAATATAATCCTTTACAGCACTCCTGTCCTTGAAGATGCGTATCCCGAACATCACGAAATCGAGTGCTTCCCTGATGGCGGTGGAAACGGCCGCCTGTGCAAGATTAAACTTAAATCCTGCGGTATTAGCGGTATCTATGGCAAGGTTTATCGCCTCGCTTGTAATATTGAATTCCTGCATCGCTTTGGCTATGGTCTTGGAGAGATCCATGTTCCCCCGATGATAATCAAGCATATCCTTAGCCTTCTTTGCCTCAGCCTTATTGAGCCTCCGCCCGGTCTTTTCATCTATGTTTTTCTGATCGTCCTTTACATGGGACTTTGCTTCTTCCTCCTCGCTGTCCAGGGTATATATATTCTTGATAAAGCCTGAGATGTTCTTTACATGATCCACCGCCCTCTGGGCATAATCAAAGCCTTTTTTTATCATCCCAAATCCGTCTGTAATGACTTTCTCAGTAGCGTATATGACTTCATCCATCCCTTTCAGCGTTTGGTTGAATTCGCTTCCGAATATTTTCACACTGAGAAGCTCAACCGCCTGTCCGAAGTTTTTCTCGAACTGCTGCTCATACTTTGACATATTGTCGTCCATGTCATTGTCAGAGATCTTTTCGCCGTCTTCGTTGTACCACATCTTACCGTCATATTCTTCCCTGTAGGCGATCCCATGGTAAAAAATCTGCTTTACACCATAGATAAGGAGTTTCTTCAGGTTTGACGCAAACGGAACCTTATCAAGATGTTCCCATATCACATTTCCCTTATCCCAGATCTCCTTTATCTTATCCCTGCCGTCGCCATAGGAGTCGTCCGCCTTTTTCCCCTTATTGTATTTATTGACAATATTGGAATCATCCTTATCGGCTTCCTTCTCCTCTTTCATCCCGGCAACATACATTCCAAGATTTTTGGCTGCAAATGAACCCATTGCATCCAGCGCTTCTTCGATACTCTGTTTCTCAGCGACGATCCTGTCGAAGCCCTCCTTCATCTGTTCATAGAAGGTCAGCTCCTGTCTTCGTTGTGCTTCTGCTTCCTTTTCTTCCTTCTTTTCCTCTTTGGTCTTTTTTTCTTTTGCCTCATCCTCCTCGGTCTTCACATTTAACTGCTCGAAGGCAGACTTGGGCTTAAAGGCTGTTTTAAACTCATCAAGTAAGGAGACTTTATCTTGGATCCAGTTTACTCCATTTGATAAAAGACCTTCATCGCTTATAATACCGATATCCTTAAGGATATCCGTAACTCCGCCGAGAGCATTTACGATCTCGCCGAGTTTGCCGCCCAGCTCTACCACCTCACTGACCTTCCCGGCAAGCTTCCTTCCCACATACCTCGTGAACCAGTTGCCTGTCTTATGGATATTCCTCCTTAAGAATCTGTAATCAAGGAACATATTGCCGTGCTCGGCCAGATCACCCGCTCCCCTGTACAGCAGTGCATTGCCCTCTCTTGTCTGCAGTTCACGTTTGGCCCTGTTTACGAACTGCAGCGCTCTCTTGAAAAGCTTCCAGTCTATGGCAGTTCCTCTGGCACAGAACATGAATCTCTCTGCAGCGAATATACCCTGGATCCTTCCCGGCAGCACGCCCTGACCATCTAAAAGGTTGCCGGCTATGTCCTTTGTCTTTCCGAAATTCACCTGGTCGCTGACCTGCGTAGAGAGCAGCGTCTTCATCGCATTGTAATATGCCTCTTCATCAAGCTGCACTCCTATGCCTCCTGAAAGAGAGGCGTCGATAAATTCATTTATCAGCTTATTCCTGCCGGTGGGATCAAGATAATCCCTGTCGTTTACCCCGAAAAAGCTCTTTATGTAATTTTTCTTTGAAATATCCAGGAGCTCCCTATGCTGAAGCACCTTGAAGAACAGATTCTTTTCGGCATTTGAAAGAGCCATGTAGCCTGCCATGGTACTGGTAAGCTCAGAGTGGAAGGTAAGGGCATTCTGTTCTTTATAATCCCTGTCTAAATTATCCTTGATCCTTTTTTCAAAGGCCTGAAGATCAAATTTTTTCTTATCCTTATATTTTGCCTCAAGGTCGTCAAGCTCCTTTACCGCATACCCGTTGCCTGCCACACGGATAAATTCGCTGGCCCTTCCCGTTACAGCCACGGTGGCCCTGCGGTCCTTGATATCATCCATGAATTTAAAAGCCTTTTCGATAAGCTCCCAGTCCACCATGGTGGCACGGTTCAGCGCACCATCGGCAAAATGCTCAGGCCCTATGTTCTTGTCCTTGAAGAAGGTATCATCCCTTAGCTGGAAGGAAAGGGCATTGATAAAGGCCGTATGGCAGGACTCATTGTCTGCAAATCCCTCCATGGTCTCGCTGGCGATCTTTGCGTCTCCGGTAAGTCCTTCAAAGAGCCTGTCCCTAAGATCCTGGTCTGCATGTACTGTGGGATCCCCGGTGCTGCTGTCGAGGACGGTACGATCCTGCATGATGCGGACGAAGAGCTTCATGTCATCTCCGTTTACAAGGAGCTGCTTCAGCCGCTTCAGGATATTTTTCATCTTCGCATATTTTTTTGCAGGCTGGTCAACAAGCTTGACACCGAGTCCTGCAACAGCAATGCCCGCTGTGCCTATTCCCCCGACGATTGCCATCTCGGGCGCTTCAAGACCGATATTCTCCGGATCCAGATCAGCGTTCTTATTCCTGACCAGCGCATCTTCTTCTGCCTTCAGGCTGAGTAAAGCCTTAGCCTTCTCTTCAGCCGTACGGCCGCTCTTTTCTATCTCTGCTCTCTTCTTGTCTATCTCAGCCTTTTTCTTTTCATAAGCATCCCTGGTCTTTTTATTCAGCTTATTCTGTGCTTCTGCCGCAGATTTTTTATCAGATACTATACGCTTCTCGGCTAAGACACCGGCACCGACCATTGCGAGCCCTGCTCCTGCCACTACCCCGCCTTTTATGAGCTTCTTCTTGCTGACCTGATCCTTCTCGGCAAAGGCGATAAGCCTTGATACCACATCCACCGGCTTGAAATCAATGTCACGGACCTTGTCCACCTCGTTCTTCTGGTGCTTGCCCGCCTTGTTAAATGCGGCTTCTATACCGGACACTCCGTCCTTAAGCCTCAGCAGATCCTTCTCCGGATCCATGCCTGCCTGCACCTTCTTCTGGGTGATCGCCTTTGCAAACATAAGAGCCTGGTCAAAAGCATCCGTATTAAGGACGGAATTTTTGCCGAAATTAAAGATGGAATCCTGTTTATAATCACAAAGCTTGTACAGAGCCTCGGTATAATCAATGTTAATGCTGTACGGCTCACCCCTTACATATTTTTCAAGCTCATTCTGGATCTCATCCATCCTGTCCTTCCTCTTGTCCTGTGCGGCAAGAAGGGCGGCAGTTCCGTTGGTCCCATAGCCTATGCCTCCTCTGTCCATCATCATCAGGGCGACAGCAAAGAACTTCTTCTGATCGGCATCTAAAGCCTGATATTTATTCCGCCTTCCATGGAAAAAGATCTGCGAATTTGTGATGACCTCTTCTATGAGTCTGTCATCTCCGCTTGAGCCTGTGAGCTTCTTGTCATAATATTTATAATCCTCGGAGGATATATTGCCGGATTGACTGATAAGGTTCTTACGGTTCAAACCGTCATTATAGAAGGCTTCTACTTTCTGCTT
>JAEEGL016712997.1_pt1 | contig 10086 bp, 8 predicted proteins | sample 9134231 | NCBI WGS metagenome assembly JAEEGL01 (sample SAMN16246548, study PRJNA631951) | gut metagenome | biome: gut microbiome; feature: rumen; material: fiber-attached | host: Bos | place: Iran: Karaj | collected 2018-10 | reverse complement strand
AGTGCATCATCGTCGACGGTGTGAAAGCGTACTTCGGCAGCGCGAACCTCACCGGCGCCGGCATGGGCGCTAAGTCGGAGCGCAGGCGCAACTTTGAGAACGGTATCCTCACCGACGATCCCGCCCTCGTCGATCCGCTCGTCGAACAGTTCGACCTCGTCTGGCGCGGCGAATACTGCCCCGACTGCGGCCGCCGGGAACATTGCGGCGACTGCCCGATTGAGTGAGCGGGCGTTGTGCTGACGAGTGCGGTTTTGGCGCTACCGCGTCGAGACAGGGAAACGGCCGGGGGGCGCGCTTCGCGCGTCTGCGCCGTGGTCGGGGCCTGCCGGTGGCTTCTGGGAGAATGGGAGGTTGGGAGTTCAGGAAAATTGAAGATTATCTTTTGTGATTGGTGAACAGGGAAGACTTGTTGGCAATGGGGATTCTCCTCCCTCAAAATACACCGAAGAACGATACATTGGCACATTCTCCAAATCTCCCACTCTCCTCCTCTCCCGGAAGCGAAAGCAACTTACCCTACACGATCTACACGTTCTACACGGCTAAAGTTGCCGTGAACAGGGAGATTGAATGGACCGCCTGATCAATCTTTGAGCAGCCGGTCATAATATTGCCTGCATGGAGAGCGAAAACGGCCGATTTTGCCCATTTCCACCCCTTGTTTTGCGTTGGCACGGGAGGTGCGAATGGGGTGTTGTCATGAAACCACTTGCATTGAAACCGATTCTGTTGCAGCTCAACGAAGCGCATGGGGAGCTGGTGCGGCTCTTTGCCCGAATGCAGTTCGTCGTCTTCGGCGAAGTGCAGGACGAAGGCGTGAAGAACCTTGAGGCGTCCGTCGCATTGCAGGAACAACGAGATCCGCTGACGGAAGAAGCGGTCTTGGTCGCCCTGTCCAACGCCTACCGTTATCTCAACATGGCCTGGAACTTTCGCCACGCATCCGAGGAGCGCATCTCGCGCTTCGCTCCGGCCGACTGCGCGCGTTGGTCGCGTTTTCCGACAAGCGCCGTTTTCCGCGACCTCAAGCCTGTACCAAGCCAGCGCAGGGGAACACCGAGAAAAGGGGTTGAGCGTGGCTTTAATCCCAACTCGCTCCAAGCTGCATTCCTGCAAATGGCCGTCCGCAAACTGACCATTCTCCGCTACAAGGTCTCGTGCACCCTTGGCGACGCTGCGCCGGAAAAGGTGCCACGCCCGAAGGGGCTCTTCCCGGAAGTCGACGCCGAACCTTTCACGGAGAAGGTTTTTGGCCGACGGTTGCATCGCATTTACCGTGAAATTGAAACGTCTTGGACCTATCGGAAATGGAGAAGCAAACAATGAAAAGAACATCCTGGAACCCCCAAAAGGGGAGATTTGAAGAACCGTTGCCAAGCGAAGACCCGGCATGGAACCCGCAGGGTAACTGCAAGTTGGTCACGCCGTGCGTCGGTACCGGATACATGACCTTTATCGCAGCCTGTGGCGGCGGGATGTTGGCATGGCTCTTTCTGCTCATGCGGGCGCCGGACGGGTCGCAGGACATCGTCATTGCGTATGAGAGCGTCAGGGCGTTGCCGACATGGGCGCAGGGCTTCTTTTGCGCAATCTCCTTGGCGATTGCCAGCGTCACGGTCGATTTCATCGGGCGGGTAGGCGCCAGCATTGTTTTTGCATGTCGGCGCGAAAGGCGAGTGTCTTCGCGACGTTGGGCACTTTGCCGGCTAGCCGTACAAGCTGCGTTTCTTCTGGTGCTTGGCCTTTGGGTCTGTCTTGCACCGCAGATGTTCCCGCACCCGCATGGCTGGGTTCGCTTCGCCTTCCCAACCGCGCTGCTTGCACCTGTCTGCCTCGCGATTCTTGAGTGGTGGTACGCAGCGGGGGCGACGGAATGGACACGTGCGAAATAACGAAGTTCGGTAATGCAAGCGCGATAATTGACAATGTGATATCATGTTTATGTTTAGATACGGAGGTTACCATGCCCAAATTGATGGAAAAAAAAGAAAGAATGCAAGCCGTGGCCAGCATTGGCGCATCGGAATGCATTTGGTTTGACAATATCTCTACCAAAGGCGGAGTAATTCCAGTGACATTCCCAGAGGGCGGGGTCTATCAGGTTATTCTTGTGAAAATCGGCGGCGACGTAGCGGAAGCAGTTCCAAAACGCAAGTCAGCGAGGGATTACATTGGGTATAGCAGGAGATATCGACCTGAGTGGCGCTCCACGGCTGAGGCAATGAGGGAACTCCGCGAAGGCGAGGAATAGCCAAGCGCCCCATCGCCGATGTCATGATTGGCGCATACGCGATGCGGAAGGGCGGTCTCATCACCCGCAACGAGGCGGACTTCCGTTCCCTCTATCCTGAATTAACATTTTTCAATCCCGTATCCCTCATGGCCCAATAGCGCAGCTCCATCTACGCCCCCTTCTAAAACACTGTCCTTTGTGCAGAATCCTAAACAGACAGATCGGATGAGCGAGATTCAAGAACTCTTGCGAGCTGCGCAAAGAGTAATTGAAGATGTGAAAGCAAAGCAAACGGAGGGAGCTGGATTCAATGTCTTCCGTCTTTGCGGCGTAGATCACTATGAGACCATGCATTCGAAGATACTTGCGGAATTTCTCAGCCCGCAAGGGAGTCATGGCCAAGGCGAATGCTTCCTTGAAGCATTCAGCGGCAAACTTAAGGAATGGTTTCGTTTTGACGGCTCGTTCACCAAAGCGGCTACGGTTTCGACTGAAATCACCGAGTACATAAAAGACGAAAGAATAGGACGAGTGGATATCATACTGGAAGATAAAACGACAAAAAGCGCATGCATCATAGAAAACAAGATTTACGCTGGTGAGCAACCGGATCAGCTAGACAGATATGCCAAATGGCTTGAAAAGGAACGGGCGGGATGGAAGACGTCTTTGATTTTCCTAACCCTCAATGGGAAAGCTGCATGGTCTATAAAAGACTGTAGGCATTATGAACGACTAGCCTACGTTGCCCAGTCATCAAACGTTCCTCGTTTGATAGATTGGATTGCCGCCTGTTGCGACAAGGTCTCTGGCAACCTCAAATCAGCTTTTGAACAGTACAGGGATCTTGTTATCAACCTCGCAGAAGGAGACGCTGTTATGGAAAAGGAACTGATGGAGACAATTAGGAGTGGCGCGAAAACTGGTATGATGGCTGCCGCCGAGGCTGTCTTTAATGACTACATCGAGATCAAAAGATGTTTCATACGAGGTGTGATGGAAGATGTTCGGGAAGAGGTGGGGCTGCCTGCGGAGAACTGTGCGCCTGCTCTTGCTGCAAAAAAGCCAGGATATGCCTTCACCTTTAATGTGGGAGATCAAACGTTTAAGCTTTGGTGTGCATGGGATTACAAGTTAGAAGCAAGCAATGCTTGCCTATATATCGGGATTTATAACGACCACTTCAAATACAAAAAACAATTAAGTGACTTTAATATTTGGCGTGACCGAAATTGGGAAGAACTGGCGAAACGACAATGGGACTATGATGGTGAATGGCCGTTGTGGAAATGGTTCCAAGACCAATTCGGTAATACGCCCTTTTGGGATGGAAAGTTCCTCGACAAGCTAAACGGCGAATCTACTTATCGGAAAATGCTTGTTTCCATGATTGCAAATGACATCAAAGAATTATATAAAATCGCGCAGGTTTTTCGGCAAGCGGGGCGGTTATAGTTTTGAAACCGTTTAGCACAGCGACTTCTGCCGCGACTGCGGTCCTTTTTTCTTCGTCCGTTTCTGGGTGTTTCAAAAAAGTTGTATATTCATAGATTGCTGATGATAAACATTTAATAATAAATCTGCCGTTGAGAAATAGAGTTCTTCCAAAAAAAGTCGCGGAAATTAGAAAAATAAAAGGCTTTATATGTGTGGGGATTTGATCGGTTTTCTGGTGGAGACCGCCCAAAAGGAGATTGCAGGAATGAGAAAACCAAGACTGAAAAATGACGGCGAGGGCTTCTACCATGTCACAAGCCGGTGCGTGGACAGAAGCTTTCGTTTCAACGATGCCGACAAGACCCGCATTGCCGACCAGATGAAGCGAATGGGGCGGTTTTGCGGGGTGGAGATCGGCACCTATACCGTAATGTCGAACCATTTCCACATCCTGCTCCATGTTCTTCAGCCGAAAGAGCTCACCGATGACGAACTCGTTGAGCGCGTTGCAGCCCTCTACGGCTCTTGCAAGGCGGAAGATCTGCGGTGCACTTGGTCAGCTTTGCGAAAGGCCGGAGACATGGCAAGCTTGGAACAGCTCGAGACAAGTCGCCAGACCTATCTCCGCCGCATGGGCGACCTCAGCATATACATGAAAGAGTTGAAGCATTGGATTTCGCGAGTCTACAACAAGGAACACAACCGCAAGGGAACACTCTGGGAGGAACGCTTTTGGAGTTGCCTTCTGGAAGACAGTGCCGAGACGCTGACCTCCGTGGCGTCCTACATTGACCGCAATGCCATCCGTGCGGGAATCGTGGAGTGCGCGGAAGATTACCGTTGGTGCGGCTATGCCGAGGCCCATGCCGGACGCAGCGCCGCGCAGCGGACTCTCGCCTCCCTCTTCCGCAAGTCGGAAGAAATGGCCTGGGACGAGACCATGGAGCGCTACGGCTGGCTTCTCCGGCCGGTGACAGACACCACTAGCGTGGTGACAGACACCGATTGTCGGGAGAAGCGAAATCCTGTCTATACACGAGCCCTTGCGATGGGGAGCCGAGGCTTCATTTTGGAGACGTACGCCCGCTTTCCGAAGATTTTTACGGCGAAAAGGCGTCCTGCGCAGCCATACGTCGTGAACGGGAAGTTGAATGATGAGGCAGTTTGCGCCTCTCACCGCCCCCGCGAAGCCGTGATCGGCTAACGGACAGACTAGTCCACCTTATTATCTCAGTGACCAACCCGGCGGAAAAGCCGCCCGGGCGTTGAAGCGTACCTCTTGAGTACCAGTTTTACGCTGATTGAGGTCATTCTGAGGGAAAAACACCGCCCACTACGGCTTTGAAGCATTGATCTGCCTAGGAGTCTGGCCCCATTCACCACCTTGGCACCTGCCACTCTACACTTCTAATGCAAAGTGTCTGTCGCTGATGATGTGAGGTGTCTGTCACCCTAGTGAGGTGTCTGTCACCCTTGCAACGCTATGCCCGTGGCAATGGGCTCCTCTGGTATCTGACCTATCGCGAAGACCAGAATGCGACGAACAGCTTTGCCTGTCCGAACATGGCGCGAGTTCTCATAGACATGGGAGCCGATCCCAACCGTTGCAATGACCTCGGCCTGTGCTGGAACGATGTCGCAAGCCATTTCATTTCATGCGCATCCTGAGGCTCGGGTGACAGGCTATAGTGGGGCTTGGTTGACGAAGGCGAAAAAGGATTGCATTTATACAGCGCCTAATGTAAACTATTTGAACATGTGATTCTGCATTGTGCAAATCGGTGAAGGAGTTCTCGCCTTGTCTAAAGAGTGTCAGATTGAACTAAAGAGTGTTTCCCAGGTTCTTCAGATGACCCTACGGATACCAGCCTATCAGCGTCCATACAAGTGGTCGTGGCAGAATGCTTCGGAACTGCTCGATGACATCACGGAAAACGCAGGCAGGGAGGTTCAGTATAGGGTTGGTACCGTCATATTGCACCGGGAAGGTGATTGTCGCTTCATTGTAGACGGGCAACAGCGGATATTGACGTTGATTCTAATCATCTTGGCCCTTGATCCTAACTTCACTTGTCCGCTAATGTCTGATGACGAGTTTCAAAAGTCACTGGCGTTGGATAAGGAGTCGCAAAGGAATCTTCATAATAATTTCCTGTCATTGAGCGAGCGAATCCGCTTGTTGTCCGAGGACGACAAAAAGAAGGTGAGGCGCGCCTTTTCAAACAGTCTTGAATTTGTTGTGATATGCGTATGGCGGCTGCCGGAGGCGTTCCAGTTGTTCGACTCCCAGAACACGCGGGGGAAGCGACTGAATCCGCACGATTTGCTGAAGGCTTATCATCTGCGCGAGATGGGGGATGACAAGTACAGGATGGAGCACGCAGTCATCAAATGGGAGAAGGCGGAAAAAGGGGCGGAAAAAGGCAACTACCTGAAAATCCGTGACTTATTCAATTATTTCCTTTTCCCCATCCTTTCATGGTCTAACAATGACAAATGCGGGACTTTTACCGAAAAGGACATTTACTTGTTCAAAGGGGTTTCATCCGATTCAAGATACACTTATGGCCGTCGCACAATAAAAGCAATGCCATGTTATCAGTTGACAGAGCAGTTTGAGGCGGGAGAACACTTCTTCGGCATGGTAGAGCATTATCTGGACATGCTCCAGGATGTTGAGCGCGAGGTCTATTCATGGAAAGGGTTCTCGAAGTTGCTTACGGAATCCGGCTCAACTGGCTTGAGCCATGCAAGGCGGCTCTTCTTATGTGCGCTTACCTGTTACTATGACAGATTCGCGAATTTCGACCGTCTGGCGATAATCAAATTGTGTCAGTGGGCATTCATGATTCGCATCGACATGGAAGCTCTTGGCTTTGACACGATAAATAAATATGCACTTGGGGAATCGCAGGATAAATACTCCAATGCGATTCCGATGTTCAGGAGAATCAAAAACGCCCGATCTCATCTTGAAATATCAGGTCTTCAGATTGCAGTTGCCTCGGCTAAAGATTGCAAAGATTCAAATGAGGAACGCAAGATGGTGCAAAGGGAGCTTGCTAACTTGATGCGTTGTGAGGTGGAACATGGCTGATCTCATTCAAAAAATCCCGTTGGTCATCGGCGGCGGCAAAGACCTGTGCACGTTTTTTGATGAGTCGGATGCAAGATATGTCATTCCGCTCTATCAGCGCGCTTTTGCATGGGGGACAGAGAAATACAGTAACAGAGAGAACGAAATAGTTCAGCTCATGGACGATATAATGGATGTCAGGGAAGACTCTGACTACTATCTCGGATCGCTCATCGTCTTCCCTCGGCAGGGGCAATTTGAGGTAATCGATGGACAACAGCGATTGACCGCGCTGTTTCTTCTTTTTCACTGCTTGGGGTTAAAAGTGAAGAAAGACGGGGCGCTCAGTTATGCTTGCAGGGAAGCTTCCAACTATGCCATGCGGCACATTGATGATTTGATTGAGGACGAGGCCCGATTAGACCAGCCATATGAGCAAAGTATTTTCGAGGGTGTAAAGACAATAAAAAGGCACATTTCAGACAAACAAAAACAAGACCCAGATTACTGTGAGAAGATGAAAGCCGCATTAAAGCGTGTAATCTTATTCAGAATCTGCGTGCCTGAAAAGACAGATCTTAATAGATATTTTGAAATCATGAACACACGCGGAGAGCAATTGGAGCAACATGACATTGTCAAGGCAAAGTTGATGGAGTCGCTAAGCGACGGAGAACGCGTTACCTTTGCTGAAGTGTGGAATGCGTGCAGAGATATGACGGGGTATGTTCAGATGCATTTTGGCATGGAACGCCGAGTGCAGTTGTTTGGAGGAAGGTGGAATGGGGTGCCCAACCTTAAAACTCGATCTTCCGCCAAGAGTCAATCCAGTATGTATGCTCGTCGATTGACGATCAACCAGGTTGTCAATCCGTCGTTTAAAGTCGACGACGCCGATGGCGTAACTGAGAAAAACGAAAGGATCCGATTTGAAAGCATCATCGAGTTTACACATTTTCTGTTGCATGCGCTAAAGGTGTTCATACGCAGTAAACAGTTGGTTTCCAGCATTCCGAATCAACCTCTCATAGACCGTCTCATCGATGACAAAAAACTAATCAGTTCCTTTGAAAAAGTAATGAGGCAAGGTGTTGTTGAGGGGCAAAGAATGTCTGACCATGATTTCGCATGGGAATTCCTGAATTGTCTTCTCCGGTGTCGCTTCCTTTTTGACAAGTACATAATTAAACGAGAATACACGGGGGAAGATGCTGACGGAGAATGGAGCCTTCAAGAACTGAAAGTCTCATCCAATCGTCCTTCCTATGGGAAGACAGAATTTCGTCATTATGGGGAATGGAACAGATCTGCGGAATATCGTAAGGATCGCAACCGGATGATTCAGGCCTGTCTGAGAGTGTCATATACATCTCCCAAGGTGATGCACTGGATCACTGAGTTGTTATGGTGGCTTTATAAAGACAAGTGTAAAAACCTTAGTAATATAGCTTCTTATTCAGACGTTGCGGAGAAAATCGCAGCGGAGGGGGAGGTATATAATTTTGTCTATTCTGAGAACCAGGACTGGGGTGTCAACACCCCGCATATCGTTTTTAACTTTCTTGATTACCTTCTGTGGAGAGACCATTGGGATAGAAAAGACGAACCGTTCGATTTTGAATTCAGAAACTCGGTCGAACACTGGTATCCTCAACACCCATCGGATGGAATGTTCGGCGAAATGGATCGAGTGGATAGATTTGGGAACCTTTGCTTGATTCAAAGCAAGGTCAATGCAAAGTTCTCAAATCTTTCTCCTGATTCGAAGAAAAGTTCATACGAGGAGATGGTCAACAAAGGCAGTTTAAAGCTACGGCGCATGGCTAGGTTAACTGTGTCCAAGGGGGACATAAAACCATCTGTCCTCTGGCGTGATGAGAATTGTGCGAAACATGAGGAAGAAATGTTGGCCATCTTGCGCGAAGCAGTTCCCAAGGAGGATGATGGGAAAGCATGAGTATTGGGCTTGGTGACGCCAAAACCTAATCTGTAGAAGTCTTGGATGCCAGTTGTCGGGCTTAATTTGTAACTTTCATGCGTTGGGTTCTGAGTCTTCGGGCACGTCGGCGATGGGATCTTTCCTCTCGTTCTGCAACTCAGGCGAAAACTCAGAGCGGTAGTGGAGGGATGTTAACCCATCTGAATTTAGAGGAGACTTCTCCGTGATGAACCCGCAAGGAAAAGACGCCTTTTAGCGTTCTGATCTGCAATCAAAAACAGACCGATTGGTCAATTTCTTGCCATCATCGCACCTAGAAAATGTGTGTCTGGTGACGTGATGCGCATTGGCACGGGGTATGCGTATAGGGAAACAGAATGAAAAAGGAAAACAGAAACATGACTATAGTATCACCATCAAAACCATTGGCTGATTTGGCCACTTGGAAGAAGGCTTTTATCGCCATCGACAAAAATCCGAGGCACTGGAAGGAGGGGCGGAGCGCTTGTTCACTGGCGCGATACTTCCTGTCGAGAAGGGCGGAACCGGAAATTGTCGCCATATTGAACGGCCTTCTTGCAGGAGAAGGAGATGCCGTCGAATGTCTAGAGCGAGGGGAAATCGAGTGCCTCTGCCCATTCGACGCCTATCGCAACCCCAGGCGGCAGGACATGGGGATTTGGGGCCGGACAAAGAACGGGCGCCGCTTTTTCGTCGGCGTGGAGGCGAAGGTCGACGAGCCCTTTTCCGACGACACGCTCGGGAGCGCATTGGCGAAGGCCGAGAAAAGCAGGCAAGCGAAGCCGAAAAGCCATGCCCTTGACCGAATCCACGGGCTTTGCGATTGGTTTGGCGTGTCGCCGGACAACGAGACGGTTCGCGACCTCCGCTATCAGTTGTTCCACTTCACGAAGGGAACGGCCGATGTTGCGGACGTCGATATCCGCATCATGCTGCTCCTGACATTCCATACGTCAGAATACGACCCCGAAAAGGGCAGCCGCAATGCCGCCGAATGGAAGGCGTTTCTCAAACGCTTCTTCGTGCCAGTGACCGGTGGGTATAGGCTGAACATCGCAGAATGCCAACATGCAGTTTTCGCAGTCGAGAAGGTGGTGGAGATGTGAGAATCACAAAACAGACACTTCCGAAACTTGCGGCGTTTGCTCGGACGGGGCGCGTCGTCGTCTTTGACACGGAGACGACGGGGGGCTCCTCGTGGGATGAAATCTGCCAGATTGCCGCCGCCGAGTACATCGGCGGCAAACTGACGCGGACGCTCAGCCTCTACATCTGCCCGACATGCCGGATGAATGCGTGGGCGGAGGCCGTCCACGGCCTTTCGATGGAGTTCCTCAGGGAGAACGGCATCGCGCCGACTGCGGCGATGCGGCGCTT
>JAEEGL016711216.1_pt1 | contig 10086 bp, 1 predicted proteins | sample 9134231 | NCBI WGS metagenome assembly JAEEGL01 (sample SAMN16246548, study PRJNA631951) | gut metagenome | biome: gut microbiome; feature: rumen; material: fiber-attached | host: Bos | place: Iran: Karaj | collected 2018-10 | reverse complement strand
GGGCTTGTGTAAATTGTGTATACGCTTGTATTTCCTGAAACGTTACTTATTACATCACCAGTATTGTAAGAGTATGCTGTACCATTATTTGAGGAACCAACAATACCTGTTACATATATATTTCCATATGATCCAGTTACTGTTATATTACTTTCAATATTTCCTTGGTTATACGTATTTCTTGCCATACCTTGACCAGAGACACCACCAATTTGAGTATATGAACGACATACTGCTGTATTATAAAGGTTACCGGTATTGTAAGAAAGAACAGCATTTCCACTTCCTGTTACACCACCCATATATAGGGTGTCATATATACCTGTACATGTTAAGTCTCCTGTGTTATGAGAATTTTCTGTTATATTACTGCTTCCATATCCATTTATACCACCAATATATAAGTAATTATTTGATGATCCTTGAGCACCTGTTACTGTAACCGGAGCAGTATTGTATGAATTCTTTGCAGCTCCACAACCGACAATTCCACCTTCATATGATGTATTACCAGATACTTTACCTGTTACTGTACCTTCGTTATGAGAATATGATACATTACCGCAAGCAGCAATACCACCCATATATAATCCGTTAGAGTCATCTGCGTACACATTACCTTTATTTTCACAGTAATCAATAGGCATACTGCTATTTGTTGATCCAGTTATACCACCAATATATTCATATCCTAAATTAGGTCCTCTCGTAAGAGTTACATTTCCCTCGTTAACACACTTTTTAACTGAACCACCTGAATGATATCCTGAAATACCACCTATGTATGAAGATCCAGTTAATGCTGAAATGTTACCTTTATTAGAGCAATTCTCTATGTCCGTAGAATAAGCATCACCTATAATTCCACCAGCATAGAAATATGAAGCTCTACCTGCTGCACTAATATTTCCCTCATTATGAACATTATTATACTTTTGATTAGATGTACCCTCTCCATTGATACCACCTACATATACATTATAACCTGATGTAGCTTCTACATCACCATAGTTATATGTATTTGTTACATTTCCACTAAATCTTCCTTGTCCGAAAATACCACCAACATATATACTATAATTTGAACTTGTATATCCAACTATCTTCATTGTATTATAGCAATTATCCATGTTAATAGTTGAGTATGCAGCACCTATTAATCCACCTGTATATATATCTGATCCAGCTGTATTAATAGTTTCTACATTTCTTTCATCTTTTTTACCATTACCACAATTCGTAATTGTTAGATTTCCTGAAGAATATCCAAATAAACCACCTACATAATATGCTGGTGTGTTTATGCCAACCCAGTTATATGAATCTGTCATAGTTGTTGTAGCATAGCATTGACCAACTATACCACCTAAATAGCTTCCTCCACCAATACTAAAACTTCCAAAGTTTTCACATTTATCGATTTCAGCGTAGTTACCTGTTAGATATCCAACAATACCACCTACTTCTCCTACTTGTCCTGAACTCTTAGTTCCGTAATTCTTACAATTTTTAAACTTAACACCGTTAATACCAACTGGGCCAGATGAGTATGTTTGTCCAAGAATACCTCCCCAATAGTATCCACTTTGTGCTGAAATATTTACTTTGTTTATACAGTTATTAAACTCAGTTGCTCCACCGCAACCACCGCAAATACCACCAACTTCATATATAGACGAATCACCTGTTATTTCACCACTTACAGTTAAATTTTCTATCTTTGAATTAAATACAAAACCAAATAATCCCAAGAAAGAAGTTTTATTGCATTCTGATGAACCATTTATATATAAATTATTAATTTCAAATCCTTGTCCATCAAAGTTTCCTGCAAACTCTCTTCCTAAGTCAGAATATCCAATAGGAATATATCCATAGCTTGTTGTAAGCTCAGTTTTTATATCATCAACAGTTCCATCTCCATTGTAATCACCGTATACTGTACTAGTTGGATCTTCATATGAAGAATCGTCATTAAAGTCTAATGATCTCATAAGCTTAACGTCTACATTTGAGTAGTTAATACCATTGCTTACATCAATTCTAATTTTTATTAAATCTTCAATATTGTTTACTTCTGTAACATAAATGCTGGTCATATCATTTGGAACAGGAAGTCCATCGTTTACACTTGCTATTTGTCTCCAGTATTTAGTACTTAGGTCTCCTAAGAAATCAGCTGATTTCATATATTCAAGAGTTTTTCCTTCACCTTTTGTTGTCTTTGTTCCTGATATTGTTGCATCTGATGCATAGAAACCTTTAGTTACATTGCTACCAACAGCATCAATATAAGCTGTACTTGCAGTTCCACTTACTGTAAAGTTTCCTGTATTGTATACATCTGAAACGTTTGATCCAACACCATAAATATATGCGTATGAAGCATTTCCAAAATCTACTGTTATGTTTCCTCTGTTATAACTAAATCTTGAATCTCCAACACCAGCTACACTTATAGATGTAATATTTGTTGCTTGAACAGATATGTCACCTAAATTTTGTGAGAATAGTATAGTGCTTCCACCGATACCATTTACATATACATAACCATCTTTTGCACCCGTTGCTATAATATCAACGTCACTGCAGCAGTTTCTTACAATTCCACCATAAGACACAATACCTGATGCATATCTACATCCATTAGCTTTTACTGTACCAGTTACCTTTAAGTCTTTAATTAGTTGTACATTTCTAAATAATGATGCATAAGTTTCATCTGTTTTGTTTATATATAAATTTGATATTGTATGGTTATTTCCATGTATTTGTGCTTGATATAAGTAAATTGCATATGGGAATCCAGTTCCGTTTACATTTGTTAGCTCTTCTTTAATACTTTCAATAACACCATTTCCATTTAAGTCACCAAATTTTGTATCAGTAGGATCTTTATAAGATTCATCATTATTAAAATCTAAATCTCTTTCTAAATTGAATACCTTATTATTATAAATATTATCACTACCAATATTAGTGTCTAATGATAATCTTACTAAATCCTCAATATAATTTATATCTGTTACTAAATCATCTGATGCTGTATGAATTGGGAATCCATCATTTTTTGTACTATCTAGTATCCATGAAATACGACTTAAAGTAGTTACGAAGCTTTCTGTCTTCATATCTGAAGCAGTCATTGCTGTTCCTTTATTTGTCTTACCTACAGTTGATGTTTCAACTGTATCTAAATAATATCCTTATGTTACACATGAAACAACAGCATCAACATTTATGTTAGTACCATTACCATAAGCGTAAACATTTCCCGTATTATATGAATTTTGTGCTTGTTGAGCAACACCAAATGCTACTGACCCTGTCTCACCTTTAGCAGTAACTGTTCCTCTGTTATAGCAATCAACAGCAGAGTATGCAACACCCATTGCTCTTGCATAAGCCATTCTTGATTCAATATTTATTGTACCTGTGCTATAGCTCTTTGTTGCATTATAAGATATACCATATGCACGAATATATTGATATATCCATCCAGTTATACTTCCAGAGAATGAACATCTAGTTTGAACTCCATGTGATGAATAGTTACCTGAAGCAGATATACCACCAACTTCCATATATCCTAAACTTGTTCCTGAACCTGATATATGAATATCTACACTACTATGGCAGTTTTCAATTGTTCCTTCATTTCTACCACATATACCACCAGCGTAAGCTACACAGTTGTCTTCATAATATCCACCTACACTTAAGTTTTTAACTGTACCATATACACGAGCAAATAATCCCATGTCTGCTCTAGTAAATCTTGCGCTATTATCTAATGCTTCTGTAGTCCATGTTGAACTATCCATATATATGTTATCAATTTTATGATTATTTCCATCAAAAGTACCGCTCATCATTTTAATTGGTGTAAATCCTCTTGCAGTACGTTTGGTTAACTCTGTTTTAATATCTTCAATAGTACCATCATTGTTTAAATCACCATATGATGTGCTTGTTGCATCTCTATATGAATCATCACTATCAAAGTCTAAGTCTCTTAATAAATTAATTGTGTATCCAGCAAAAGTATTATTGCTTAGTTGCATATCAACTAAATCTTCAATGTAATTAACATCAAGCGTAATTTCTTCCTCTTCATCTCCTGATGGATCATCAGGATTTATTGAATCATCTCCCTCTTCACCTTGCTCTTCTATGTTTCCTGTTACTGCAAAGTATTGGATATTTGTTATAGCTTCATATCCTTCAGGGAAACCAACCTCTACTACTTTGTATTTACCGTTTGGTAATGGTAATGAGATTTCTCCATTTTCATCTGTAGTTATTATATATTCGCCATTAATATTTTGAGTTCCAACATATTCACCATAGATATCTTTGGCATAATCAACTTCGTTTCCTTCATCATCAATTGAATATAAAATGAAATCTACATTTGGAATTGTTTCATTTTCATTTTTACCATTAATCTTAATAAGTTTGAATAATGGTTTGTTTGTTATAACAAGATTTACTTTTTTGCTTGTTGTTGTATGCTCTTTAATGCTTTCAAGATCATCTTCATCTGTTATTACGATTTCTAATTGATTTAGGCTGTTTTTCTTTACATAGAATTCTATCTCTTCGCTGTTTAGTATATATCCGCTCTTACCTGAAATTTCTTGTAAAGTATATTTACCAGTTATATCTTTTCCTTCAACAAATTGGTATAAATTAGAAATATTAATCATACCATTTTCGTCTGTTGTGTAGAATGCTTGTGTTCTTAAGTCAGCTTTCTTTAATACGAATGTTACACCCTCTAATGGTGTTTCTCTTTCTTTATCTACCTTTTTAATACTTAATTCATATGTTGGTATTAATTCATTCTTTAAACTTACTCCAGCCTCAATAAAATCACTTGTATTATCATTTACGATATTTGCGTCTCTAAAGTCTGCATTATTACTTTCTATCACATAAGAGCCATTAGATTCTCTTACAGTAAATGTAATTTCTGGTATTTTATAATATCCTTCATTTGGATATTCACGTATTGAATGCTCTTCATTTAAGCTTACATTAAATGTAATTTTTCCTTCATCATCTGTTGTCATGAATTCTCTATCATCAACAACAAATTTAACACCTTTTAATGGATCACCTGTTGTTGAATCAATTTTATTAATTGACATTCTTACTTTAGGTCTATCAACTATTGTTGATTGAAGTTCATATCTTCCTGATTCTTTTTGTACAAATGTTACATCTCCATCAAAGTCAGTTGTACTTGAATCTAGTTTTACAAACTTAAGACCTGTTCCTTCTTTAACAACTTTAAATTTAATTTGACCTTCTTTTATTTCAAAGTTTCCACCGTTAATTTCTTCTAATGTATATTCGTTATTTACAACTAATCCTGATGTTTTAATTTCACCATTGTGTGCAGTTATAGTAGTTCCATTTAATTTAAATACTGGACCTGAAACTAATTTATCTGTTCCAGCTTTATATTTAGCAATGTTAATATCATAATATTGAACCATTCTCATACCAAGTTTATCTGGTTGAATTTCAATATTTAATAAACCATTATTTACGTATATATCGTAAGAAGCTTTGAAACAACAATATGATACCTCGTTTGAATCTACATCTTCTGGAATTTGAATATCATATGTAGCTTCATATATTTGTCCTCTTCTAACTTTTCCGTCATCAACTACAATTAAATATGATTTAACATTTTCTAATGAAGTAAACTCGTCTTTTGTTTTCCATCCGTTTGTTGCATCAGTAACATCAGCTGTTGGGTCAGCAACTTCTGAATAGTAAATTGTTGCTCCATCTAATAAATCTTCTGATAATGTAATACCATCATCAGTCATTTTTGTTGTGAAAGTTGAACCTAAAGATGCACCATTAATAAATGTATTATTTTCAAAAGGTATCTTACCTTGTAATTTGAAGTTTAATACATCACTTGTATTTCTATTTACAAATTTAACATGTATTTTTGCTGTTCTTCTTCCAGTATTAACACTAACTGTTCCTGGTGCGAAGATTTCTTTTGCTCCTAAATTATCTGAATAATTTGTAATACTTTGTACTGTTTTGAAATCATTTGGAGCATCTAAACTTAATGTTGTATATGCATAACCAACATAATCATTAGTATTTCCATCATTATCTAAATCATATTCATCTTGAACTTGAGATGCATACATCTCATGAGCAGGGTTATATGAATATAATTGTATTGAGTTATTACCTGCAATTGACAATGGATTTACAGAAACTGTTCCATTAATATTGATTATAAAGCTCTGTACTTTTTTCTTTTGTAAATATGTTACATCATCAACAGTTACAGTCTCTGTTTGTGTATTTCTTGTTTGAACCTCTATATAATAGAAGTCATCATCTTCATCAAAAGTATTATATTGTATCTCTACATCTGAAGATCTTGTTGTAACACTATTTACATTTAATGAAGTAATATAATCTTTACTAATTTTAACTAAGAATTTTCCATCTATCCATCCAGCTCTCATAAGCCCTGAAACATTGTTATATCCAGGAACTTGAATTGAAAATGTAACTCTTTGGTTTTCATTTCCAACAGTAATACTCTCTGGATCAACAGTGATATCTGAATATGACTTTACATTATATAAATCACATCTATCACTCATATTTAATACATTTGATTGTTGATCTCCAACAAATAATGTAAATATAATAGCTTGTCTAAATTCAGAAATACTTTCAAGTTGCTCTCTTGATATAGCTTGTTTCATTCCATCTATATCAATTTCTTTATATATAACTGTCTCTAACACACCTTTTTTAGTGTTATCATCTTCTGATGTTTCAATTCTAATTCTTGATACATCTGCATCAAGTTCTAATTTGTTTCCGTTCTTATATAAATACCATTCTCCATTATTTAATTCTTTTATTAATTCATTTGTTTGATCATTGTATATTTTAATATATCCATCATCTTTTAATAAAGAAGTATTGTTGAATGAAATTGCTTTTGTTTTTGTAAATCCATCAGCGTTGTATCCACCAAATACAGCACCATCATCTTCTTGAATTACTCTAGCTGGATCATAGTATTCTGCATATCTTATTTCTTTTTCTCCGTCACCTTCGAATGAAATAATTCCATTTTCAATTGTAATTCCAAGTGACTCAATTGTTCCACAAATAGGGTCAGTTGAAGTTATAGATAAACCTTCAATACTAAAGTTTTCTGTACCTAACTTATCTACTAAAGAATCACCATTACGAACTTTAACATTTTTAATTCCTTGATTTACTTTATTTCTAGCAGTGTATGCAATAACACTATATTCGAATTTCTCTGAATCTTCAGAATCATATAATTCTAGGAATCTATTTTTACTCCATCCAGATGAATTTTGATCTAAGTAGTCCTTATCCTTTATATACATTGATGCAACAAACTCATCAGTTGTCTCTTCTTTAACAAAGAAGTTTAAATAACCACTTGTTGAGGTTTGTTGTGTTTGATATGGATTTTGGAATCCTTCACCAGGATTATTATGGCATATTGAATAAGCAGATACAGGAGCATAAATGTAATAACTTGCTCTTTCTCTTAACTTAGCTCTTAATGGAGCATATGCATCCCTTGGATAAGTAAGCTTAATTGAGTCAATTGAAGTATTAGCAATAGAAGTTCTATCTATTGTTAATATATGACTTTCTTCATCATATGTATAAACTGTATCGTCTCTTTCATTTAAATATTCAATTTCAGGGAAATAACCAAATAAATCTGGTATTTGTATTCTAACAACTCTCTCTTTAGCTATTAATCCTTTTGTTTCTGAACTAATATTCATAGTTGCAGATATTTCACTATTCTCTTCAAGAGCTGTTACATTAGTACTTGATGATGAAGTTGATACTTTTGTTGTTGCAGTGCCATACCAATCTGTTGTTAACTCAAAAGTTTTATTAATTTGGATTGGCTCACCAACATCTGGTACAAATCTACCAGTTAAAGTTACTTGACTAATACCTCTATATGCATTTGGATTTCCTCCAAGTGCATCTATTATATTTCCTGATATTAGCTTTTGTCTTCCTGCTTGTATTGTTTTGAAGTTAATTGATGTTACATTGTCAGAAACACAATTATTAGCTAAGATATCATCTTCTCCTGCAAGCATACTTACTTGGTAGTTAAAGTTCTTTACACTACCTTGCTTTGCAGTAATTGTTATCTTTCCGTTTTCTAGGTATCCACCAGAGTTAACTCCAATGTTGATTAAAAGGGTATCTGTGGTTCCTATTCTGTTACAAGAACCAAGAATCCTTTCATCTCTTCCGTCTCCGTCTAAATCTCTTGCGAAGAACGCACCGAATACTACGTGATGTTCATCATCAGCGAAGCAATCGTTTTCAGTTACGATGTCATAAGACTTTTCAATTGCAACAACAGGGTTTGTTGTTCTATTAGTTCTTGCTGTAGAAACTAATAATCCAATAAATACCATTGAAATTGCAATTACTAAAGCTATTGCTTTGTTTCCCTTAAATATATTTTTCATCTGAATATCCCTTCCTTTTTTATTAATTGTCTATAATATAAATACTAATTAAAAAACAGACAAATTAAGTTCTTTATTGTTTATATTTATTATTTATTAGGGAAACGTGTAATATGTTGTATTATTTCATTTTAGTTACAATATTATGTCTTTTTTATTATTTTTGGATTTCCGCATATGTACAAAAAAAGACTTACGTTTAAACGTAAGTCTTTTAGTTTATTTATTCATTATCTATTTCTTTTTTTGATGTACAATACTAAACCTATAGCCAATACAAGAGCTGCAATAACTTCAAGTGTAATTATTGTTCGTTTACCAGTCTTTACTGATATTAACAATGGCTCTTCTGCGTTATTGTCTGGTGTAATATCTCTTGCACCATTTAGATTATAGTATGAAGAAATTGTAGCAACATTTGTTTTAACTCCAATATCATTTTCTGTTAATGTCCATGTTAGCTTAATTTCTACATCAGTAGATTCACCTGGATTTAATGGTATGTCTGCAAGTTCAGTGTATACAGCAGCTATATCCTGCATTGTCCATACACTACCTTCAGCAAGTTTCATTCCATTTGGATATTGATCTTCAATGTCAGTTATATATCCTGGTATTTCACCAACATTACTTACTGTTAATGTGTATGTTACATCTAATACAGTACCATTAATTTTGCTTCTTGGAATATCAATTTTAACAAGTTCATCATTGTTTTTAGTCTTAGTTATTGTATTTCCGTCTGGTGTTGTAATTTTTACTTCTTTAACTTTTTTCTTCAATTGTAAATCAAAGTATTTAACATATATCTTTTCTGTTGTTATATCATTGTCCGTATTATTATCATTGTCATTTGTCTCTATTTGAGCTGTGTTCTCTATTATTCTATTTTCTTTACCAGAAAATACAGATTCATCAATAACAAATACTGCCTTAACGTCTAAATGGCTTAATGGTACTTCTTCACCTTCAGCAGCATCTCCATTGTATCCTGGTATAGCTGTTCCAGCTATTTTATCAGTAGCAATTAATTCTGCTTCTGAAGCATCCGTAACTTCAACAAGATTTCCATTAACTTTTTTATACATCCTCCATCCATTTTCAATATTAACACTGTCTTCTGGTAAGAATACAAGTCCCTTTGGAATTAATTCATTAACTATCTTACCTTCCCCATTTCTTTCACTTTCATTGAATGTACGAAGTGTATATGTTACCTTTTGTCCATTTGCAGCCTTCTCCATTTCTGTATTCATTTCATATGAATATCCTTCAGCTGCTTTCTTAACTTTTGGCTCTCTATTTGTTATTTCTTGATCATCTATCTTACTAATAAATTTCTTTAATGCTAAATCATATTTATCTTCTTCTTTTACACCGCTTAATGTAATAACTACTGTATTTCCATCAAGTCTAGCTGATAAACCTTCAATATCGTTTTTAGTTACAGAAAAATCAAAATGTCTTGTTGCAGTATTTAATGTTGCAGTAACGTTTACAATTGCTTCAACACCTTCACCTAAAATTGGATCATATCCCT
>JAEEGL016164927.1_pt1 | contig 10086 bp, 11 predicted proteins | sample 9134231 | NCBI WGS metagenome assembly JAEEGL01 (sample SAMN16246548, study PRJNA631951) | gut metagenome | biome: gut microbiome; feature: rumen; material: fiber-attached | host: Bos | place: Iran: Karaj | collected 2018-10 | reverse complement strand
GAAAGAAGGTCTTTCTACAATACTCACCTCGCTGGGAATGCCCAACAGCAGCATCATCTTCGACATTTCGCCGCGCACAGAGCCCGACATCAACGGAGCCGACAGCGTAACCCTACTATTCTCTGCCAACAAGAACGTCCCTGCCGTGGACGTTGCAAGTATAGCATCGGGAGGCGAAATAGCACGACTCATGCTTGCGCTGAAGAACATCCTTTCGCAACGCCGCAGCCTTCCCACCATCATATTCGACGAAATCGACACGGGCGTGTCTGGAACAATGGCGGAGAAGATGGCACAGGTCATGCGCGCAATGAGCCGTACTACGCAGGTTCTCTGCATCACCCACCTCCCACAGATTGCCGCCCTCGGCGAAGCCCACTATCGTGTATTCAAGGAAGAAAGCGACGAGACGGTAACCACCCGTATCGTCCGCCTTGACGACGAGGCGAGAGTTCACGAAATCGCCAACATGCTATCTGGCGAGAAGATGACACAAGAGGCTATTGACAACGCAAAATCCTTGCTAAACTTTAATAAATAATGAAACTCAAGAATATCATTCTATTCTCTGCACTGCTTCTGACACTCCCGTTCGTAGCTCATGCCGACAACGAGCGTCCTGCACGAGCCGTGTTCAACGTCTTCACCTACCGTGCTGACGGTTCCCTCATCGGCAATACCTACGGGTTCTTCACACAAGCCGACGGCACAGGCTTAACGTCATACAAACTCTTTGTAGGGGCAGCACGCGCCGAGGTCATCGATGCTCGCGGCGACAAGTACGAGGTGAGTCGCATTCTTGGCGCGAGCAGCACAATGGATGTCCTAAAACTGCGCATTGCGACGCAGAACACAACCGAATATCTACCTTTGGCGAGCAACTCTGCAGAAATCGACGCCCCGCTCCTCCTCGTAAACTACAGCACAAAGAAGAAAAACGCCCCGACGGGTATCCGCGTCACGGGGGCAGCACCATTCAATGGTTTCAAATATTACGACATCACCGCAGCAAACACCGACCTCAACGTAGGATGTCCGCTCATCAACGCACAGGGCGAAGCTGTTGCAATAGTCCAGAAAAACGTCGGAAACGATACAAAGACTGCATGTGCCCTTGACGCGCGAGTCGCGGACAGTCTCAAGATTACTACTATAAGCGCACTGAACACCGACCTCACGCGCCTTGATATTCCGCGCACACTTCCTCAAAACGAAAGCGACGCCCTCGCATATATCTACATGCTCGGGAATGCCAGCGAGGTCGTGCAACTTGCTGCACTCAACGACTTCATAGCCGCCTATCCCGATAATGCTGACGGATATGTCAATCGCGCGAACTTCTACAACCAAGTTGGAAAGTACGACGATGCTGATACAGACATTGCTTCTGCTATGGAAAAAGCGCTGCGCCCTACATCGACAACGAAGCAGCATGAGATTTGCCATGCTTATTCTAAACTGATCTACGCACGCGCCCTCACTGCTTCTGGTGATTCCATGAACACACTCTACCAGTTAGCTCTTGCCGAGGAACAACACGCTTACGAACTTGAGCCAAGTCCTCTTTACCTCCAGCAACAGGCAGAAATCATGATAACGATGGGGCGCTACGACGATGCTGTCGAGGCATTGCGCCGCTTCAATGCCACCGACTTTGCAACGCCAGAGAGTTTCTACCGCGTAGCGCAGGTTCTTGAGGCTTCGAAAGCTGACTCTATCACCCTGCTGGCGGCACTCGACGACGTCATTTCGCACCTCGAAAAGCCCTATGAGACAAACGCCAATTCTCCGCGCTATTTCTTCTCACGCTCAATGCAGCGCCAACGTTGCGGCATGTATCGCGAAAGCGTTATGGACATGAACGAATATGAGAAGATAATGGGTCCGCAACGCCTGACACATACCTTCTATTTTACCCGCGAGCAGGCAGAACGCAAAGCGCGTATGTTCCAGCAGGCTCTCGACGACATACGCTCTGCCGAGTCGCGAGCCGAAGGCAACGACTACAACTACTATCGCCTTGAGGAGACAAGCCTGCTCGTTCAGGTTCAGCTCTACGACGAAGCCATCACGTGTGGCGAAGACCTTCTAAAATCCGTAGCCAACGAGGGGTTCCTATATCGTCTGCTTGGCATCGCATACGGCGAAAAAGGAAACAAGAAAAAAGCAGTGGAATACCTGCAACGCGCTGCATCTCTCGGCGAAGAAGGTCTTGAAACGCTACTGCAAAAATACAAGTAAAAGAGACAATGCGAGAATTTTGCATACTTCCATCCATAACAAATCGCGAAAGCGACGCTCTTGAGTGCTACCTTCGCGAGATTAGCGCCCTCCCGCAACTAACAAGCGAGGAAGAGGCCGACCTCGCCGTACGCATCCAGAACGGCGACAAGGCTGCCCTCGACCGCCTCGTCAGCTGCAACTTGCGCTTTGTGGTAAGTGTTGCAAAACGATACCCCAGCGTACACCTCAGCCTCTCAGACCTGATAAACGAGGGCAACGTAGGACTCATCAACGCTGCGCAGCGCTTCGACCCGACGCGCGGTTTCCGATTCACAACATACGCTGTGTGGTGGGTGCGCCAAGCTATCATCCTTGCCATAATTTCAGAGGGGCGCATCGTAAGTCTGCCCGAAAGGCTGCAGGATGCAGGACTCCTCGTTGTCCAATTTTCCGAAACCTTCCAGCAGAAGCACGAACGCATGCCGACGACAGAGGATATTGCCGAAGCACTCAACATGCAACCTACTCAGGTGTACCTCATTCAGCGCAGTCTTGAAAACTCCGTATCCATCGACACTCCGTTAGATGACGACGGCGGAAACATGCTTGACATCCTACATGCCGAAACGACTAATGCGGATGAGCAAATGGCTAATAGAGAGTTTCTTGCCGACCTTGCAAATGCCATCGACTCCTTACCCGACCGCGAAAAGGAAATCATACGTATGTACTTTGGCATCGACGGTCCTGAGCTTAGCCTCGACGAGATAGGGACGCGCATCGGTCTCGGGCGCGAACGCACGCGTCAATTAAAAGACAAAGCCGTCGATATGCTGCGAACAACACAACTGAAGGACGCCTACAGAAGTTACATTGACTAAAACTATAGACTGATATGAACATAAACATTCGCCTTTCCGTACTGATTCTTCTGGCAAGCCTCGCACTTGCAGGTGTGGCGCAGAAGAATGACAGCAACACAGGCATCCACGTCTTCGGCGTGGGCATGAGCCTCAGCGACTCCACCGTGTATCTCTCCCAACCTCAGTACATGGCGCAGGCAACATTACAACCCAAGACGCGTTTCCTGGAAAACCGTGCAAGCTATGCTTTCCAGATGAAAACGTACCTCGAAGCCAACTACGTAGGCTACGAGACCTGTGCCGTTGTTTTTGCGAAATCACGCAAGAAAGTGGAGAAGAAATACAAAAAAATCATACGCCAGTTCCGCAAGAAGGGCATACAGATTGTCGAAATCCCTGAGAACGAATTCAGTTTACACTTCATTCCCAGCCAAGGTCAGCAGGCCATCACCAACACAAATGCGAATGCAGAAGTGAACCAACCATAGACCATAAACTATGCACAACTACTCTGACCTCACATTTCGCGTTGCGGGTTTCGACTTCCGCATCATCTTTCCCAATGGCATCGATGGTCGATATTTCCTTCCCTCGTACGCGCCATTCCATCTGCGCGAAAGATCCGACGAACTACTTTTCTGCCTTCGTGTAGGCGAAAACATATCTCTGCTCGCTGAAGGCGAGGAAATAGGACAATTCGACGCAGGCGGCAACAACCACGGCGTATATCGTATGCCTGATGGTGGATATAAAATCATCATCTCAAACCCCAGTGGCGAGGAAGCTTGTGCCATGCGCACAAACGAGGACTTCACACAAAGCGAGGTAACGCTGTTCGGCAACGACGACAACCGCACCTTCGGATTGAACAACGCCATAATGATTACCTACGCTTTTGCCGGAGCACGCCACGGCCTGCTGCTCATGCACTCCAGCGTGACGATGAACTCAGGGCGGGGATTCCTCTTCTTGGGAAACAGCGGCACAGGCAAGAGTACGCACTCCGACCTTTGGGTGCGCTACGTCGAAGGAAGTGAGATTCTCAACGACGACAATCCTGCCGTGAGAATCATGGCCGACGGCACAGCAACAGTTTCAGGCACGCCATGGAGCGGAAAGCGCGACTTTTACCGCCAACTGACACTCCCCGTCGGAGCTTTTGTGAGACTCGAACAGGCTCCTATGAACGAAATCCAGCGCGAAGGAAAGATACAAGCCTTTGCCTCCATACTCTCCTCCTGCTCTACAATGATTTGGGACAAACCAAGCTATCGCGCCATCTGCGACACGGTGGGCGAAGTAGCAACAAGGTGTCCAGTATTCTATCTTAAAAACAAGCCAAACGAAGAGGCGGCACGCATGAGTTCTGCTGCTTGTTTAGGTAAAGCAGACAAGTAGCTTGTAACTTGTCACTCGTCACTCGTCACAAAAATGAACACACAAGAGTCCGCACTCCAGCATAAGACAATCGTAAAGAAGAACGAGGACTTAATCCCCGCCTTCGACATGCTGCTTAAGGAAGGCCACACCGTCACCTTCGTCGTGAAGGGCTACAGTATGCGTCCGTTCCTCGAGCACCTGCGCGACGAGGCAAAACTCGAGTCGCCAGCAGGCAAGAAGATAAAATGCGGCGATGTTGTGCTGGCAGAGGTTCTACCAAGGACATACGTTCTACACCGCGTGGAAAGTATCGTTGATGGCATATTTACTCTTCGCGGCGACGGCAATGTATATGGACGAGAGCAATGCAGAGAGGGCGACATCATCGCCATCGCAACGGAGTTCTACCGCAAGGGGCGCAAGCACCCTGACAAAACCACAGGGCTAAAGTGGCGTGCGTACTCTGCCCTCTGGCCAAGTTCTCCACTACTACGCCGCATCATCCTCGGCCTTCAGCGCCGTCTGTGGATTCCACTCTTCCGTAAAAAAGACAACAACACATCTTCCAAATAACAACACTACCAACCAAACAATGAAACTGAAAAAAGGATTTGAATTGCGCACCATCTGTGGCGAAAACGTCATCGTTGCCAGTGGTCTTGAGAACATAAACTTCAGCAAGATTATCAGTGTGAATGAAACGGCAGCGTTCCTATGGAACGAGGCTGAAAAGCTCGAAACGTTTACAGCAGAACAGCTTACTGAAAAACTCTGCGAGGAGTACGAAGTAAACCCGTCACAAGCACTTGCCGACGTCAAGCAGACACTCGCGCAATGGGCCGAGATAGGCCTCACAACAGAGTAATTCTATCCCTTGCCCCATGCGCATAGCTTTTATCACCGTCGGCAAGACCTCCGACAAGCGCATCGCAGCCCTCACGCAGGAGTATGCTGACCGCATAAGCCACTATGCACCTCTGGAGTTACTATGCGTTCCTGACATCAAGGCTTCAAAGTCTATGCCAGCCGAAGTGCAAAAGCTGCGCGAAGCAGAGGGTATAAAAAAACTCCTGCGCGACGGCGACTATATAGTGCTTCTTGATGAACGCGGGCGCGAACCACGCAGTGTAGAACTGGCATCGTGGCTTGAACAACGTCTCAGTCAGTCAGGGCATCGCCTCGTATTCATTGTCGGAGGCCCCTACGGCTTTGACCAAAGCATATATGCAATGGCGCGAGAACAACTTTCGCTCTCGCGCCTTACCTTTTCGCACCAGATGGTGCGCCTGTTCTTTGTCGAGCAACTCTATCGCGCCTTCACCATCCTCCGTGGTGAACCCTATCACCACGAATAGTGGTGATATCATTGAGCCATGCAGCGTACGTCAGCCCGAAAGGGCGAAGCACTTTCGAAGACTGGGTCGCGATAAGCAAGGTGAGATAACCTTATCACCACGAATAGTGGTGATATCATCGAGCCTTCTTCGACGAGCGAAGCGAACAAGTTCGAACGTCAGCGTACGTCAGCATGAAAGTGCGAAGCACTTACTGGTCTTTATTTTCCACGTAGCCTTGATAATGCTCAGGGAGGCCACTCATTATTTTATTATACGCGCACGCGAGGCGGTCTTCCTCACCTACGGGTATCGGGTCGTGGATAATTAGTTCAAGAGGATGCCATGTGACAAAGTTGAAACCGCGTTGGCGCGGCAGCACGTCGAAACATCCGTTTATCGTCATCGGAACAATGGGCAATGAGATTTCGTCTGCAAGCTGGAAGGCTCCTTTTCTGAATATACCCATGTGTCCTGTGAAAGTTCTTGCCCCCTCAGGAAATACGACGAGGCTTGTGCCTCCGCTCAAAGTCTTGCGCGCAGCATCGTAGGTACGCTTTATTGCGCGTGGGCCGCTCTTATCTACAAATATATGTCGAGCCTTCTCGCATGTGTAACCAATCAACGGCATCTTGCGAAGCGCCTTTTTCATCATCCATTTGAAGTTCCTGTTCAGGTATCCGTAGATGAGGAAAATATCCATTGCGCCCTGATGGTTAGCTACAAACACGTAGCTTTGCTTGGGATTGAGATGTTCTCGTCCGCGAACTTTCACAGGCAGAAGCAAAAGCACACAAATGGCACGGCTCCATAGGTGTGCGGGCCAATAGCCCCAGAAGTGGGCATTAAATAGGCTCCCAACAGAGATACAGAGGCTCGTGATTACTGTCAGAAGAAGTCCTAACGGAAGAGCTATAAAAAGTTGGTAGGCAACGTAAAGGCTTCGTACAATGATGTTGTTACGCATATTTTTAATTCTTTGTTCGTTCTAACGTAATGAGCGCAATCTCAGGCCACGCCCCCAGACGGAACGGCATTAGTACAGAGCCGAAGCCTTGGGTTACGTAGATATAGGTTTCTGCGTGGGATTCATCTTTATAAAGTCCTCCCCATTCGTCGAACATCAGCGATGACGGCGACCAACCGAAGATGCTGAGCTGCATGGCGTGAGTGTGTCCTGAAAGCTGTAGTTGCGGTGGTCGCTCGTGGTTAAGCACTTCTCGCCGCCAGTAGGAGGGGTCGTGCTGTACAAGGATGCGAAAACTCTCATCTGAGATGCCGCGCATGGCTTTATTCCAGTCGGCGAGTGCGGGAAAGCGTGGAGGTCCGTCGTTCTCGAGTCCTACAACCACAATAGAGTCGCACAAGTCGGCACTTCGCAATACTAAGCTTTCGTTGTTTAGCAAGCGCCAGCCCATCGCGTCCTGCATCGCCATAAGCTGGTGCACAGCATCGCGCTGCTCTTTTTCCGACTCACACGCATAGTAACCCAGGTAGTCGTGGTTGCCCAGTACGGACACGACACCATCGCGTGCCTTCATCTTTGAAAGTATTGGTATGAACGTCTCCAGCTCCTGTGGGAGATAGTTTACGAGGTCTCCAGTAAAAACTATGAGGTCGGGCTTTAGGATATTGACGCGCTCCACAAGTTCTTCGACGACATCCTCATGACCGCGCATCGTGCCTAGATGAAGGTCGGATATCTGCACAATCCTATAGCCATCGAAGCCTTTAGGTAGGGAGGAGTACGCGAGTGTTGTTTCGCGAGTCGTAATCTGTCGCCAGCCCAAAGTCATCGCGTATGCCATAGCGAGGAAGAGTACACTGGACAAGCCAAGCGCCAAGCGTGTGCGCCAAAGCCTTGCACGCGGTACGGCTATGAGTGCAAACAACGTCTCTGGAACGCTCACGAGCAAAGCCACGTTCAGTGTGCGCCCCTTCAGGTAGTCTGCCGTCGCCGTATACGATTCATTCCATGCGAGGCATGCGAGAGCGGAGAAAAGTATTACGTTGATTCCACAGAATGCCACACGCCACCATCGCCCCACCCTTCCGCGCAGGAAGCGGCGGTCTATGAAATAGACGGGAATCAGCAAAAGTGCCGCAAGCAGGGGGAGAATGCGTGTGACCATAGAACGCCGTAGTTATTATCGTCGCGAGGGAGCAAACGTGGCGGCCTCACCGCGAACATCATCCTGGACTCCTAACGCATGGTCGTAGGCGAGCTTGCCGTTCACGAAAGTATTCTCCACGCGCCAGCCAAAACTTCTACCCTCCAAAGGGCTCCATCCGCACTTGCTGATTACATCCTCCGACGTCAGCGTCCAAGGCTCCGAACGGCGCACCATAACGAGGTCGGCATGATACCCCTCGCGTATAAAGCCGCGTCCTTCGAGCGAGAAGAAGCGTGAAGGATTGTGCGACATTAGTTCCACAAGCCGTGGCAATGTGAGAATACCTTCATCCACAAGGTTCAGCATAGCAACAAGCGAGAACTGCACCATCGGCATTCCGCTTGGAGCTTTGGCGGCGCGGCCTGCTTGCTTTTCGCTGAGCAGATGCGGGGCATGGTCTGTTGCAATGGTATAAATCTGCCCTGTCGTCAGGGCTTTGCGTAGTGCCTCGCGGTCGGCGAGCGTCTTAACGGCAGGATTACATTTTATACGCGTGCCAAGAGAAACATAGTCCCTATCGGAGAACACAAGGTGCGGCACACATGCCTCCGCGACAATGCGCCCGCCACTGAACATGCCGAGCTCTTCTGCGGTGGTCACATGCGCCACCATAAGCCGCGCATCGTACTCCTCCGCCAGTCGGCAGGCAAGTTCCGAGGAACGCAGGCATGCCTCGCGCGAACGTATGACAGGATGAAAGCGCACGTCGGGGTCGGCGCCCTCCCGCACCTGTACGCGCTGCATGTTTTCCTCAATTATGGACGTATCTTCGCAGTGCGCCATCAGTGGCAGCGGACTTTCGGCAAATATACGCCGAAGGGCTTCCTCTCTGTCCACAAGCATACCGCCCGTCGATGACCCCATGAAGAGTTTTACGGCAGGTATTCTGCGTGAATCGAGACGGGAAAAGAGATTGGCGTTCGACGTTGTCGCACCAAAATGGAAGGCATAGTTGACGCGGCAGACGTCTTCCGCGCGCTGCATCTTCCACTCCCACACCTCTATGCTCGTCGTCTGCGGGACGCAGTTTGGCATGTCGAACACCGTCGTTACGCCACCAGCTGCGGCAGCACGGCTCTCGCTCTCAATGTCAGCTTTGTGCGTAAGTCCTGGCTCGCGGAAATGAACGTGCTCGTCAACGACACCAGGAAGCAAGTACAAGCTCGCGTCTGCAGGCTGCGCATTGGGGTGCTCCTCAACGCGTGCTATCCGCCCGTCCTCAACACAAACGGAGCCGACGAACTGCCGGCCCTCGTTTACTATCGTCACGTCTTTTATCCAGAAAGAAGGCATTTCTCACTTTTTCGGTTTTATCTTACCTGTCAATGCTGCCCAGCGCAGACGCATAACACCGAACAAGGCTTCTGAGAATATGCCGCCGGACATCTTGCTCGTGCCTTCCACGCGGTTGACGAATATGACTGGCACTTCCACGACATTGAAGCCGAGCTTGTACGCCGTAAACTTCATTTCTATCTGGAAGGCATAGCCCTTGAAGCGGATAGCGTCCAGGTCTATCGTCTCGAGAACCTTGCGGCGATAGCACTTGAAACCCGCCGTCGTGTCGTGGAGGGGCACGCCTAAGATGAGCCTGACATACTTCGAGGCGTAATAGCTCATCAGCACACGCCCCATCGGCCAGTTCACGACATTCACGCCACTCACATAGCGCGAGCCTACTGCCACGTCTGCGCCGTCCTCCGCACAAGCCTTATAAAGGCGCGGAAGGTCTTTCGGGTCGTGGCTGAAGTCGGCATCCATCTCGAAGATGTAGTCGTACTTTTCCGCTACAGCCCACTTGAAGCCTGCAATGTAGGCAGTGCCCAAGCCGAGTTTCCCGCTGCGTTCGATGAGGTGCAGCCTGTCGGCGAACTCGTCCTTCTGAAGTCGTTTTACGATGTCGGCGGTACCGTCCGGCGAACCGTCGTCGATAATGAGGATGTCAAAGCGATTCTCCAAGCCGAAGACGGCACGGATTATCTTCTCAATGTTCTCCTTTTCGTTGTACGTAGGGATGATTACTACGCTGTCGCTTCTGCTCATGTCTGAATATTTCTTGGAAACATCATAACTTTTAACGCCGCGAAGATACTACTTTATTTATTATTTGCT
>JAEEGL015508666.1_pt1 | contig 10086 bp, 5 predicted proteins | sample 9134231 | NCBI WGS metagenome assembly JAEEGL01 (sample SAMN16246548, study PRJNA631951) | gut metagenome | biome: gut microbiome; feature: rumen; material: fiber-attached | host: Bos | place: Iran: Karaj | collected 2018-10 | reverse complement strand
GATGCGATCTCGTCTGCGATGATCTTGTCGAGTTCTTCAGTCGCTCTCTCGTCGAAAAGCGTAGCCTTGATCTTGTCCTTTATGGAATCGGCCTTGCCTTCCCCTGATTCAACACTGTTATCGTAGTCCGTGATATTTTCGCATCTTACGAGGTAAACGCCGGAACTTGTCTTGACGACTGAAATATCGGAAGGATTCTTGCCCGCGGTCTGAGCAGCCGTATCGTCCGCCGCTTCATCAGCAGCTTCCTCTGTCTCGGCTTCAGCTGTCTCGTCTTCAGCTGTCTCGTCCGTTGTCTCTTCTTTATCTTCTTTGTCATCGTCCTTCTTTTCGACAATTATGAAGCCCTTTCTCTCTGAATCCCACTGATACGTGAGGATCAGATCATCGACTTTTGTGACGTTCAGTTTTGAGCCGCTCGAAACGCTCTTAAGTCCGCCGTCTTCGTCTTTGCCGTCGAGGTCTGATTCACCTTTTATAATGGTGACGAAATCGGCTTCGACATATTTCGCATTCTCCGATTCCTCTGAATATTTGCCTGTCTCATTGAGCGCTTTTGCCATCGCTTCGGCTCTCTCATCTATCTTCTTGACGTTTGCGTCGTATTCAGCTTTTGACTTTTCGTAAGCTTCTTTAGCTTTCTCGTAAGTCTCAAGCTGTTCCTTCTCCGCATCCGTTATATCGGCCAGATCCGCAGTGATCACTGTTCCGTCGGATCTCTTCGGCTGTGTGACTGTGAGCGTAGGAGCTGTGGGATATTTTGTATAAAGAACTCTCGCGTCGATCGTTCTGTATGCGTCGGGATCCTTGTCATAAATTGCTCTGAGTTCTTCCTCAGTTGCGGTGTACTTATCCTTCAGGGACTGTCTGTATTTTTCCGTAACGTTCTGTTTGATAACTACCTGCTTGTATTCCGGGATGGAAAGAGTTCCGAAGAGCATCTGCTGTACCTGCTCGAATGTATACTTGTAATATTGACTGTATATCTGGTAGTACATATTCAGCTGGTAATCGACGTTCGTCTTTACGTTATTTTTCTCTTGTCTTGTCAGTTTAAAGCCTTTGCTTTTCGCGAGAAGATATCCTGTCTCGTAGTCAACTGCCTTTTCGAGAGCGAGGTCTTTTGCCTTCTGCTTCCACTCGTCTGTCCATGCGTCTGCAAGCAGCTGCGCTTTCTCCTGGTCTGTCGCACCATCCGGATAAGTGATCGTCTTCTCGAGTTCTTCCCGAACTTCAGACAGCGCCTCGGGTACGAAATACTCGTATTCGTAATTGAGTATCTTGTGTCCGTCAACTTTAGCAACGTAGTTCGTCGTAAAATGAATGACCAGGAAAGCCGCAACCATTACGAGCACCAGTGCTCCCAGTCCGATCGCGAGATATTTTACGAAATTCGTATTGTAAGTTTTTTTCTTCGCGCGCTTTTTGTTCGCTTTTTTGACATTTGTCGCCATAAAATAACCACCTTTTATGTTTTGAACCTTTTTTTATTTATCTGTCTTCGGTCTGTCAGTTTCCAAAAACACTAGGATATTATATACCCGGTAAAACTTATTTGCAAGTAAATTATTCTTAGCTTATTTTTTTGGGACAGAAGAGTATTTTCTTCACATTTTCGATTATAACGTCGGGCGGATCGTCCTTCTGACTGCTGCTGACGCGAAGAGATACATACGGGCTCTTTCCCACTCCGACATTGACCTTTCGTCCGAAGATCCTTGTGGCGTAGTTGCCTATCTCCGAAAGCGACTGTGCAGGGGCGCTGTCGTCAAGCATGAAGAAAATAAAATCTCCGCGGCGGACGACAGAGGAGATCTGTTTACTCTCCGCGAGACAGCGGATATACGATATCTGCATGAGGCGGAGCGTTTCTGCAGGGACCTTGCCGAATCTGTCAGTCATATCGTTCGTGAGGTCTTCTATATCGTCTTCCGATTCGATAGCGGAAATGCTGCGGTAGATACTTACGCGGCTCTCTTCGTCCTCTATATAGTCCTCGCTTATATACGCTGCGATCTTGATATCCACGTTCGACGACGGTTTTGTCAATGTGACAGCCTCTCCCGTCTTCGTCTCTTCCACTACTTCTCCGAGCAGGCGGCAGTACATCTCATATCCTACGACTGCGATCTGTCCGTGCTGCCTCTCTCCGAGCACGCTTCCCGCGCCTCTTATTTCGAGATCCTTCATCGCTATTTTAAAGCCGGCTCCGAAATCAGTATACTCTCTGATCGTTCTGAGCCTCTTCTCTGCCGTTTCCGAGATCTCTTTTCCTCCTGGATAAGTAATATACGCATAAGCCGGGCGTTCCGATCTTCCGACGCGGCCCCTTATCTGATAGAGCTGCGCAAGGCCGAATCTGTCGCCGTTTTCCACTATCACCGTGTTCACGTTCGGCATGTCGATGCCTGATTCGATTATCGTCGTGCACACCAGTATATCGTATTTTCCGTCTATGAAAGACGATAAAACATCCTCAAGCTCGCGCTCGTCCATTTTACCGTTGCCCACGCATATGCGCGCCTCCGGGATCATTTCCTGCAGCTGAAGTGCCTTGTCGTTTATCGTGTCTATATCGTTATGCAGGTAAAATACCTGCCCGTGTCTGCCCATCTCCCTGTAGATCGCGTTCTTTATCATGATCGGATCCCATTCTGCGACATATGTTTTTACGGGGACTCTGTTTTTGGGCGGATCCTCTATTATGCTTATGTCGCGTATACCGGAAAGGGACATGTGGAGCGTCCTCGGGATAGGCGTCGCGCTGAGCGTGAGTATGTCTATTCCGGGGTACATCTCTTTGATCTTTTCTTTCTGTTTTACGCCGAAGCGCTGCTCCTCGTCAATTATCAGAAGTCCGGGATCTTTGAAATTCAGCTTTCGTAAAATGATGCTGTGCGTTCCGACCAGTATGTCTACGACGCCTTTTCTGAGCTCCTCCGCGATCTGTTTTTTCTCTTTTTCTGTATTGAGCCTGCTCATCGCGGCGACCTTCACGGGATAGTTTTTGAACCTCTCCTTAAAAGTGTTGTAATGCTGCATCGTGAGGACTGTCGTCGGAACGAGGAAAATGACCTGTTTGCCGTCGCAGATCGCCTTGAAAGCCGCCCTTAAAGCGACCTCCGTTTTACCGTAGCCGACGTCTCCGCAGAGGAGCCTGTCCATCGGACGAGGAAGCTCCATATCGTTTTTTATTTCTTCGACGCATTTGATCTGGTCTGCTGTCTCATCGTACGGGAATTCCTCTTCGAATTCCTTCTGCCACACAGAATCGGCCGAGAATGCGAAACCCTGCATCGTCGATCTCTTCGCGTACAACTCGACCAGTTCCCTCGCATATACTCTCAGAGACTCCTTGACGCGGGATGTCATCTTCTCCCATTCGTGGCTTCCGAGTTTGTTGAGGGCAGGCGGACTTCCGTCGTTTCCTATATATTTTCTTATTTCAGACAGCCTGTGCGCGGGAACGTAGATCACGCCGTCGTCTCTGTATGTTATTTTTACGTAGTCGCCTCTGACGCCGTCCGCGATCATGCTGACGAGGCCCTCGTATCTGCCTATACCGTGCACATCGTGAACGACGATGTCGCCGATCGAAAGGTCAGAGAAAGTGAGAGGATTTTCAGACGCTCCTTTGATTTTTTTCCTGCTTTTTCTGACATTTTGACCCGTCAGAGCGTTTTCCGTGATCACTTCGAGACCTGCGTCCGGAAACTCAAAAGATGTCGAAAGACCGCCTTTTTCGACTGCAATAAGGCCTTTCTGAGCCTTGGAGACATCTCTTACCACAGTAGCGCCTGCATCCTTAAGAAGCTCCGAGAGTCTTCTCACTCTTCCGTCGGAATCGGCGTAGTATATTATCGTTTTACCTTTTTTCGTCTCCTGAGTCAGGAATTCGCTCTCCGTCAAAACTCCGTCAGTGAGAGAGCTGATCTCCTTCTGTCTTACCCGGGTCTCGTTCTTTGAATCGCCGCCGAACTGGCAAAGTTCAAAACCGCGCCTCGCCCTTATCTCAGCCCTCACCTCGGCCGGATCTTTGTAGATCATATATGTCTCTTTGAGGAGGCCAGTCGTATCTCTTATCGAGTCACAGACTCTGTAATGGTCCTCGATAGTGCTCTTCATGACCTCTTCGATCTCGCTCGGCTCTTCAGCCACCGTTAAAATGTCCCCCGCGTAATCGAACAGGCTCACTCCGTCGCCTATATTAAAATATATATACCTGTCGCTGCCTCTGAACACGGCACCGGGGGCGATCCTCTCCGCGTCACCGATTATTCTTCTCCGCAGGTCCCGGTTTCTGATCGTCTCGGCAGCCGCCGTCATCGCTTTTTTTATTCTTTCGGCGTCGTATTTTCCGAAGATCGTCGTTTCCTTATCAGGCAGTATTTCGACTTCATCGATCTCCTCGGAAGTTCTCTGAGTCAGCGGATCGAAATTTCTCAACGACTCTATGACCGTGTCAAAAAATTCGCATCTCACAGGGGCCTCGCTTCCGAACGGGAAGACGTCAAGTATGTCTCCTCTCAATGAAAACTGTCCCTGCTCCTCTGTCCTGAACGCCCTCGTATAACCCATTTCCGCGAGTTTCGCGATGATTTTTACAGGGTCGCTCTCATCATCTTTTTTGAGCCTTATGACCTTTTCGAGCAGTTTTTCCCCTTTGGGAAGCCTGTCCATCAAAGAAGCCGGAGATGTCACGGCAACCTTAAATTCACCGCGCAGAAGTTTGAAAAGCGAAGCAGTCCTCTGGAAAACCCCTCCGACTCTCGTCGGAAACGCGTCATAGAGCATATATTCGGCAGGTTCGATCAGCAGCACATTTTCGCTTCCGCAAAGGAAAGAAAGATCCTCGTAAAATTTTCTCGCCGACAATTCGCTCTTTGCAACGACAAGCATTTTTTCGCCCGTCCGCTCCGAGATCTCGCGCAAAAAAAACGCTTTTCCGGCTCCGAAGAGACCGTAAAAACGGTTTTCATCTGATATTCTGTCTTCTGTGCGAAGTTTTTCTGTCAGTAGTCCAGTGAAGAAATTCACCTGTTGTTTCCCCCGTTGAACTCGCTCATCGCCTTTTCGGCGCCGCTTTTTATTATGGTTTCAACTGCCTCGGCTGCCGCCTCGAAAGCCTTGCCCATGAGAGCCTCTTCCTCGTCCGTAAAATGGCCGAGCACGTATGCCGCAAGATCCATCTGAGGAGGATTTTTACCTATTCCTACTCTCACTCTGGGGAAAATGTCGCTGTCGGTATGCAGCTGAACCGATCTCATTCCGTTGTGGCTTCCGGCGCTGCCCTTTGGCCTTACTCTGATACTGCCCTTCGGAAGGTCGATATCGTCGTAGACCACTATCAGATCGGCTTCCGTGCACTTGTACCATGACAGTGCCGCGGAGATCGCCTCTCCGCTGAGATTCATATATGTCTGAGGCTTTAAAAGCACTATTTTGCGGCTTATGCCCTGTATCCTTCCTTCTCCGTAAACGGATTTGAATTTATGTTTGCATAATGAAATCCCGTGTCTTGACGAGAGAACGTCAATAACACGGAATCCGCAGTTGTGCCTTGTCGTCTCGTATTCGGGGCCCGGATTTCCAAGCCCCGCAACGATTATCGGCTTTTCCGTTTCTTTTCTTCTGAAAAGTCTTAACACTTAGATCCTTTCTCCTCTGTGGAACCTCTCCATAAGATCGATCACGCGGCCTGCGGGGTTGATGAGTTCTCCGAGAGATTCATCGTAGTTTATGCAGTCGATTATCTTAGCGATATATTTTGACATATCGACTTCCGTGAACCATTCGCAGTCTGCGAGCTCCGGTCTTCTGTATGTGAGGTTCGTCGCGAATATCCTGTCGAACAGTCCGTCCTCGTACGCTTTGTTGAATCTTTCAACGCCTTCCGTAAAAAGCGCATATGTCACCGTTATGAATATCCTGCCGGCTTTGCGGCTCTTTAAGTCTCTCGCGGTCTCGATTATCGAATCTCCCGATGAGATCATATCGTCTACTATGAGGATGTCCTTTCCTTCGACTGAATCTCCGATGAATTCGTGAGCGACTATCGGGTTTCTGCCGTTGACCAGTCTGCTGAAATCTCTTCTCTTATAGAAAACACCGAGGTCGATGCCGAACAGCGAAGAGTAAAAGATGTTCCTGTGTATTCCGCCTTCATCAGGGCTCACGATCATCATGTGCTCCTTGTCGAGGCTCAGGTTCGGTATCGTTTTGATCATCGCCTTTACGAACTGGTAGTTTGCGAAAGCGTTTTCAAATCCCATATGGGGGATGGAGTTCTGTACTCTCGCATCGTGAGCGTCGAATGTGATGATGTTCGAGATGCCCAGGTTCGCGAGCTCATGGAGCGCTTCCGCGCAGTCGAGAGATTCCCTTACGACTCTCTTGTGCTGTCTGCCTCCGTAAAGGAAAGGCATTATGATATTTATTCTCTTTGCGCGTCCTTCTATCGCAGATATCATCCTCTTGAGGTCCTGGTAATGATCATCGGGAGACATATGATTTTCAATGCCCATCATATTGTACGTACAGCTGTAGTTGCCTACGTCGACGAGAATAAAAATGTCCTCACCTCTCACTGAATCATCAATGATACCTTTTGCTTCACCGTTGCCGAAACGCGGACACCTGCTTTTGATCAAAAAGGTCTCAGGAGCTCCCCCGCAAAGTTCTTTTCTTCCCGTAACAAGCCACTTGTCGACAGCCGCTCCCAGATCCTTGCAGCTTTCCATCGCGATAACTCCGAGTTTCCCGACAGGAACGGATTTTGTCGAATAAGGCGTTCTTTCCCGATTCATTTAAGTGTACCTCCAGAAGATATTTATTTTTAAGAATTAGGGTCCTTCAAGATTCAACTTCATTATATCATTTTTCAAGCCCTCATTCAATACGCGAAAAGGCGTATTCGGGTAAAAATTTTAAGAAAAACGATCCCGAAGCAGGACCTTTTACAGTTCCGCTTCGGGACGTTCGAATCGAGATATTTATTACTTTTTACCCGTTGCGAGACGGACGCATTCGTATGCTCCGTTGTAGAATCCCTGTTTGTTCAGTTCGTCTATTTTATCGCAGAAATGAGGCAGAAGTTCCTTGTCGGAGATGATCTTGTCGAGCATTTCGTTGATGCTCTTCTTGTCCGGTTCCTCCGGTGTCGCGTCTCCCATCTGGCTGCCGAATATCGCTCCGTATACCTCGTGACCTCCTATATGGCGCATGAATATCTTCGGTATCGGATAATACACGAGCTCGCTCGGTTTAGTTACGAGAAGATCTGACACGGGCATCAGAAGGTTTGTGGAATAGACCGCTTTGAATATGTCGTCGTTGCATATCGCGACGATGCCTTCGGCGTCCCCTTCCCTGATATCCGCGGCGAACTTTTTAAGTTCTTCATATTCGTTGAAGAACTGTCTGCACGGAAATGTACCGAGCTTTTTGACGAGTTTTTCGTAAACGGAAAGGTGGTCGCCGAAATTGATGAAAAGTGTGACTTTCTTCTCTTCGACAAGAGGGAGAAGGTGTTTTACCATCGAGTAAAACATGTCAAATCCGGCGCCCGCGCCTCCTACGGTCATCAGTATCCTCATCGGTTTGCCGCTTCTCACGCGCTCTTTTCTGCGCTCGTTGTCTCCCTTGAGATCCGCAAGGAGCTCGTGATCGACAAAGCAGCCCGCCTGTCTGATCTGATCCTCGGGAATGCCTTTGAGCGGCTTTTTACTGAATCCGGAGAGCGTTTTGTAGCCGAAATAAGCGAAAGGCGTCTGTACTACGTGCATAGCTCCCTCGGAGAGGTGAAGAGCCATAGCCCAGTTGTCGGGTATCGCATTGACTACGTTTGTAAGTCCGGCGTGGACAGCTCCCTGGCTGGGCCAGACGTGAGTCGCGATATAAGGTATATCCTTCGGGATGTTTTTGAATATCGGAACGAGCAGCTCGCTGTTTTTCTGATCCTTTGCGTTGTACGTGAGCTTCTTGAAACCTTCGCTGTTGAGGGGCTCCCAGACGATCTTGTTAAAAAGTTTCGACTTTTGTGAGATCCTCGACGCAAGGGAATACATATCGTTCTGCTCCCTTATCATTTCAGAGCCCGTTGCATCGAATGACGCGAGATCGAGCCAGTACGGTTTGTATCCGAGAGCTCTCGCGCACGATGCCATGGCGATCGATATCCTGTAATGTCCGAAGCCCATGCGGATATTTCCGACTACAAGGGCGTTATCGGCGAATTTTTCGTTTTCTTTTCCGAAAACAGCCTTCTCAGCCCCGATGAAATCGAGCGCGTCGATCTTTTCAAAGCTGATCTTGTAATCGGCAGACGAGTCGTCACCGTATTTTTTTACGTATTTGGCTTTGCTTTTTTCGGCCTGTTTTACTGTCTTTTTATCCACTTCGTTTCCGAAGATCACGCTTGTTCTGTCTGTCATTGCAGTACTCCTTTCTCTGTGTCGTAAGAGAGCATCTTCTCCTCGCCGTCGATCGTATAACGGATCCTGATCCATTTGCTGTCCCTCAAATATCCTGTGACTGTCGCTTTTTTCGAAAGCTCAAGCGCCTCTTTGAGCAACTTTTTCTGATCGACGTCGTAATTCGCGATATTGTCGGAAGTCATCAAAACGCTTCCGAACAGAGCATTTATAGTGAGCAGAGCCCTCTTCTGTTCGTCTGAAAGCTTGATATTTTCCCTTCTCAAAAGGAAAACGTCCGGGTCGTTTCCAAAGAGTCTTCCGTTCATAAAAGAGCGGTAGACCGTGTTTTTCAGCGTGACTTTTGTGGAGATCCTTTCGGGGTGCATCATATGCATGTACCATACGTCGTCAAACAGCAGCGACACGTCCGGACCTATCCTCATAAAGTCGAACCTGCCTATGCAGTTTGAGAGCGTTCCGCCGCACCCCAAAATGATGTTGTCTCCCAGCACCTCGCGTAAAAAACCGTATGCTTCGTTCGCGACCTGGCATCGCGTTTTTCCTTCGTATCTGTTCAGACTTGCCGCGTAGAGGAAGTCCAGTTTGAAAAAGTCAAAGCCCATATCAGCGTAATGCTTCAGGCATTTTGCTATATACGGTTTGACCTCGGGATGCTCCAGATCGAGAGCGTAAAATCCGGACCAGTTGCTTCCGCAGCGCACGGGTTCTCCGTCGTCGCCTTTTTTTAGCCAGTCCCTGTGCTCCCTGTAGATCGCGCTCTTCGTCTCTGCGACGAAAGGAGCGAGCCATATTCCGGCGCGGAGTCCTTTTTCTTTTATCTTTTTGGCTATCGGAGCGAGTCCGTGAGGGAATTTTTTACCGTCTACATCGAGCCAGTCTCCCACGAACGTCTCGTATCCGTCGTCTATCTGAAAGAGTTCAAACGAACCGTCCAGAGCGTTCAGATCCCTGAGGATTATATTCTCGTTGATATCCTGATAATAATTGTACCAGGAAGTGTATCCGACGATCTTCTTCGTCTCCTTTTCGGGGTAGAGCCTGTTGAACATCTCAAGGCCGCTCTCGTAATCGGTTGCCTTGTAATAACTGAATAAATTCACAGTCTCCCCTTCCGCGACTGTTATCCCTCCGAAATCAGAGAACACGGATATCTTCCCCGTTTTTCTTTCAACGGTGAATACCGCGTACGCGAGCGAGTAGTTATCGTTCACTATGAACGTCTCCCCCAGCCCTCTCGCGTAAAAGAAATCGTACCCGTGCAGCGGGATGCTTTTACTCTCGAAAAACGAAGCATCTCCGTATTTGTCAAAGGCATACTGGCGAAGAAGACCCCTCGGAAGCTTTTTCGTGTTCCTGAGTTTCTCCGTGAGCCTGAACTCCTTAGTTTCCGTCCAGGACTGGTAACCGTTTAAGAAAACCTTGTCTCCCGGCGCGACCTTATGGACATTGTCAAGTTCCGCTCTTTGAAGCTTAAGCGTCCTTTTCGCCTTCAAAGTGACGGTATTTTTCTCTCCCTCTTCGTAAAAAGAGAGTTCAAGATCGTCATTTGAGGCGTTTGCGAGCCTTATTTCTCCTTCAAGCGAGTATTTTATACTGATTTTGCTCATTCCGCTTTTTCTCCGTCAACTGAAGCTTCGACCTTCTCCGCGGG
>JAEEGL015196914.1_pt1 | contig 10086 bp, 5 predicted proteins | sample 9134231 | NCBI WGS metagenome assembly JAEEGL01 (sample SAMN16246548, study PRJNA631951) | gut metagenome | biome: gut microbiome; feature: rumen; material: fiber-attached | host: Bos | place: Iran: Karaj | collected 2018-10 | reverse complement strand
GAAAGTGGCAGAAACGTTAAATTTTTGCTTCATAAAGTGCGTTTTTAATTAATTTTATTTGTTTTCTCATAAATATGTAGTATATTTGCACGTTATTTTGCCGTATGCCCGCCTATGCGCGCGTATATAATAAAGGTGAATCATTAAAAATAGGAAATAGTATATGAGAAAAAAGATTACGCTGATTTTGTTCGGTCTGTTCCTTTCCATGGGACTGGCTTTAGCACAGAACAAGATTACAGGTACCGTCCTTGAAGACACGGGCGAGCCGTGTATTGGCGCTACTGTCATGATTCAAGGCACGAAACAAGGTACCAAAACCGACCTGGATGGTCATTTCACCATCGCCGTACCTGCAGGTAAGAAGCTTGTGATAAGCTATGTAGGTATGGTTACCGAGACCGTTAAGCCCAAGGATGGTATGACGATCACGCTGGTGCCCGACGCCCATACCCTTGGCGAAGTCGTCGCTGTGGGTATGATGAAGCAGGACAAGCGTCTGTTTACGGGTGCTACCACGAAGGTTGACGCCGAGAAGGCCAAGCTGGATGGTGTGGCTGACGTGAGCCGCGCGCTGGAAGGCCGTGCTGCCGGTGTCAGTGTGCAGAACGTGTCTGGTACTTTCGGTACCGCACCAAAGATCCGTGTGCGTGGTGCTACGTCTATCTACGGTAGTTCCAAGCCCCTGTGGGTGATCGACGGTGTGATTCAGGAAGATGCTGTCGACGTCAGTGCCGACGACCTGTCGTCTGGTGACGCTGTGACGCTGATTTCTAACGCCATTGCCGGTCTGAGTGCCGACGATATCGAGTCGTTCCAGGTGTTGAAGGACGGTTCCGCCACGTCTATCTATGGTGCCCGCGCTATGGCTGGTGTGGTTGTCATTACTACCAAGCGTGGTAAGGTCGGTCGCAGCACCATCAACTATACCGGTGAGTTTACCTATCGTCTGAAGCCCTCTTATAGCAACTACAACATCTCGAACTCTCAGGAGCAGATGGGTATCTATAAGGAGATGGGTGAGAAGGGCTGGCTCGAGTTCTCTACACTCGCCAACAGCAGCTCTTCCGGTTTGTACGGACGCATGTACAAGCTCATTGCCGACTATCAGGACGGCAAGTATGGCCTGCCCTATACCGATGCTGCCATGAACCAGTATCTGCAGACTGCTGAGTTCCGCAATACCGACTGGTTCGACCTGTTGTTCACCAACAACATCATCCAGAACCACTCTGCCAGCATTTCTACCGGTACCGAGAAGGCCAGCCTGTACGCTTCCGTATCGGCTATGTACGACCCGGGTTGGACAAAGGACTCTAAGGTTGAGCGTTATACCGCCAACATGAACGCTTCGTACAACCTGTCGAAGAAGCTGACCGTTTCTATTCTGACCAACGGTTCTTACCGCGACCAGAAGGCTCCCGGTACCTTGGCTCGTTCTACCGACGTCGTCAGTGGTGCTGTGAACCGTTCGTTCGACATCAACCCCTTCAGCTACGCCATGAATACGGCCCGTACGCTGGACCCCGATGCCACTTACACGCGTAACTATGCTCCCTTCAATATTTTCAAGGAGCTCGACAATAACTACATCGACCTCTCCATTTCGGACATGAAGTTCCAGGGCGAGCTGACCTACAAGCCCATCATGGGTCTTGAGATTCACTTGCTGGGCGCCTATCGTACCCAGAAAACCTCTCAGGAGCACTTCATTCTGAACGAGTCGAACCAGGCTGAGGCTTATCGTGCTGGTGTCGACAACCCCAGCATCCAGAGTTCGAACCCCTATCTGTATACCGATCCTGACGACCCCAACTCATTGCCTATCACGGTGATGCCCAAGGGTGGTATCTATACCCGTAACGACTATATGGTTCGCCAGCTGGACTTCCGCGGAACCATCCAGTATAATAAGGTATGGAAAGATACCCATATTATGAACCTCTTTGCCGGTATGGAGGCCAACAAGACCGACCGCGACCAGTCGTTCCATTCCGACTATGGTGTAGACTACAATGCAGCCCGTCTGGTGACCATTACCCCTGAGTTCTTCAAACAGGCCAAGGAGGAAGGTACCGTACTGACGTCGTTCTCTAAGTCGTGGACGCGCAACTTGGCTTACTTCTTCATGGGTAGCTATTCTTACAAGGGCCGCTATGTCATCAACGGCACCTTCCGTTACGAGGGTACCAACAAGCTGGGTAAGGCCCGTTCGGCCCGCTGGCTGCCTACGTGGAACGTATCGGGTGCCTGGAATGCCCACGAGGAGAGCTTCTTCCGCAAGTGGATGGAGAAGAGCAAAAATGCCGTGTCGCATGCTGCGCTTCGCTTGTCTTATTCGTTGACTGCCGACCGTGGTCCTTCGTACGTTTCGAACGCCCTGCCTATCTACTATTCTACGAATGCCTGGCGTCCGCAGGCCAACCAGATGGAGACGGTCAATATATTGGATGACATTGCCAATACCGAGCTGACCTACGAGAAGAAACACGAGTTCAACGTCGGTCTCGACTTAGGTTTCCTGAACAACCGCATCAATCTGAATACCGATGTCTATTGGCGTCAGAACTACGACCTGATTGGTTTCACCCAGACGCAGGGTGTCGGTGGTTTCATCAACAAGATGGCCAACGTGGCTACCATGAAGTCGCACGGTATTGAGTTCACGCTGACCACCCATAACATCCAGAGCAAGGACTTCAACTGGGATACCGACTTGACATTCTCGTATGCCAAGAACGAGATTACCGACCTGAAGTCGCGCTCGAACGTCATCAGTCTGGTCAGTGGTTCCAGCACGAACCACTACCGCGAGGGCTATCCCGTATCAGCCCTGTTCTCGATTCCCTTCGTGGGCTTGAACGACGAAGGTCTGCCTCAGTTCATCAACGAGGATGGCGAGAAGACGCTGACGGACATCTACTTCCAGGAGTACGAGAAGGTCGACTACTTGAAGTACGAAGGTCCCACGGAGCCCACTACGACGGGTGGTATGAACAACATGCTGCGCTGGAAGAACTGGCGCCTGAACGTCTTCATCACCTATTCGTTCGGCAACAAGGTGCGCCTCGATCCGCAGTTCTCTGCCGCCTACTCCGACATGAGCGCTATGCCTAAGGAGTTCAAGAACCGTTGGGTAGAGCCCGGCGACGAGCTGATTACCGATATTCCCACCATTGCCAGCCGTCGTCAGTATCGCGACATCCAGCAGTTGGCCTACGCTTACAATGCCTACAACTACTCTACAGCCCGTGTGGCCGATGGCGGCTTCATCCGTCTGAAGGATGTCTCGCTGACCTACGACCTCCCCCGTCAGTGGATTAGCAAGATTGGTCTGAGCACCTGTTCGCTGAAGCTCGACGCTACGAACCTCGTCCTGCTCTATTCCGACAAGAAACTGAACGGTCAGGATCCTGAGTTCGTTAATTCCGGTGGTGTGGCAACGCCTATGCCTAAGCAGTTCACATTCACTGTTCGTCTGGGTATGTAATTTAAAAATAAGGAATAAGATTATGAAAAAATATATAGGATTATCGATTCTTGCCTTGGCCTTGGGCCTGACGTCCTGCTCTGACAGCTTTCTGGACAAGACCCCTGACGAGCGTGTCGAACTGACCAGCGTCGACGACGTGGTGATGCTGCTGGGTACTGCCTACTCAACAGCCAACTACGGATGGATTTGCGAGATTTCGAGCGACAACATCATTGATATCAATGCCCCCTACATGGCCACCCAGAACAATGGTGACGAGTTGGAGGTTCGTTTTAATCTGACGTCTTACAACCGTATGGACGACGAGGCCTACCGCTTCGAGCCCGTCCGTTCGTCAACCAGCAGCGACTCTCCTGCCGAGGTGTGGGAGAATACCTATCACGCCATTGCTGTGGCTAACCACGCCTTGGCGAAGTTGGACGAGCTGCGTGGAAATGTCTCTTTGGACGACCCCAGCACCTCCAACGCCATGCGCAGTGCCTATGCCGAGGCTTATCTGACCCGTGCCTACAACCACTTCGTGCTGGTCAACGTCTTCTCGCAGGCCTACCGCGACGAGGAGCTGAGCCGCCAGGACGTCGGTGTGCCTTACAGCACCGCTCCCGAGGACAAGGTGCTCGTCGACTATCAGCGTGGCAGTGTCACCGAGACCTACCAGAAGATTGAGGAAGACCTCTTGCTGGGTCTGAAATACCTTTCTGACGCTAACTACGAGAAACCCAAGTGGCACTTCAACCTGAAGGCTGCCCATGCCTTTGCAGCTCGCTTCTATCTCTACAAGCGCGAGTATGCCAAGGTCATCGAGCATGCCAACTACGTGCTGGGCGAAAACACGGCGGGCGGACGTGCCGGACTGCCTGCCCTGCTCTACCAGCTGGCAGGCTTCGACAATGCCACCAACTCCGTCGACTGCGCTGAGCTCTGGCAGGGTCCCGATCAGGCCAACAACCTGATGCTCGTGGCTACCCACTCCACGCAGTGGCGCCGCTCGGTGGGCTATCGCTATGCTACCGCCGGTAAGGCCCTGCGCGACATCTACTACCACCTGGGTCCCAACTGGAACTACTACTGCATGCGTATGGCTGCTGTGGCCGACAAGTTCTACTGGGACGGCAACTCCGATCACGGCTACATGAGCTCGCGTATTGCCGAGCGCTTCGAGTATAGCGACAAGGTGGCAGGCATCGGCTATGCCCACATCATCCGTCGCGAGTTCACCGCTTCCGAGCTGCTCCTGGAACGTGCCGAGGCCGAGCTGCTGGGCAACAACGATATCGATGGCTGCGTCGAGGACCTCATTGCCTACGAGGAGAGTCGTCAGAACTTCTCCGAGACCACCAAGGCCAGCTACATCAACGCTATGTACCCGCTGACCAAGGAGCGCATCGAGAAGTGGTACACCGCAGTTGACGCCGGCAACCACAGTAACACCTTTGCCGACTGGAACTTCACCCAGGAGGTGAGTCCCAAGTTCGTCATCAGCCCCGACGTGCTCGTTTATATGAACTGTATCAACGATATGCGCCGCTACGAGACAGCATGGACCGGTCTGCGCTTCTTCGACCTGAAGCGCTTCGGCATCCCCTACAGCCACGTCTATGGTCCCGAAGCCACGAAGTACGACCTGCGTGCCCACGACAGCCGTCTGGCCATCGAGCTTCCTCAGGAAGTGCTGCTGGCTGGTCTTGAGTCGTCGCGTCCTCTGGAAAGCGCCCAGGGCGGAACCAGCAACTCTACTGCTTCCGACGGTGCACAATATGTTAGCAAATAATCAAGAAGGAGGTATAAAGATATGAAGAAACTGAATATCATTCTGTTGGCCCTTGTGGCTCTGACTACGCTGAACATGTCGTCGTGCAAGGACGACGACCTGGGGGCTTCCATTTTCGATACCAAGGATTATCCTTTGGATCGTAGTCTCTACACCTTCCCGCTCGATACCTTTGTGAAGGTCAACTTCCTCGAGCCCTACAACATGCGTTATCTGTACAAGTTGCAGGATATCGGTTCCGACATGGACTACAACCTGACGCCCTGCTCCTACGACCAGTGTGTCAATCTGGCTGTGCTCAACAAATATCTGTGGTACGATGTCTATCGCGACATTGTGGGCGACGAGTTCCTCAAGACCTACAGCCCCCGCGTGATGCACATCATCGGTTCGCCGGCCTACAACCCCACCAGCGGAACCATCAGACTGGGTACTGCCGAGGGCGGTCTGAAGATTACCCTTTACAATGCCGAGAGTCTTCGTCCCGACGACCTCGACAATCTGAACGAGTACTTCTTCAAGACCATGCACCACGAGTTCTCGCACATCCTGCACCAGACCATCAACTATCCCACCGACTTCAACCTTATCTCCACCCAGTTCTACAATACCGCTGGCTGGCAGGATACCCCCGACTCGGTGGCACTCGGACAGGGCTTTGTGTCGAACTACGCCTCGTCGCAGGCTCGTGAGGACTGGGTCGAGACCATTGCCAACTACATTGTCAAGGACTCCATCACCTGGGCCAACATGCTCGATGGCGCTACCCGCAGCTGGGAGCTCGCTACCGACGTCGACTACGACCACTGGCAGCGCATCAACGCCAAGTGTCTGCAGGGCAAGGCCCACCGCGACTCTGTGGGCTACTACTATAAGGACGGTACCACCAGCGGCGGCAAGGTTGTTACCTGCCAGGTGGTGCGTAAGTACATCCAGCGCGACGCCAACGGTTATGCCGTTCCCGATGCCAACGGAAACATCGTCTACCTGAGCATTGTCGACAAGAACAATGTCGAGACAGGCCGCGAAATCATCCTGAAGAAACTCGAGATGTGTCGCGAGTGGCTCAAGACCAATTTCAACTACGACATCGACGCCGTGCGCTACGCCGTACAGCACAAGCAGTACATCTACGACGCCAACGACCACCTCGTGCTCGACGCCAAGGGCCGTCCCGTCAATGCGCTGACCTACGTCCGTCCCGACGGCACCACGCTCATGGATGAGCTGCGCCAGATGGTCGACCGCTACAAGTCACTCATGACCACCAAATAAGCGTGTAGTAAGCAAGTATAAACAGAAAAAGACTATCAGAACAATATGAAGAAAATATTTTCAATATCCCTGCTCTTCTCTGTGACCGCCATGCTGTTCACAGGCTGTGTGTCGGAAGAGGACGATCTGTTCAGCACTTCTGCCGCCGAGCGACTCATGCAGTCGAAGAAGGTGTATACCGAACGTCTGGGCGGCACCACGTGGCTCATGGAGTTCTATCCCGTGAACACCGACGAGGCCCCCAAGGGTAACGGCTACCTCATTCTGAACCAGTTCAAGAAGGACGGTTCCGTCGTCCAGGCCATGCAGAACGACCTGAGCGACGGTAAGTATCTCACCGATACATCCCTCTGGGAGGTCATCTCCGACCAGGGCACCGTGCTCTCCTTCAACTCCTACAACAAGTGTATCCACACCTTCTCCGACCCCGGACTCTATCAGACCGGTCAGGGCTACGAGGGCGACTACGAGTTCGTCATCCTCAGCCTCGAGGAAGGTGCCAAATACGGCATGCTCAAGGGTAAGAAGCGCAGCACCTACAACCGTCTGACCCGTCTGCCCGACGATACCGACTTCAAGGCCTACCTGCAGGATGTCAACGACTTCACGTCTACGATGTTCTCTCAGGATGCCCCCAACGAACCGCTCATCAGCTTCGGAGGTCAGCGTTATGTGATTACCGGCAGCGAGTCGTGCATCATGGATTTCTATCCCGAGGGTGGCGACGAGATTTCTCAGACCGAGTCGCACGCTTTCCTCGTTTCCCAGCACGACGGCAATTATTATCTGCGTTTCCGCGAGCTCATCAAGCCCGACAGTGTCAGCGAGGATAATGCCATTCAGGAACTGGTCTACGACCCCGTCACCGACCGCTTCATCGACGAGCTCAACCCCGACAACTGGGTGGCCAGCCGTTATACCGTCACCGAGTTCTTGAAGCAGCAGCTCGAAGGCAACCACATCTATCGCGTCAATAGGAATGCCCCTGCCGGCGAACTCTCCGAAAAGATGCAGCAGGCGCTGAACGCCGCTCACGAGGGCATCCGCGCCGTCAACAAGAACTATGGCATCAACCAGATTTCGCTGCGCTACGATGCCGAGAATGGCTTCTGCTGGTTCTTTAAGTATCAGACCGGTAATGCCGCCAAGAACATCGAGTTCCTGTATTCCGGAGCCATCGAGGGCGACAAAGCCAGCTTCACTTACCTGAAGCCTGCCACATCCAATGCCGAGGCCATCATCAACCGTGTCGACGGCATCCGTTCGCTCCTGCAGCAGACACTCTCCCAGCAGTTCGTCGTGACCCCCAACGTGACCTCCTTCAACTATAATAAGGTGAAGTTCACTTCGGTGACCGATCCCGACCTGTGGTTTATTGTCAATTATTAACTCATTAAATAACAAACTAATTATTTGAACGTATGAAAAAAGTTTTACTTTTGGCAGTTGCTATTTTAACTTCAACTGCTGTTTTTTCACAAAGTGGAAAGACTGCGATTGTTAGAGAAGATGCAAAAACCTTTAACAAAGTGTTCTCTCAGTCTGTAGTTGACAAAAGTCGTGTTGTTGCTGAATTAGGCTTTTCTTCGCTTAGAAGAGCTGATTCAGAGAATGAATCTCTAGATAGTATTTTTTTCCTTCCCCAAGAAGGTGTTTATTATGGTTATGGAACACTTAGTACTGGTGACCCCTATACATCTGTTATCGTGCCCTCTTTTGTTCCCTTTAAATTTGAAAATTATTGTACAAAGAAGGAAAATGCTACATGGCTCATAGGTGGTGAAAAAGAAGATCCTGATGAAAATGGAGATTTGGATTACTCAATGAGCAAAGGAAGATCACCCTATTCATTGTATTCTGCACCAACTTTGCAGGTTGGTGATAGTGTTTATTCGGTTGTTGGTTTTGTACAACCGATGGATTCTATGCTTTATCAACTCGGAAATGTTAACACTGAATATGTAACGAACTATTATTATACTAATGGTTCTTATTTCATGACAGAAGATATTTCATATGATTTTGATGGAGATGGAGTGAAAGAAGATTTCAAATGTAGTGGTATTCGTCAGTATTTTGAAAAACCGATAACACCTCTTTCTTTGCATGAGATAAGACTCCCACTTTACTCTTCAAAACTTGCTCCAGTTCCTAATGGTTTAAGCCTGAAAGCAATTATTCGTCGTGTGGTAGTAAACGAAGAAGGCAAATGGGAACGTAAAGATACATTAGCTGTTATGGAAGCAAAACCTGAAGATATTATTCAGGGTAATAGTGGAAAGAAATTGGGTACAAGTAATTACTATTATTTTAATGCCTATTTTGCATCTTACGTTGAAGATGAGTTTGGTACACAGACTGCTAATCCGGTCCTCATTGACGACATGTTCTGTATTGATATCCTTGGTTTTGATGGTAAGGATGTTGAAATTAATCTGTTTGCTGGTGATTTGGCAAATGATCCTGGTATATGGTCTGCAGGGCGTGAATTGCCTACCTATATTGTCTTAAATGACTTGAATGGTGAGCAATTTGAAAGAACGCTGAGCTATTATAATCGCTCTAAAGGTTATGGTATTGAAGCAGAAATCTTTTTGATAGGTGAAATGGATGGTATAAATATGTATTACAATACGCAAATAGCTCCTGTAGCTGGTGGTGCCAGTGTGTCTGATGGTGAAGGCGATGATGCTGGTAATCCTGTTTATCTGTTTACCACATTCCCTATGTTTATCCAAGAGGGAACTGATTATGCTTGGTCAGAAAACTATGACTTTGAGGGTATCCCTGAGTGGGCTGAGCTGAAGATTGATCCCACCTACTACGAAAATGAACAATATACCAATGTACGTGGTTTGCATATGGTGTGGTTTGAGTGCCAGCCTTTACCGGAAGGTGTAACAGGTCGTTATGCGACAGTTAAGGTTACGAGTGCCCGTGGTGCTCATGCTGAAGAAGATATTCTCCTCATTCAGGGCGACGCCACCATCACTGGTGTAAATGCCATGAAGTTCGATGCCAACGGCAAGTTCGTAGGTTCTACCTTCAACCTCGCCGGCCAGCGCGTCAACGACAACTTCAAGGGCCTCGTCATCAAGAACGGCCGTAAGTTCATGAACAAGTAATCAGGTTGTGGTTAAGTAATCCCACATTACTGATACACCCTATTAACACAAAGAATCCGGGCAACTCTCATTGCTCGGATTCCTTCTTTTCTACCTGCCTCCTGGGACTGTCCCATCTGTGCGACTTGTCGCACTGGGGGACTGTCCCGCATACGTCTAAATTCACAGCGTGCTGCCAGCACGCTTAAATTTTTCAGCAGGAGCCTTCCGCTGTCTCGCAGGAGCCTTCAGCCATTGCGCTGGAGGCTATTATTTGTGACGCTATTATAATAGGTAGGAGTCCACTTTTTCAGGGGTAAAAGTCAACGTTTTCAGTACACTATGTCTTAGCCTGACTGGTGTTGACTTCTGAGGAGCCTCAAAAAAGTTAAAAAGTATGAGAAGAGGTAAGCGTTATTCTCGCATGTTCAAACGTGCAGTTG
>JAEEGL014742888.1_pt1 | contig 10086 bp, 7 predicted proteins | sample 9134231 | NCBI WGS metagenome assembly JAEEGL01 (sample SAMN16246548, study PRJNA631951) | gut metagenome | biome: gut microbiome; feature: rumen; material: fiber-attached | host: Bos | place: Iran: Karaj | collected 2018-10 | reverse complement strand
CTCACCTGCGCCGGCGATCTGGCGAAGCTCGGCTATGACGTGACCATTTTCGAGGCGCTGCACAAAGCCGGCGGCGTGCTTGTTTACGGTATCCCTGAGTTCCGTCTCCCGAAGGACGCCGTCGTGGAAAAAGAGATCGAAAACGTCAAGTCTCTCGGCGTGAACATCGTGACGGACTGCGTTATCGGCCGCACGACGACGATCGACGAGCTGATGGACGTGGAAGGATTTGACGCGGTCTATGTCGGTTCCGGCGCAGGCCTTCCGAGATTCATGGGGATCCCCGGCGAGCAGGCGCTCGGCGTCTTCTCCGCAAATGAGTACCTGACGAGGAGCAACCTCATGAAGGCGTTCGACCGCGAGAATTCCAGGACCCCAATCATGGTCGGAAAGACGACGGTCGTCGTCGGCGGCGGCAACGTCGCGATGGACGCCGCGAGAACGGCACTCCGTCTCGGGAGCGAGGTCTACATCGTGTACCGCAGAAGCGAAGAAGAGCTTCCTGCCAGAAAAGAAGAAGTGCACCACGCGAAGGAAGAGGGTATTCAGTTCAATCTCCTGACAAACCCGAAGGAGATCACGACCGACGAGAACGGCTGGGTGAACGGAATCACCTGCGTGAAGATGGAGCTCGGCGAGCCCGACGCGTCCGGCAGAAGAAGCCCGGTCGAAGTCGAGGGAAGCGATTTCCACATTGATGCCGACTGCGTCATCATGGCGCTCGGCACATCCCCGAATCCGCTGATCAAGTCCACGACGAAGGGTCTTGAGACCAACCGCCGCGGCGGCATCATCGCGGACGAGACCGGCCTGACTTCCCGTCCCGGCGTCTTCGCGGGCGGTGATGCGGTCACCGGTGCAGCCACTGTCATTCTCGCCATGGGCGCGGGCAAGGCAGCCGCGAAGGGGATCCACGAGTATCTGTCCGGCAAATAATGCTGACCATCTGGCTTCCCATTATGTGATGTGCCGGCTGTCCAAATGCCGGACACCTCTCAGCTGATGGAAATATGATATTTGCTCAGGCCGTGATGTGCCATGCCGGGTGCTTACTAAGCCGCCGGCACTTAGCGAGGTCTCTCACGAGCTTAGTGCCGCTGCGAGCGTGTTGCAGCGAGAGCGGGCCCGGCATGGTACATGCATGGCTCTGGCAAGATCAATAAATACTCATACAACATAAGGAATTACGGAATTTGACACAACTTCTTGACCTGCCTGCGGAAATACAGCGGGAGATCTTCGGGGCGTATGACAACTACATCCGCAAGGTCGAAAAAGATCTGAACGTGACGATCATCGCGCGCGACGGCCGCGTCAAGGTGATCGGCGATGAAAAAGACGTGCGCGGGGCTGTCGCTGTTTTGCGGCAGCTCGCGTCACTTTCCGAACGCGGCTCCCATATCGAGGAGCAGAAGGTGGACTACGCGCTGGAAATGCGTGACGAGGCCCCTTCCGACATGCTTCTGAAGATCGATGCCGACACCATCTGCCACACGGTGTCGGGGAAACCGGTCAAGCCGAAGACGATCGGCCAGAAAGCGTATGTTGACGCGATCCGGAAAAACCTGATCGTGTTCGCGAACGGCCCCGCCGGGACCGGCAAGACGTATCTGGCCATGGCAATGGCCATCACAGCTTTTCAGAACAAGGAAGTGGAGCGCATCATCCTGACCCGGCCGGCGATCGAAGCCGGAGAGAAGCTGGGCTTTCTGCCCGGCGACCTGCAGAGCAAGGTCGACCCTTACCTGCGGCCTCTCTACGATGCGCTGTACCAGATCATGGGCGCCGAAAACTTCATCAAGAACTCGGAGAAGGGGCTGATCGAGGTTGCGCCTCTCGCTTATATGCGCGGGCGGACACTCGACAATGCCTATATTATTCTGGATGAGGCGCAGAACACGACGCCGGAGCAGATGAAGATGTTCCTGACCCGCTTCGGTTTCGGGTCGCACGCGATCATCACCGGCGATATCACGCAGAAGGACCTCTCGCCAGGAACCGCGTCCGGCCTGGATATCGCTTCGCGTGTCCTGCGGGACATCGACGGGATCGCCTTCATGGAACTCACGAGCCATGACGTCGTCCGCCATCCTCTCGTGCAGAAGATCGTCCGGGCTTATGAACTGTTTGAGAAGAAACAGGATCATGCCGCGCGCAGGAATGAGCACGGCGGCCGCGGCAGAGGCGGGAGATAAAATGGGAAGCGTATGGATCGATATGGCACAGAATGCCGGCGCAGATTCCATGAGTGACTGGGATTTCTCTCCTGAGGAGACCGCAAGGCTCGTGGCGGAGGACGTCCTCACACAGGCTTCGTGCCCGTTTGACGCTGAGATCTCGCTGACTGTGACGGAAGATGACGAGATCCGGGAGATGAACCGGGACTACCGGGGCATCGACGCTCCGACGGACGTTCTGTCCTTCCCGAATCTCGAATATGATATACCGGGCATTTTCCCGGAAGATGCCGCGGATTCCTTCGACACGGCGGACCCGGAGACGGGACGCGTGCTTCTCGGCGACATCGTGATCAACGCGGTGCGTGTGAACGAACAGGCGGAGAGCTACGGTCACTCGAGGCGGAGGGAATACGCTTTTCTCGTGGCACACAGCATGTACCATCTGCTCGGGTACGACCACATGTCGCCGGAGGAGGCGGCAGTGATGGAGGAAAAACAGGAGAGCACGCTGCAAAGGCTCGGGATCACGAGGGATACCGATTGATCCTCACGAAGGATAATGGTTGATACTATGCCTGATTCTGACAGAAGATCCAGGATCCGACTGGACGCGAGAACAACTACCATACTGATATTCACCGCGCTGCTTGCCGCGGTGCAGATCCCGCTGGTAAAAAGCGCCGGCGCGTCCGGCATGGCTTACGCGGCGCCTTCTTTCTGTCTCTTTTATCTCGGCTTTATCGTATTTCTTTTCCAGACGGAAAACATATTAAAAAACATGACACAGGGCAGGATCCGCCGCGGCTTCATCAGTGACAGCCTGCGTCTGATGCGCTACACCCTGCTGATCCTGATCCCCGTATCGCTGATCATCGCAGGGCTGGTTTTCCTGCTGCGGAGACAGATGGGGATCGCTTTCTGCGGAGAAAAGAATACCTGGATGATCTTCTGCGCAGTTGCGCCATGCGCTCTGTTCTTTGCTCTTTACGGCGTGATCCGGTCCTATTTCACTGCTGTTCAGATGGAAAACATTAATCATGGTTTCCTCGTCTTTTTCGGCGTCCTCTCATTCGCCCTCGTTCTCGCAGGCGCAGGCCGTGCGAAAAAGCAAGGTGTGAAGGTCGCGGCGATCCTGCAGGATGAGAATTATATCCCGATCTACACCGCACTGGGTGCTGTGGCCGGCCTTGTGCTCGCGCTCCTGATCGTGACGCTGCTTCAGGGGATCGTCTTCCTGGTGCTGCACGGAAGACTCACTGAGTCGCTGCTCACAAAGTCCGCTCCCGGGATGGGGCGGAAGGAGACGATGCAGTCGCTCATGAAGCAGCTGGCCCTGAACATGCTGCCGGCATACCTCACGTCGATGATTCCCTGTGCGGCGCTGCTCCTTTGTACCGCACTCTATGTCATCCGTTCCGGAGAAGGGATCTCTTATCCCGGCCTGGGCGCACTCTCGGGCGCGTCCGGCAGCATCATTGTGATCCTGACCTGCCTTCTGCTGATGCCGCTCATTTCGACGGCGCTGCTCTGCGGCAGGGACCTGATCCGGGGCAGTCTGGAAAACTACCAGACCAAATATGTGATCCTGACGCGCCTTCTCACCTATAGCCTTCTTCCCTGGGCAGCGCTGCTTGTTGCCACGGCAGACGTCACCGTTCCCATGATCGTGGGCGGAACCTCGGAGACCGTCACCGGAACCATGCGCGCGGGAGGCAGTCTTGTGTTCCTTGCGGGATGCGGCGTGCTCCTCGCGGAGAACTTCCGGACCGCGCAGCGGAACCGCTTTCTTGCGATCGCTTTTGTCCCGGCGTTTCTGCTGCAGATCCCGATCCTGCTCACCGTGACGCCCGGGAGCGCGGAGCCCTCGCGGATCTTTCTCGCGTACTCCATATTCTGGCTCACGGCTGACGTCGTCATGATCGTGCCGGATATCCGGCTTTTCTGCGGGAAGAGAAACGGCCTCGTCCGGTTTCTTCTGACGCTCGGCTGCGCCGCGGTGTCCGCATTGCCCGCATTCCTCATCTGTCATTTCGGCGGACAGAGCCTCGGCAGCGCCGGTGCCCTGATCCTGAGCCTTCTTACTTTCCTTATCCTCTATCTGGTAACGACTCTGTTCACCGGCTCCGCTGATCTGACCCAGATCGACCGGCTGCCGGGAGGATTCCTCGTGACCGCCGCCGCGGACGCGATCTTCCGAAGGTGACACAGATGGGCGGGGAGAGAACCGTTGCCGTCATCGGCGCCGGGGCTTCCGGCTGCATGGCTGCGATCTGTGCCGCGAAAAGCGGTTGTCATACCATTCTGCTCGAAAAAAACGACAGGATCGGAAAAAAGATCTACGCCACAGGCAACGGCCGATGCAATCTGACAAATCTTTTTCTCACGGAATCCTGTTATCACGGGGACGATGCGCTGAAACGCATGCGCATTCTGTCTGAATTCCCGCCGGAAGCGCTGATCAATGCTTTTGAGGAGATGGGACTTCTCTGCCACGACCGGCAGGGATATGTCTATCCGAGAACCGACCAGGCTTCTTCCGTTGTGCGTGCCCTTGACCTCACAATGAAAAAGCTCGGCGTCACGGTGATGACCGGGGCAGAGGTGACGGCAGTGAAGAGAACTGCTGCCGGGTTTGAGATCGCAGTTAAGGCAAAGAAGAGTCTTGCCGCGGATGCTGTCATCCTCAGCTGCGGCGGCATGGCGGGACCCCAGTACGGGTGCCGCGGCGACGGATACGGAATTGCGCGCTCATTCGGCCACAGCGTCACTGAACTGCATCCCGCCCTGACTCCGCTGATCTCGGACGATCCCTCCATCCGTCTCGCCGACGGGGTGCGGTGTACTGCTTCGATCCGGATCGGGACAGAAGATCACGCCTCCGGTGAGCTGCAGCTCACTTCCCGCGGATTATCCGGTATTCCCGCATTTCAGGTGTCGCAGACCGCGGCAATGATGCTTGCCCGGCATATGTCTGTCACGGCTGTCATCGATTTTCTGCCGGAGATCCCGGAAGGAAAATGGCAGGAGATCATCCGCACAAGGATCTCTCAGCATGAGAATGAGCCTCTGGGAGACTTCTTCGCCGGTCTGGTACACGAAAAAGTGCTCCGCTGGATCCTGTCCAGGCAGTCGCTTCAGCCCGAGACAAAGCGTGCCAGAGCCACGGATGAGCAGATCTCTGATGTGTTTCGTCAGATGCGGGGCTTTGATGTACCCGTCACCGGACTCATGAGTTATGACAAGGCGCAGACGACCGCGGGCGGAGTGCCGCTCGCAGAAGTGGATGACACATTGATGTCAGCGCTTTGCCCGGGGCTCTTTTTTACCGGAGAGCTGCTGAACACCGATGGCCTGTGCGGCGGATACAACCTTCAGTGGGCTTTCGCGACCGGCCGGAAGGCAGGTCTTTCCGCCGGCAGGGCAGAATATTTGTGAATGTACTAAGGAGAGCGGATCTGCGGCTCCGATAACGATCAAGTGAATTATGCTGAGAATCACCCAGGTAAAGCTCCCCTGCGGGAGCAACCGCAAAGCAATTGAACAGAAAGTCAGGAAGATCCTGCGGCTCCGGCATGAAGATCCCTGTGAGATCGAGCCGGAACGGCGCTCGGTCGATGCAAGAAAGAAGCCGCAGCTGTTTGACGTCTATACCGTTCTGGTCAGCGGTCTGAAGGACGAGAAGAAGCGGGCTGACAGGCTTCGCGACAAAAATATTACTGTCATATCACTGGAAGAATATTGTTTTCCGTATTCTGCAGTTACTGTACCAGCCTCCCGCCCAGTCGTCGTCGGCGCCGGACCCGCGGGATTATTCTGCGCGCTGATGCTCGCGGAGAGCGGCCTGCAGCCGATCGTCCTGGAACGCGGGAAAAGAGTGGAAGAACGCATCCTGGATGTCGAGCACTTCTGGGAGACCGGCATTCTCGACCCCGACTCCAATGTCCAGTTCGGAGAGGGAGGTGCGGGAACCTTTTCCGACGGAAAGCTGAACACTCTGATCGGTGACAAGGAAGGCCGCGGAAGATATGTTCTCCGGCGCTTTGTCGAAGCAGGCGCCCCGGAATCGATCCTGTATGACGCGAAGCCGCACATCGGCACCGACCGGCTGCGGGACGTCGTACGAAACCTCCGTGAGCAGATCATCGCCGAAGGCGGGGAGTTCCGCTTCGGAACCAGTGTGGAAGAACTTGTATTTGGTGAGAAGAACGGGAAACGGCATCTCACAGGGCTGAAACTCAGAAAGCGTACCATGGCTGGCCCGTCGCGGGATGGATCCATTTCTATCTCTGACGAACCCGCCGAAGACCCGTCTTACGAAACAGAAATTCTGCGCACCGATGTCTGCGTGCTCGCCCCGGGACACAGCGCGCGCAGCCTGTTCCGGTCTCTGTACGCCCAGGGCGTGCCGATGGAGCAGAAAGACTTCGCGGTCGGCATCCGGATTTCTCATCCGCAGAAACTGATCGACAGCAGCCAGTACGGGCTCTGCGATCCGCGTAAGATGGAAGAGCTCGGCCTGTCCGCCGCGAGCTACAAGCTCACGACCCGCGTGGAAGACCGCGGCGTCTACACCTTCTGCATGTGTCCGGGCGGATACGTGGTCAACGCTTCCTCCGAACCCGGCCGGCTCGCCGTCAACGGCATGAGCGATTACCGGCGCGGCAGCGGAAGGGCGAACAGCGCTGTCGTCATGACTGTCGGCGCGGATGACTTCGAAAGCGGAGAAGTGCTTGCCGGAATGGAGTACCAGATCCGGCTTGAGGAAAAAGCCTTTTCCCTTGCTCATGGGAAAATACCCGTAGAGAAATATACTGATTTCGAAGCGCGGATACCTGCCGATGCTTCATCAGTAAAATACCCGGGCGATCTCTGCATCCGCGGCCAATGGGCACCTGCTCCGCTGCATGAGCTCTTTCCGGAAGAGACCGGCCGCCGCCTCGCAGGCGGGATCCGGGATTTCGACAGGAAGATCCGCGGCTTTGCCGGGGAGGACGCCTTCCTGATCGGCCTGGAGAGCCGGACATCCTCCCCGGTACGCATCCTGCGCTCGGACAGCTGCGAGTCGGAAGTCAGAGGGCTTTTCCCCTGCGGGGAAGGCGCCGGTTACGCAGGCGGCATCATGTCGGCGGCGATGGACGGGATCCGCGTCGCGGAGCATGTGGCGGAACATATGATAACTGCCGCTTCCGGACAGACAGATGACTAAGGCGCCGCCTTTGCTGTAGAATGGTGGAAACCGGCCGCGCGCCGGATCACAATAAAACGATCTTCGGAGAACAATTGCAATGGAAAAAACGGACAGCATTACAACCGGCATGACCGGCACGGACAGCGAAGCGCTTCGCGGCACCGCGTCTGACAGAAATGCCGCCTACCGCAGTACGCTGAAGGACCGGAAACGCATCGTCGTCAAGGTCGGGTCCTCATCGCTGCTGCATCCTTCGACGGGACATGTCGATTTTCACAGGATCGATGTGCTCGCGAGGGAACTCTGCGACCTGAAGAACCGCGGCAAGGAAGTGATCCTTGTCAGCAGCGGAGCGATGGCGGTCGGAAGAGACGCGCTGCGGGCGGAGTCCGATATTCTGAAGCGCGACGGCCATATGACCCTGAAGCAGGCCTACGCCGCCGTCGGGCAGGCAAGGCTCATGATGCTGTACCAGAAGTTTTTCGACGATTATAACCAGACCTCTGCGCAGGTCCTGATGACGATGAACAACGTGACGAGCGGCGAGGGCAAGGAGAACCTGCAGAACACCTTCACCGAGCTCCTGCGGCTCGGCGTCATCCCGGTCGTCAATGAGAACGACTCCGTCGCGACGAGCGAGATCGCGGTCGGCGACAACGACACACTGTCAGCGATCGTCGCGTCCCTCGTCGGCGCGGATCTGCTGATCCTGCTCTCGGACGTCGACGGCCTGTATTCCGACGACCCGCACATCCACGAGGACGCGAAGTTCATTCCTCTTGTGGAAAAGCTCGACGACGGGATCATGAGCCTCGGCAAGAGCACGACGGGAAGCAGCGCCGGCACCGGCGGAATGCAGACCAAACTCTCCGCGGCGCAGATCGCGGTAAAAAGCGGCTGCGACATGCTGATCCTGAGCGGAGAGGATATGCACATCATCCACCGCATCATCGACGGCGCGGACTACGGGACGCTGTTCCAGGCGCAGCCGGACGGATCGTTTGACCTGCAGCGGCACCTGATGGAAGAATAGAGATGAATGAGAACCGGCCGCCCATCGTTCTCGACGAGAGCGAGGAAAAGAAGAGGATCCGGCATCTGATCCTGAGCAGGCGGGACGCGATGCCGCCGCAGGAGCGTGAAGAAGCGTCGCGGAGGATCACGGAGACGATCCTCTCGCTCCCGGCTTATCAGGCTGCGGACGACGTTCTCTGTTTCCGTTCTTTCGGTTCCGAATACCGGACTGACCAGCTCATCCTCACCGCACTCAAAGGCGGCAAGTCTGTCTTCCTCCCGAGGGTGGAAGGCAGGAGAGTGATGTCGTTCTACCAGTATGATGAGGGCGATACGCTCAAGGCGAACCGCTACGGGATCGAAGAACCGCTCCCGGATCCGGCAAAGCTCTGGACGCCCGTCACTGCGGATCTTTCCGGGAAAATGCGCCGTGCGATCGTCGTCGTCTCATGCGTCGCTTTTGACCCCCGGCTCAGCCGCATCGGCTACGGCGCCGGATATTACGACAGCTTTATCACGCAGTGCCGCCGCAAGATGCGTGCCGCTGCGCACGAACTCCCGGATGGCGGCGATTTGATCTTCTTCGCCGGCGCCGCGTTCGCGCTTCAGATGATAAAGGAACCGCTCCCGATGGAAGAACAGGACCAGAAGACGGATCTGTTTGTGACCGAATACGGAACGGTCCTGGGAGAATGATTCATTAAGGATCGGCCGCATTTATATCAGCCAGACAGCCCGCCGGTCAGAAAGGAAACAGCAATATGGAACTCCGGGATTACATCATTCAGATCTGTGAGAAGGCAAAGGCAGCCCGTTTTGAGACGGCAAGGCTGAGCGGAGAGCAGAAGAACGCCCTCCTTTCCGCAGCTGCGGATCTTCTCGTCCTGAGAGCAGGCGATATCCTGTCCGCGAACGAAGAGGATATGAAGAGGGCCGTGGAAAAGGGCATGTCCGCCGCACTCCAGGACCGTCTCCGCCTCACTGATGCGCGGATCCGCCAGATGGCGGAGGGACTCCTCGAAGTCGCGAAGCTCCCGGATCCGGTCGGCGTCGAGCTGGAGTCCTTTGAGAGGCCGAACGGGATGCGGCTGAAGAAGATCTCCGTCCCGATGGGCGTCATCGGGATCATCTTCGAATCCCGGCCGAACGTCACGGCGGACGCATTTGCGCTCTGCTTCAAAGCCGGAAGCTGCGCGATCCTCAAAGGCGGAAGCGACGCGCTGTCCTCCAACCGCGCGATCGTGGACATCCTGCATGAGGCGCTCCGCTCTTTGAATATCCCGGAAGCCGCCCTGCAGCTGATCGACGTCACGGACCGCGAGGCGACCCGGATCTTCATGCAGCAGCGCGAGTACGTCGATCTCCTGATCCCGCGCGGCGGAGCGGGACTCATCCGCAGTGTCGTCGAGAACAGCAGGATCCCCGTGATCGAGACCGGCGTCGGCAACTGCCACATCTATGTCGACAAGAACGCCGATCCCGAAATGGCGCTCCGGATCCTGGTGAACGCGAAGACACAGCGCATCGGCGTCTGCAACGCGGCCGAATCGCTCGTCATCCATGAATCGGTTGCGGAAGATCTGCTTCCCAGGATCGCGGAAGTCCTCCGGGAAGCCGTCCCGGATCATCCGGTGGAACTGCGCGCAGACGAGGCGTCGCTGCCCATACTTGCCGGAACTGCCGCCGCAGATGCGGAAGGGGCGG
>JAEEGL014714761.1_pt1 | contig 10086 bp, 8 predicted proteins | sample 9134231 | NCBI WGS metagenome assembly JAEEGL01 (sample SAMN16246548, study PRJNA631951) | gut metagenome | biome: gut microbiome; feature: rumen; material: fiber-attached | host: Bos | place: Iran: Karaj | collected 2018-10 | reverse complement strand
TTTTCCCCAAAATTCCTAGCACTATTAACGGCAATATAATAAAAGCAATCGGTAATAATTTTTGTGTCAGGGTAAACCTACGGCGTTCCTTAGGATCAAAGATCCCAATTTTTCCTAATTCGTCAGAAAAAAGCTTAAGACCTTTTTGTGAAATTTGAGTTTCGTTATCACCTTCTGCTAAGTCATTCAGATCAAATAAAACATCCTCAGCAGATCTTGAAGATGTCTGTTTTACAGATAACACACCATATACCAAAACTGCTGCTAAGACTGCCCAAACGATCATCTTCTCTCTCCCCTCTACAACCTTCGTCTGGACATATAGAACATCCACCCCAAGCCAAGTAACATTAAACTTACCCCACCAGTTAATGCCCAAAAACCTACAGGATGCTTTAAGGCATCACTGATTAAATCAGCATTACCTGCTACCTGAATTAATCCGATAATAATTGCACAACCTGCTATACCAACTGCAGAAAGACGTTGCATAGCTAGAGCGCTTTTAATTTTTCTCCTGAATGACTGTCTTTGCCTTGTCACCTTTGCCAAGCGTTGCAAGCTTGCACCAAGTGAAGATCCCTCTTTTCTCGCTAAGATAAAGGTACTCTTAAAAAGCTTTAAGTCAGGATGTTTAATCGACGCAGCAAAACTCCAGACGGCGTGATCTTCCTCTTCACCTCGTTCAAGACGTTCTGAAAAAATATTAAGTTCTTTTCTTAAAATTGATCCCTCTGAAAAAAGGCTGCCGCATTCTTGAAGAGCAATGAGTGGATCCAATCCAGTACGAATACCAGAAGCAACCGAAATCAGAAGTGGCACATAATCACGTTCAAAATCTTCAGTGCGTAACCATGTTTTTCTTGCAATCTTAATTCTTGCAATTAATAAAATTCCAAAAATAAACAGAGGAATCAGTACCAATCTATGGATGAAAATTAGGATAAGGCTAACAACTGTTACAGCTATAATAACATTTAGGTAAAGCTTTCTAATTTCAGCACCGTTCATTCCAGCATAGAAGAACATACTGTTAAGTCTATTCTGAATGCTGTCATCATCAGACTTGTTTTGAAGTGGATCGCCGTCAATATCCCCCCAAAGTAATTCTTTAGCTTGTTCTTCTACTTCACGACGCCCCACCATTTCATCTCCTACTTTTCAGTCGTAAGTCTTGGTGGAAATTTACTAAGAACCACAGGTTCGGATGTATCTTCTAAAGCATCACGATAATTACTAACACGACAACAAACTTTCCAGGTTGGCACACCTTCTAAGCACTCATACTTAAAAACATCTTTTTGACGCATCGCACCATCTGCCACTGCGCCGATTTCTTTAACTTCCATAATTCGACGCAACCCTGTTTCATGGCAGATATTTACAAAAACTATAACCTGTACTGCTGTGGAAATCTGTCGTGCAAGAACTTGCTGTTCAACACCTTTTTGAGCCCGTCCTAAGAAAAGCTCCAGACGGGTAATTGCTTCAGCAGAGCTTTTAGCGTGAATAGTTGAAAGACCAGGGTGACCAGAAGCACAAACATCGATAAATGCTTCAGCCGCCTCTGCATCACGCATCTCACCGAAGATAATGCGGTTCATCGCCATACGCATACCAGCTCTAATACATTCAGATGGCGATACACGACCAGCACCATCAGTATTTGCTTCACGAGTTCTTAGATATCTAACGTGTGGGTGTGAAAGTCTAATTTCGGGGGTATCTTCAATCACTAAGATTGAATCTTCCACAGGAGCGCAGGCTGCCAAAGCACGGGTTAGTGTTGTTTTACCAGTTGCCACCTCTCCCACAATTAAAACTGTATGTCCTGCTCTAACCAATGTTTTTAAGTAATTAAAAATTTCAACAGGTGCTAGGCAATTTTTTATCAAATCATCACAAACGACATCAGCGAATCTGTTGATTCTTATTGTTAAATAAGGTCCACCTTCGCAGAGTGATTTATGCACGACATGTAAACGAGCATAGGCACCAATCATGCCGTCAGCAATCGGTTTCTTAGTTGAAACGGTTGCTCCTCCTTTTTTAAGCAACCTCTCAACAAAGGCTTCGTAAGCTTCTTGATTTGGAAATGAAATATCTGTGTTTAAATTTCTACGTCCCTGTTGAACTGTAACCTTTGAATAATCACTCACGATGATATCTGAAATCCTTTTGTCATCAACAAGTGGTTGTAAAATTCCAAACGGTTTCCTATCAGTTTCAATATTGCTAAGGATTTGATCTCTTTCAAAAGCTGTTAAATCAAAGCCCAAACGTTTTGAAACTTTACCAATTAAGGCTGTCAGTTCTTGATTCGAAAGCGGTTCTTCATCATCTGAAGCGTTAACCATTTCACGCTGCACATCTTGCAGAATATGCATTACAATTGGAGAAAGCTGACTTGATTGCTGAGTTGTTGTTGCAGCAAAAGGATCACGTTCTTCTTCCAAAAGTGCAATATCATACTTCTGCATAGAAACTACTCCTCGTTTTCTCTTGCAACCAGGAAACCTTGTGGAATTGCATCAGAACGAATCCAATCACCATCAGTTAATGCAAAACGTTTGCTAGCGCTGCCATTTTTCCCTTGAACTTCAACAAAGCCTTTTACGACAACATGACGTGCTGTATTCATCTTGCCGTGCAATCTATCGGGGGTAAAGCTTTTATCCACCCACTGTTCTTCATCTTCTTTACTTCTCAAAGCAAATGAGATTCTGCCACGCGGAATAGCAGTATTAATAGCCAAAGCTTGCTCTTGAGTAACAAGTAAGGTCACAGTGCTGGGAACATGTGGGGCGCTACCGTTTCTCATTGGATCAACGGTACGCTCAGCTGAAAGAATTTGTACCTGCTCTGCAATAACACTGGTACGGAATTTTTCAACCAACAAAACATCCACAATTGAACCAGAGCTTGCCCAACCTTCAACCGCTGTAGTTGCATCTACCTTAACAGTGATAGCACGCATCCCTGCTGGGATACGTTCGATTACAGGATTAATTGCTGATGCATTCATGCTAATATTGTCCTTATAAAAAGGGACATTAGCTGGTAATACTGCGGTTGTTACAGCATCTTGAACAGAAGCTAAGGTTGTCAGCGCCGTTGGTGCAAGTTGACTTCTTGGATATGGCACCATCTTAACTTCAATATCGCGTACCTTCGTTCCAGTTGGAACACTCTTTACTGGAACAGGGATTTCCACCGTATCATATTCAGCCACATAAGTGGGCTGTGCCTCTGCAGGCTTAATATCAGGTGAAAAATTCTTATTTGTAATTAAGAAGGCAGCAATGACTACAGAGGCAGCAATTAACGCATAGCCTGTTGTCGATGATGACCTTCTTCGTCTATGACTTTGAATACTACGTGTAGCCATTGTATCTCCTCCTTATTGCTACAGATTAGGTTAGCCTTCTGTTGAACCACCTTCTGTTGAACCACCTCCGGAGACAGAAGTCTCAGCACCGTTAATCTGCTCTGTCCGCTTATCTGCCCAATCGCCAACAGCCTTTAAGAAATCACCCAGGTTGCCACCCATAGTATCTAGAGCAACCCAGACAACACCGATTATTACAGCTGCACCAGCGCAATACTCTAAAAGTGTAAAACCTGACTCGTCAGAACCTCTGCGTTTAATTTCGATTAATTTTTTCATTTTTAACTCTCCTATTTTTACAACAACATTCTAGACAAACACGACAGAGTCTTTTAAATACTAACAGTTCATCTCATATCGAAATACCGCCAAAGCTTTATTCCCCTAATGTCATGAACCGCTACCCTAGTCAGACACAACGTGTGCCCCCGAAATCAATGCACTTAATTCAGCTTCAGAATCAGCAGCGCTTACAGCTTCTATCGCAGTGGGAAGTGGCAATGCCTTTCTTTCTGGTGATGTAAGCTTAGGCTGTAAGTTATTATTCTTTAGCTCCGAGTACATATCTTTAACATTGACGCGACGCATTAGGGTTTGGAATGCTGGCATAAGTCCGCTCTTCTCCTGCTTCATATCTGCAGGAATAATACGATCAACAACTTCACGAATCGCCTTTACGGTTTTACTTGATGAACGGCTATATAGCGTACCTCCAGAAGCTGGCCACCTTGAACCGCTGTTGCAAAGTGGTATCTCCATAAAGGCTTGACCCTCCATAAGTTGCGCTGCGTTTGAAAATTCTTTTTGTAAGAAGTTGTGAGAAAGTCCATTCTTTTCTGCCGCATTCTCAACAACTGTTAAAACAGCATCCGCAGCTAAGAGGCTACGGAACTGATTTAATCTATCAACTCCAGCATAAAGGGAAGCTGGGTCATTATTAATGACGAAAATAAGCTCATCAGCGATACGAAGCACAACCCTAAGAGCTGAGCTGCGTAAATCTGCTGCATCAACCACTACAAAATCAAACATTCCATCTAGCATCTCGAAAATGGAAAGTAGTGTTCTTTGATAGCCGCTACGCGGATCGAACAAGGTGTCGCTTTCAGGAATTGGAGTCATACACATTAAGTTTGCTTCATCACTCCAAACTGTTGATAGACACTCTTGAACATTTTCTTGGGTAACTGGTTTAGTACGATCAAATAAATTTTGTAAGTTCTCATTAATGAAAGGACGAACCTGCAAGAAGCGACTTAAATCTTGAGTTTCAGAATCAAAATCGATAACTAATGTTGAATGACCTTCTGCGGCAAGTCCTTCACTTATAGCTGCTGCAACTGAAGTTGTTCCAACACCACCTTTACCTGAAGCTACTACAACTAAGCGTCCACTCTTTTGATTTTTTCTACGACGTCCTGTCATTAAAACCAACTTGCGAATGAACTCACCAGCAGAAATATCTCCTGCCAAAGTATCATCAATACCGACTGCTGCAAGACGTTCAATAACAGTTAAATCTGAATAGTCGTTTAACCAAGCTAAAAGAATTGAACTTGTAAGAAGTTTACGAATTCGACCTAAATCTGAAAATTCACCTGTGGCAATTTCTGGTCCGATTAAGCAGGCATCAGGGGCTGCATGGAATTTTAGTTCCTCTAATGCAAGTGGTTTAATACTGATTTGTGGAAGATTTACTGAAATTTGAAATTCTGCTTTAAGGTAGGCATTTATCCTTCCAACTATCTTGGTACGAGATTCAGCACTACGATCTACAACATATAAGGTAAACATCAAATCACCTCATGCAAAACGAAATCCTAATTTCAGCAGCTACTCGGATAACTTTCACAGCCTTATAATTAAGCGTCTAATAGGATAATCTTTCAAAAAACGCTAAGCAAAATTTCATTGCTTAAATATTTCAAGCACAGAATCCCATCCCCAAAGTATTTTGTTTCAGAATAAGATGGGGTCTGATTCCTATGAGGTGAAAACATTAATAAAACCAACTCCTTACAACGCTAAAATACAAAATATACCTATATATCGTAAATTTTCTTAATTTGTTGCCTGTTTTTCTAAAAAAATTTTTTAAGAAATCAATTAATTTTGCCCCCAGTTGGTTACTGACGGATACCTACAATCTGCTACCAGAATTCAGCAATCAGCTTGCAGCCGTCAGCAACCAGCTTACCTGTTACCCGTTTCCTGTTTTCCCGTTACCTGTTACCCGCCTCCTGCTTTTTTGCCTAGTGGAAGCCATTGGAGATCTTTTTCAGCAATCAGCAACCAGCTACCCGCTATCAGCAACCAGCTTACAGCAATCTGCTACCCGTTACCTGCTTACCTGTTACCAGAATCCTGTTCCCAGTTTTTCTGTTACCTTTCCCTCAAATACTCCCCTATTGCAACTAACGTATCAACATGAAAAGATTTCACTATGAATTCAGATCTAACAATCAAACGACAGTTTCTTCTCGGTGGTTTTAATAGTGAATACACTTTAGAGTGCGAGATCTCTGATGAAGAGTTACAAATGTTATATACCAGTATTATCCTAGACCTTATTCCAAAGGAAGCTTTCGAAGACGATTGCCTAACGGATCTAAAAGGGCGTGACCAACAAAAACTTGAATGCAAAAAAGAGTGGCAAATGACAGGTGAAGAGCTACTCTTTATCGCTGGTACTATCACTGAAGAAGAAAATGTCACGGATGAAGATGAAGAAAACGATAAAAAAGAGGAGAAGGTTATCTTAAAAGATAAAGATTTTACTCTACGTTTTCATACAAAATTTGGTGAGTTTTACGATACACACGTTAGACACGATCTAAAAATCGTTCAACCGCTAACTATCAATCAAACTTTATATCCAAAGCGTTTGCCAGAAAGTACAAAAATACAAGCATTACGACTTGGTATTGACGTGTTTCATTGTAGACGTGTTATCGCAGCTTTTGGTTTTACACCTATTGTAACGGAAAACCTAATTATCGAATGCTATAACAATCAATTAAATCTAACTATCAAAGCAGAGGATCTTAAAAAGAAAAACTCTCTTCCACTTCAAAAAAATGAGCTACTGAACAGGCTTTCCGTGATAATCAAAAAGCTATGTTCGATTGATATAATACTCGACTACACAAATAAAATATCACAACATTAATACCCTGCACGCTTATTCTAGCGGTGAGTCATGCTTTGGATCTGTTCATTAACACCATCGTTTTCTTCGACCCAATCAATATACTCATAAGCTGCTTGTAAAACAGATTCTGGGGACTGAGGAATTGGAATTTGTTTGATATATTCCATTGCAGCCTCCCTTGAAACAAATTTATCATCAAGCCAGATACGAACCATAGTAACTGTACCGTATTCAGGATTGTTGGTACAAACAGTTCTTAAAATTCTTTTGCCCAAATCAACTTTCATCAACTTATCGAATTTTAAACAAATAGCTGCAACATAATTAATTAAGCTATCGTCAACTTTTTCACATGATAAATTGGCTTGAGCAATATACCACAACGCTTTTTCCATTACAGCGATGCCATCACGTTCTGAAATACGCATAAACAAATTTGAAAGCCACAATAAATTAGGAACAATAGCATAAAAAGATTGAACATGGTGTTTTTTCCTCGGAAGCTCCGATATGTCCTTTAATATTCGAGCTCCTCTTTCATCTTCAGTATGATTTTTTAATATTTCTTCACGCCCCGCTTTCGCAATAGCCCGACATTCTTCTTTATGATCAAGGTAATATTTAATTTTTTCTGCAGCTTCTTTTGTATCACCCTTTTTGTAAGTTACTAAATGCTCACCAGGATTAAAAAGTTCCCTCAAACCGTTTTCAGATTCTTCAGTCAAAAGAAGCGCTCCTGTCATCATCGCTTCAAAAACTCTAAAGTTTAAATCGCCCTTTACTGTTTGATTTATAACTATTTCGCTGCGAGGAAAGATCTCAGCCCAATTGCCACTTTTCACAAGAACAGGTGCAAGTTTTTGAAGTTTATCAAAGAACTCAACCCGATCTGGATTAAGTTTTTTATTAAGCGTGCCAACAAAAACTGCTCCATATTCCTTTTCTTCTACAGGTTCAAGATATTGAGATGCCCAAAGCGGCATCCACCTTACGTCACAATTACTATCCTTAAATGCTGATATGTAATCACACTGTGCAACATAAGTAATATCGAAAAGCTTGGCAGTATGCTGATGAATATCTGCATGATGATGTGTATCAACAGAATAAAATACGGTCGGAATTTCAAGCTTCTCAAAGCCAGTGAATAAAAGTGGAGCGCTCTCATCCAACGCAATGACGCAATCTGGTTCAAAATTTAACTTTTGACCTACTTCAGTAATATCCATAAAAGGACTAAGAAGTTGCACATCCATATTGTTGCGTGTACCAACACTTAAGACCTTATGTCCTTGTTTTCTGAAATAATCAGCAAACCAATTTTGATTTAACAGAAGTATATTCACAACTTTTCACTCACTAACACAAATTCGCAACCTTCTTCTCAATCATCTCCTTTAACTCAAGCGCATGTTGATGATTTGGATCGAATAAGGTGATCTTATTCACCTCATCCCAAGCTTCATCAAGTTTATTTTGAGCAAAATAACACCCTGCAAGTGAATAACTAAAATCCAAATTTCCAGGATGCAATTCAAGATAATTCTTAAGAGCGGTTTCAACCTTATCTAACTGTCCAAACTTGTAACCCAATTCTATTACACCGAGCAAAGCACGCCTATTTTCTGGGTTGTAGCTTAATGCTCTTGAAAAATAGTGCCAAGCTCCATCGGTATTGGAAAGCATATTGTTGCAAGTTCCAATTCCTGCTAGCGCGGTATCATTTTTTTCATCAAGACTTAACGCTTCCTCAAAAGCTTCACGAGCTTCATCCCATTTTGCAAGGCTTATCGCTAAGGCGCCACGACCATTGTATGCTCTAACAGAACGGGAGTTCCTTGAAAGAACATCATTAAAGATTTCTTCAGCTGTCTTTGTTTCACCTTGAAGAATCTTAACTTCACCCTTTAAGAGTTCTGCCCACTCCAGCTCACTAGCTGTCGCTTTTCCGGAGCTGAATACCTCTTCAACTCCTTTAAGAACCTTGTCGTATTCGCACTGATGTTTAAGTTCATCTAATTTTACAAGATCCATCAGAAAATTTGGGTAATCATCATTGGCTTCCCTTGTTGCAATTGCATCATCATACTCAAGAATTTTTGTTTCTTGTGCTGATTGAAGTTCTTCCTCAATTGTATCGCGTAGCTGTTCTGCCTCTTTGTATTCTGGGTTCTTACTTAACAATTGAGAAACCGTTGCAAGCGCCACTTGAAGTTGACCATCTTTATAAAGCGCCCCAGCATAGCAGAAAGCCATTTCTATACTGTCAGGATGATTTTCAACATATTTTCTTAACCTTGGGCACAATTCATGGTAACGATTTAAGCTGTAACAACACGACATATATTGAGAAAGGGTTACAAGATGATCGCCATCAAGTGCAAGTGACTTAGTTAAATCCTGATAAGCTTCTTCAAATTTACCTTGTCTTATCTCGCACATTCCAAGACCGCTCCACGAACGAGGATCGTGTTCATCAAGTTGGGTTGCTTGCTTAAAATACTTCACAGCTTCATCGATATTGTTTTCTGCAAGATAGACAGCTCCCCTAGTTTTTAATATCCTACCAGATTTTGGATTAAGCTTTGCTGCTTTTTCTAACAGTTCATGAGCTTTATTATATTCTCTGTCACGAAGTGCTTGCTCACCACCTTCAAGTAGTTCCTGACTTTCAATCTCTGTTGCTGCAGTTTCGTAACTTTCATTTTGCGACTTCTCCAGCGTTGAGCCTCTTGTAGAGCTAGTTACTTCACTTCCCAACACAGTTTGATAGGCTTTCAGTGTTTCTCTTGCAGCATTTTCCCATGTAAATGATTTACAGTGATCCTTAAAACCATCTTTAACCGGGCAATAATAAGCTGCATAAACTGCGTTTCTAATGGATTCTGCGTTATCTGGGCTACAATAGAAGGCATCACTACCTAAGTAATCCGGTGTTGTTCCCGTTGCAACTGCAACAACATTACAACCGGCAGCTCCTGCTTCTAATGACACCAATCCAGGAAGCTCATACCAACTTGGTAGAACGTGTACTTTAGCTGCAGCGTATGCTGAAGCTAACATCTCATCGGAAAGGCGATCTAGCACTAAGGTCTGGCCTTGACGTTTAAAAGCTCTAACTGCTGCAGCATATTCTGGTTGATACTCAACACCTCCAGCTACTAAAACAACCGGCAGTTCACAATCTTCCAATGCTTTTAAGAGCATCAATTGATTCTTACGACTTTCAAGACGTCCGACACACAAGATAAAATCTTTAATTCCATATTTATCAATAAAGAGTTGTTTATCTGTGTGACGTGCGACTTCGTGACCTAACGGCACTTCAAAAATTCTTGGTTTCTCACCATAAAGCTCACGCAAAACCTTTGTTTCACCTTTGCCTGTACTAAAGAGTGCAGCAGCGTGTTCAACTACAAAGTGATTATCAAATGCTGGCGCTCTCTGTATCTGATTGTAGATCGGAATATTTTCATCAAACCATGCCCTATCCTGTCCACGTTTCACATATTCAGTGAGAAATCTTGAAAACATGATTGACTGATTG
>JAEEGL013343197.1_pt1 | contig 10086 bp, 6 predicted proteins | sample 9134231 | NCBI WGS metagenome assembly JAEEGL01 (sample SAMN16246548, study PRJNA631951) | gut metagenome | biome: gut microbiome; feature: rumen; material: fiber-attached | host: Bos | place: Iran: Karaj | collected 2018-10 | reverse complement strand
GCACTTGCCTCTTCAATTAAATAACCATCTAAAGTTTCAAGTTTCTCTAATTCTTTAATGTTTTCTTCGTTAACATTGCCGCCATAAATGACTTTTATATCCATATTATATTGTTTTTTTAGTATTCCCTTGATTAAATCTATTACTTCTTGTAAATACTCAACTTTAGGAATTTGTTTTCCTTTATATGCCCAGTTTGGTGCATAGCAGATAATCATATCTTGATCTACTTCTATGCCTTCCAGATAATCTTTTATTTGTCTTCTTATTATATTGATTGTTTTATTTAATTCATATTCGTAATATGTTTCTCCAACTATGATAATTGGTCTTATATTATAACTTAAAGCTTCTTTTATCTTTTTATTAACATTTTCTTCATAATTATTTTTTCTATCATTTGAACCTATTAATACGTATTTTATATCGATAGATTTCAAAGTGTTGCCGGTAAGTTCTCCAGTTATATTATTAGTATTTATTGATTGTGATCCTAGTTTAAAACTATATTTTCCTTTGAAATATGGTACATATATACTACTTGGACATATTATTACTGTTTGGTCTCTTCTTATATAATCATTTATTTCTATTGGATATCTTTTTGCTTCATCATAGTTTAGATATGATTTGTGATTGAGTACTACTATTTTTTTCATTTTCTCATATTCTCCAATCCTGGTTGTTTATGATTTTCTATATATTTTAAGGTCGCTCCTCCTCCAGTAGATGCAAATTCTATGTCTTTTGTATAGTTTAGCAAGTTAGAGGCTGACACAACATCTCCGCCACCAAGAATAACCATTTTTACTTCTTTTTTAATAAATCTTAATATTTGTTTTGTCCCATATATATACTCTTCTTCTTCATACATACCAAGCGGTCCATTCCAAAATACTGTTTTTGCTTTTTTTAATATTTCTTTATATTTTTTAACAGTTGCTTGTCCTATATCTAGACCTTTGAAATTTTTATCAATATTACCCACTTTTTGTAATACTCTTTCATCATTTAATTCCCCATAAAAATCATCTGGGAGAATTATTTTATCTTTATACTTTTTCAACAGGTCTTGACACAAGTCTAAACTTCCTTTTTCTAAAAAACTTTTTCCTATTTCATAGTCTTCTGCTTTTAGAAAAGTAAATGCCATTGCTCCTCCGATTAATATATAATCTGCTTTTTTTATTAGTGAGTCTATTACTTTGGTTTTATCACTTACTTTAGCGCCTCCCATAATTACTACAAATGGCTTTTCTGGAGAAGTTAATCTATTTAAGTTATCTAATTCTTTTTGTACTAGAAAACCTGTTACGCTTCTCATATAACAAGATATTCCATAATTTGATGCATGTCGCCTATGAATCGTTCCAAAAGCATCATTTACAAAGATATCTCCCATAGAGGCCCAACTTCTACTTAATCTTTTATCACAATTTGATTCTCTTCTTCCGTTTAAGTCTTCATATCTAGTGTTTTGAATTAATATTCCTTCACCATAACTAATCTTTTTTATTTCTTTTTTTATTTCTTTAGCACTTGTTGAATCAACAAATTTTATTTTATCTGGTAATAGTTCATTTAATCTTTTATAAACTATTTCCATGTTGTTTTTTTCTTTATCTTTTTCTTCTTCTATTTTACCTAAATGTGACATAATAACTAGTTTAGTGTTTTGTTCTAAAATATAGTTTATCGTTTTTAAACTAGCTCTTATTTTTGTATCATCAATTATTTTACCTCTTTTTATAGTAACATTTAAGTCACATCTTAGGATAACTGTTTTTTTGTTTAGGTTAATATCTTCAATTGTTTTCATAGCCCCTCCTTATTATATATGATAACTCTAAAAGCGGTTATTATCAATATATGATGCTCTTTTTATTATATTTTTACCATACTTATTATTTATTGAATCTATTACTTTATCTAGTTTTTCGCCTTTATGATTACTTTCTTCAAATAAAGAAGTTTGATAGATTTTATTTTCTTTTAAATTATCTAGTCTGATTCCTATTAGGCGTATTGGTTCATTATTGTAAAACTCATTTAATACTTCTTTAGAATAATGAAATATATCTTGATAACTACTGATAGGATTTTTTAACTTTTTTTGGTGTGAATATCTCTTGAACTTATTATCTTTTAAAATTACACATATGACATATGCATATTTTTCTTCTTTTCTTATTCTTTTTGCTACCATTTCTGATAAGATATTTAGTTTTTTATATAATTCTTGTTTTGAAGTTATATCTGTTTCCAGTGTTATTTCATTACTTATTCCTTTAGGAACCCATGTACTTGAATCTACCTCATTACTATCTATTCCGTTTGCTATTTTTATCAGGTATTTAGCTTGATTTTTAAATATTCTTTTTAAGCTTGTTTCATCTTTTATAGCTAAATCTTTTATTGTTTTTATGCCTAGTTCTCTTAATTTTTTTGAAGTTTGTTTACCAACACCAAAAAGATCTTCAATTGGAAGTGGCCACATTTTATCTTTTATTTCATACTCATATAAAGTATGAATTTTATTTGGTTTAGAAAAATCAGATGCCATTTTTGCGCATAGTTTATTGTTGGCTATTCCTATATTTACTGTGAATTTTAAGTTTTCATTTATTTCTTGTTGAATTTTCTTTGCAAATTCTTGCTCGTCTCCATACATTTTTTTTACTTTGCCATAATCAATATAGCATTCATCAATTGATGCTACCTCAATATCTGGTGTATATTTTGATAATAATTTAAATAAATTATCGCTTCTTTCTTTATACATTTTATAATTTGGAGGATATATTTTTAGATTTGGACATTTCTTTTTTGCAGAATATATAGTTTCTGCTGTTACTACTCCTTTCTTTTTAGCGGGCATACTTTTAGCTAAAACTATTCCTGCACGTCTTGATTCATCCCCTCCAATAATTGCTTCTATGTTTCTAATATCTGTATGATACCCGTTTTCCAATAGTTCTAAGGCAGTCCACGAAAGAAAAGCATTATTTACATCTATATGCATAATTATTCTTTCCACATTACCACCTCTTTAATATATTATATATCATTTTTTATATACGAACAAGAGTTTGTTTTTTTTAATAAAAAAAGAAATATATTTCTATATTTCCATTAAATCTTGTTCCTTTTCTTTAGTAAGATCTTCAATTTTTTTATTGTATTCGTTTACTACTTCTTGAAGCTTATCTACTATATTTCTTTCTTCGTCTTCAGAATGATTGTCTGCCTTGATTTCATCAATTACATCTTTTCTTATATTTCTGATTCTAATTCTTCCTTCTTCAGCATATTCTTTTACTTGTTTTACAAGTTCTTTTCTTCGTTCTTCTGTAAGAGGTGGGATTGTTAAGAAAACAGATTCACCATTATTATTTGGGGTAAGTCCAAGATTAGCTTCATAAACAGCTTTTTCTATTGCGGCAAGTAGCGTTTTATCAAATGGTTTTATACTTATTTGTCTTGCTTCAGGCACAAAGATAGTAGCCACTTGTTTCAAAGGCATTTTAGATCCATACGCTTCTACAAAAACATCATCCAACATACTAGGATTAGCACGTCCTGCTCTAACAGAAATAAAACGTTCTTCCAAATTTTTTATGCTATTATCCATTTTTTCTCTTGCTATGCTTAAATAATCTTTATCCATTATAATCTCTCCTTTAATTAATTATATTATACTATATTTGTTGTTTTTGTAAACGAATTTTTTGCTTAGTTTGTTTGACTTTTTTCTTTTTTTGTTTTGGGTTTGTTTTTCTTGCTAAAATTATTAATCCTACCATAGATATTGTAGATATACAAAGTCCCTCTTTTATGTGTGGTATTTCATATTTTAAAACTATTTTATGTTTTCCTTGAGGAACTTCGAAACCTAAAAAAGCACTTACTAATGTGATTGTTTTAACTTGTTTTCCATCAATATATACTTTCCATCCAGCATCATAAGGAATAGAAGTATACATAGTTAAATCTTTTTTAAAGTTAGATTCTGCTTTTATATAGTTTTCTTTAAAATCTGTTATTTTTGCTTTATTATCTAGTAATTTATTATATGCTTCACTTAATTTATTATAATTAATTCTGTATATGCTTATGTCTTCATCATATGATTTATTATAATTGTTATATTTTATATAAAATTCGTTGCTTTTGCTAGGTTTAACCCCTATGACATATTTTTCTCCATAACTTTCATCTTCATAATATTTATCCTTAAAGTATCCGGCATTATAATTTGAATCAGGATGATATAGTTTTTCATTTATAAGTATGAACTCGATATCTTCATTAGAAAAATATAAATATATATTATCTTTAGCATTTTCATATTTGTATTTTACTATTGTGCCTTTACTATCAGTATGTTCTATTTCAGAAGTAATATCTATTCTTTCTAATACATCTGTTATATTGGTACTTTGTTCGATAAATAATTCTTGATTTTCTAAAGGCGCCCTTTTTCTAGTTTTTAATTCTTTTATATCATTGTCTACTCCATACATTAGACCAATGCTATATTTGCTTTGATAAATATTCATGCCTTTTTGTTTGTGAAAAAGTGTATAATTATCTTTAAGGTTAACAGATCCTAATATATATTTAAGGTTAAACATCATATTGTATATTGGTGTATTTTCTTTGTAATAAAAACTATTTATATAATTGCCAGGCATGCCTATATCATATTGTTCCATAGCTAATGTTTCATATTCCATAGAACTGAATCCTACTTGTCCATTATAACCATACCATGATGGATCACTAAAACTATTAACGCTGTCTTTTTCTATTCTATATATATCATTATCATGTTCTTTTAAATAGTTTTTTGTTTCTTGGATTTTTTCGTAGTCACGATATAATTCTTTTTTTTCTGTGTCTATTAGCCAAGCATCATCTATTGCTAAAACCGACTCTGCTGCAATAGCAAGGATAAATATTGTTTTTGTTATTGTTACAATTCTTTTTTTATTTTCGCATAACTTCCATAATACATATAACAAGATATATATTGTAATTAATGAATAATTCATGATGTACATTGTTTTACTTAAACATTTATACTCAAAAATTTTAGACAATCCTACGAATATTAATAATAGGATGTATATACCAAAAACATTTATTTTTTTTACATATTTTATCTTATCAATCGAATAAGCACCAATTAAAATCATTAGGAAACTATATATAAAGGAATACCTGTATGGTAAATCATTTGGTGTGTGAAAGCCTTGCCATACAAAGTCTATTGGCGCTACGATATAGCTTACTATGAGGAATGCTAGCAAGAATATATAACCTACTTTAATTTTGTTATCTATCTTTCTGTTACATATAAATAAAACGAGTAAAGCAATACTTAGTATACTTGTTGAAACATTAGGTGCATTTGCTATATCAGATTTTAAAACTGTTGTTTTAACCCCACTTAAATGTCCAAAAATTAATTCTTGTGGTGTAAAATCATAATATTGCCTTGTAGGCACAATATCTCCGGTAGCACTTATTCCACTTATAGCTTGATATAAAGGTAATATGAAAAATGCGCATAATCCTCCGGCAATTATAGAACTTATTGCAAAATATAATACTTTATTTGGTATTTGTTTTGTTGTTATTACATCGCTTTGAATAATTAAATATGTGATAAAATATAGTACACTAAATATACATATCATATATGCTATATAATAACTAGAAAGAATCATGATGGCTAATGAAACAATATATATTAAACATTTATTTTTATCTATTAATTCTTCTATTCCATATATAACAAGTGGTAACATTACCATTCCATCTAGCCACATTACGTTCCAGTAGTATGCTGCGAAATAAGCAGAAAAAGCGTAAAGAATTGAAAGGCCTATGAATAAATAATTCTTGTTAAATTTCTTATTTAAATAGTAGCACATAGTTATTGCTGATAGTGAAGTTCTAATAGCAATAATTATTGAAAAGGAAGCTATCAAATCTTTGTGTTTGAAAAAAATCATTATCAAATTAAGTGGGCTTGATAAATAATTAAAAAAATTTCTATAAATAGGTAAGCCTAAACCCATTCTAAAAGAGTATATTAAACTTAAATGCCCAGTTATTCTATCATATAATTCTCCAAGCATTGGGCCATATTGATGATAAAAATCAATAGTTAAAAGACTGCCACTTCCAAATGGAGTCACTGATTTTAATATATATATAGTTATCATGGCTAGCATGGAAATGATAAAGGTAATTATTAAATAATCGTAGTTTTTTATTATTTTTTTCATAGCAATGACTCCTTTTTTGTGTTATTTTCCTTGTTTTAATACTATAGTATTACGATACTTATCTATTACGGAGTAGTTATGACTTTTATAATATGCTAAAACTTGATCGTTTTCTTCTCCTCCAGTGTCTATTACAACATATTCTACATCTAATTTATTTTTGTGATAGTATGTTTCATATATAAAATCTCTATTGGCTAAATGTGGTACCAAAAATGTAGATGCACTAACTGAAGCATCTTGTGGAATTTTCTTTAAGAATTTTTCTTTTTTTGTATAATAAGATTTATTTTCGTTATAATTTTTAAAGCTTCTTTCCATATGTGGAACCACATAAGCCATATTAACTAGTAACGCTCCAACGAAACAAATAATTAGATAATCTTCTATTTTTATATTTTTTACATTCAGTATAAAAAGATATATTAAAAATGCCATTACTCCATAACCATAGTGAAATGTGATATCAAAACTGTATTGATATGTAGTCATTGTAGTTAATAGAACAGGTATTAATAAAATATAATTCTTTTTTTCTTTTGATATTAATGGAATAAAGCCAAGCGGTAACAAAAGTTGTATATAATATCGTAGTTTATGATTTCCTATCGTTAATTGATTAATGAAATAACTTGGATTAACTATAAATGTTTTTATTATTCCGAGCATACCGGCATTTTCATATATAAGATTGTTATATCTGTCTGCCATAACCCCTACTCCATATTTGTTTAATATAAATACTCCAAGCATGAAATAAATAATAGAAGCTATTGAGGTTATAATACCTTCTTTTTTATGCCCATCAAAATACATATATATTCCGAAGATGGTTGTATATATCGAAGCATCCTCTTTAACAAACAGTACTAATATTAAAGAAATAATAAAACCTAATTTGTTTTCTTTTTCATAAAAATAAAATAGCCATAATAATAATGGTAACAAGAATAAGTTCTCATGAAAATCAAAATACGTTCCACATATCATTGGAGCATATATTAAGTATATTAAAGAAATTAATAGCTTTGTTTTATCTTTTAATTTATGATTTGTTGTAATTAAGTATGTTGGTATTACTCCAGATATTACGATAATAGAACTTACAATTGGAAGGGTATACTCACTAGTGAAAACTTTATAGATAGGCATAACCAAGTAATAAACAAATGATAAATGTACTGCAAAATGGCTTAATAAAATATCTCTTTCACATGTTGAATATGGTATCCATGTCTTTGCCATATAATAAAAATTTTGTATTGGTATTCCTAAGTCAAAGTTTGGTGATGCAAATGTTTTATATTTTAAAACCCCATATTTCCCAATAAAATATAATTGTATGACAGATACCAGTGCTATTATCGGAATTAGTAGTTTTATTTCTTTATTATAATTAGTTTTTGATTTTTTGAACTGAAAAAGAAAAATGAATATTAAGAAGAGTATTACTATTAGTGCTGCGCTTGTGTTATCTTTATTTAACCAATGCTTTGAGCATAACACTAATGACAATATACATATATATAAATCCGTGTCTGAATCTTTAATTAATATGTTTATAAGACTGAGACTGACTATCGCAAATAAAAGCACTATAGCTATAGCAATAATGCTATAATCCTGTCCATATGCAAGTGTATCAATTAATCCATTATGCATTATATTAGTTAGGTTAAATAAAAGAATTGAGCTTATTAATCTGAATGCTATTTTTTCAAGTGAAAATGCATCTTTAATATCTTTTTTACTTAACTTTTTTTTGTTATTTTTCATAGTCATACCTCTATTAATTAGTATAACATATCTGTTGTTTTTATAAAAGAATAATTCTTTTAATATGGTTTTTTTAATATAATTATCTCTTTATACTTTTACTTATGAATGTTATAATATTTATGAGGAAAGGATATTCGTTATGAAAAGCAATATTAACCAAGCAGTTATTTTGGCAGGTGGTTTAGGTACTAGATTAAAACCATTTACTGATAATAACCCTAAACCAATGTATCCTATTGAAGGAACTCCTTTTATTGAAAAATTAGTTTTACAAATACAATCTTTTGGTATTACTGATGTAGTCATCTTGCTTGGATATTTACCAGATAAAATTAAGGATTATCTAGGTGACGGCAAAATGTATGGTCTTTCTATTAGATATGATATTACTCCGGTAGAATTTGATACTTTAGAAAGGCTGAACCATGCAAGTGGTATGCTAGATGATAATTTTCTTTTAATGTATTGTGATAATTATTGCCCTATTGATTATAACAAGTTAATTAATGATTTTAATGCCAATAATTCTTTGATTCAGCTATCTGTTTATGATAATGCTGATAATTATACTAAAAACAATGTTTATGTTAAGGATGGTAAAGTTTTAGTTTATGACAAAACCCATAAAGATAAAAATCTACAAGGTGTAGAAATTGGTTATGCTATTGTTAATAAAAAAATTGTATCTTATTGTGATAATGAGATTAAAAACCTGTCACAAGTTTTTCCAATTTTAATTAAGAAAGGAAAACTATTTGCAACTATTACATTGCATCGTTATTATTCAATTGGTTCTTTTGATAGAATGAAATTGACAGAAGAGTTTTTTAAAAGTAAAAAAGTTGTTTTTTTAGACCGTGATGGTACTTTAAATGTTAGGCCTCCGAAAGCTTGTTACATTGAAAATGAGAATGATTTTGTTTGGCTTCCTGGGGCTATTGAGGCTGTTAAATTACTTAAAAATAATGGTTATATTATCGTTCTGGTTAGTAATCAACCAGGCATTGCTAAAGGTAATTTAACTATTGATACTTTGAATAAAATTCATAAAAAAATGCAAAAGGATTTAAAAGAACATAATTGCGCTATTGATTATATTTATTACTGTCCGCATAATTGGGATGATGGTTGTGACTGTAGAAAACCAAAATCTGGGCTTCTTTATAAGGCACAAAAAGATTTATCATTAAATTTAACTGAATGCGTTCTTTTTGGGGATGATGAAAGAGATATAGAAGCTGCGAATAATGCTAATTGTCCAGCAGTACTAGTCAGTGAAGATTATCCACTTATTGATGCTGTTAAAGATTTGTTGAAAGGTGAAACGATATGATTATAACAAAAACTCCGTTACGTGCTTCTCTTTTTGGAGGAGGAACTGATTTTCATGATTATTTTAGAAATAGTAAATACGGTTATGGATCTGTTATTAGTGCTGCAATAGATATGCATGTTTATATCATAGTTAGTAAAAGATTTGATGATAAAATAAGGCTGGTATATCAAGGCAATGAACTAGTGGATACGGTTGATGAAGTTAAACATAATATCATTCGTGAAGCTTTAAAAATTGTCGGTGTTGATAAAGGAGTAGAAATACTTTATCTAGCAAATCTGCCTATGACAAACTTAGGTTTGGGTTTAGCATCTTCTTCTGCTTTGGCAGTAGGCGTTTTACATGCTCTTCATGCATATAAAAACGAAACTGTCACAAAAGAACAATTAGCTAGAGAAGCTGTTGATTTAGAAATTAACCATCTGGGAGCACAAATTGGTATTCAAGATCAATATGCAGTTAGTTATGGTCGATTTAAGCGTTATTATTTTGATATTGATGACTCTATTACTATTAAAAGATTAGATATGGATTCAAAACTATTAGATAATTTATTACTCTTCTATACCGGGTCTCCAAGAGATTCAAAAGAGATTCTCAAAGAACAAAAGAAAACCACTTTGAATAAGAGTAATTTGTTTGATAATATGATTGAGATTACTAATAAGGCCAATG